>TBL_comb47_HYPODRAFT_10003978_pt1 | contig 17226 bp, 21 predicted proteins | sample TroBogypolimnion_40_FD_10682 | JGI IMG/M metagenome (IMG submission 10682)
TATTGAACTTACCGAAATAGCTAACGCCAAAGGCGCAGAGAAAAAACGGCTGGCAGAGGAGGCAGAAGAAAGGAAGAAAGCAGAGGCGATCCGTCTGGCTGAAGAGGCAGAAGAAAGCCGCAGAAAAAATGCTGAACTGGTTGAAGCCAATAAAAATGTTGAGCTGACCAATTCTCTTTTCGATTCACAACTCACAGTTCAGGAGTCGGCCGCAGAAACCAAGGCCATTGAAAGCTACTCCATCGAGGTTAAGAACTCATCTGCCTGGTTGCTGATCGTGAACTTCTATTTCACCAAAGAGGGATTGAAGGAAGATCCCGCATCGCTCGAAAAGAAAACCCTTGGCAGCATGAAGAAGTTTGCCGAGTCGGTATGCAAAAAGACAGGTGAGAAGATTGAATCGCCTTACCTCGTTTACTCACCGGTTTATAACGTTCGCGCTACAAAATGAAAGACGCCTACTTCAATCGGGATGAGGTCAGCAACAGCGACCTGGGCGAGCTGAAGAAGTTCTTCATGCCACGGCTGCAGGTGGGCGATATCCAATCTGCATATCGTTTCGGTACGCTGGTCGATGCACTGATCACCGAGCCGCATAAGGTTGACTATTTCAAATTGACAATAGATGGAGAGCAATACACGGCCGATGAGTTTAACCAGGCTAAGGAAATGACCAAAGTATTTCACCGGGATGAGATGTGTAAGAGCCTGTTAGTTCAATCCAATTGCCAAATGGTAATGGCCCGTGAAATGCAAATGGAGTATGCCGGCGTTCCATTCAGTTTAAAGGTCCGCTGCAAGTGGGATCTGTGGATGGAACGCCTGAAATGGGGCGGCGATATCAAAAGCACTGCAGCCACAACGCAAAAGCAATTTGAAGAGGCGGTTCGGTATTTCGAATACGATCGTCAACGAGCGTGGTATATGGATATCGCCGGTAGCAGTCGTGATATCCTGATAGGTATCAGCAAAGTAAATTTTAAAGTATTCAAACTGGCCATTCCAAGAGGCGGAGACCTGTATTTATCAGGTAAGGAAAAGTATGAGGAATGGGCCTTTAAGCACTGGTGTTTATTCAATAATTTCTAAATCTCTCAAAACCAAAATCTTTATGAACAAAGCAAATTTTTTAAAGCGCCTGGACCAGGACGGAATAAAATACACGGAGAAAGACGGAGTAATTATTATAGATGAAAAGGGTTCCGTTTACCTGAGTAGCCTGACCGCGTTACCGGATGGAATCCAGTTCAACAATCAGGGTTCCGTTTACCTGAGGAGTTTAAAAAATTTCGACGAAACCCAGGCCGGTGCCGATAAACGAAATCTCTACGTCGTTAATGGCGATAAATACGGCATGCGTATTTCCCTCGGCTGCTTTATAGGCACTGAAGAGGAAGCCTTAAGCGCTGTCAGAAGAAATATTCAGGCAAAGCCGCTCCGGAATACTGCCATAAAATAACGGCCGCTTTTGAGAAGGCAAAGCGCCGGTATAACAAAGACAAATCCTAACCTTTTTTTCATAACCGCGCCGGGGTGTAATCCGGGAGAGAAAAGCTCCGGCGCATTTTTAAAACCAAAGCATATGTCAGACACTAAGAGAGACGAAAAAATCAAAAAGGCCACGTTGAAAGACTCCGGCCTTTACCTCGAGTATGACGAGATCATCGAAAATGAAGAAGATGGTCCTGTTATTAACGTGCACAAAGTTATGGGTGGCCACAAACCCCATCAGGATCTAACCAACGCATTTAAAGCCCTGCATGTTCACCTGGCTCTTATCTGTGAGCAAGTAGGCGAAAACAACGGCATTATCTCTATCAAAAAGAAACAGGCCTCCGAGATACTATCCTCAATGCGAACGCTTGAGATGGTTGATCTGCATTCAGTAACCGGCTTTAGTATTGGTGGCGATGATGAGCATGAAGGAGTAACCCTGATAGGCCAGCGCAAACTAACAAGCGGCGATGTTCTCAATTTGATATCGCCCTTTAAAAAATGGTCCTCCGATTACAAACATGCCTCAGATCTGGAAGTTGAAATGCAGGTCGTGCTTCAGGAGTGCCTGGAATACCTACACGGTAAGCATGCACCTAACCCTCAGTTAGAGCTGGAACTCGATACTGACCAAAAGGAGCATGCGGCCTAAATTATTAAAGCTGGTGCTTTAAGGTGAACGCCGGTGCGAAACGGTTAGTAGCCATTTTTTCAAATCATTATTCATCATAAAAACAAAGAGAATGCAGACCCCAGAATTAAAAAATGTAAAGCTGACCGATATCAGTGTCAGCAAAACCAACCCCCGTAAACACTTCGACCAGGATAGTATCAATGAGCTGGCCAACTCTGTAAAAGAGAAAGGTGTGATACAGGCTATTGTCCTTCGCCCTAAGGGTAACAAATACGAATTAGTGTGCGGAGAAAGAAGATATCGCGCGTCGGTAATTGTAAGCCACGAGGATAAAACCCGCGACACAATTCCTTCCATCATCCGAGAATTGAACGATGAGGAAGTTCTTCAACTACAGATCATCGAGAACCTGCAGCGCAAAGATGTGCACCCGATGGATGAGGCTGTTGCCTTTAAGTCACTAATGGCCGTTAAAGGTTTTGACGTGGCCGAAATAGCCAAGCGCATAGGCAAGGGCGCTCAGTATGTTGCGCAGCGATTAAAGCTCAATGATCTGATCGATGAATTTCAGAAAGCGTTTTTCAAGGAAAGACTGAATCTGACAAATGCCCTTAAACTCTGCAAACTGACCAAGGATGACCAAGCTGAGTTTTGGAACGATGAGGACTATGGCGATAACAATGAAGAAATTGAAGTTAGCAATTGGGATATCCAAAAGCACCAGCGCGACCTGAACAACGCTCCTTTCGATACAAAGGACCCCTCCCTCAATAAAACCATGGGAGGCTGCGGAGGTTGTCCTTTCAATTCTTCTTCAAATACCCTATTGTTTCCTGAACTGGCTCATACCTCAGTATGCACTAACACAAAATGCTACTCGGGCAAAGCTGATGCCTCATTTGCAGTGCGCCTGGTAGAAGCGGAAGAAGACCCCTCAATTGTTTTAATCAGTACAGAATACAATGTGGGTAAGGCTTACCGCGATTTAATCGCTAAGGGTCTTACGGTCCTGAAAAGGTATGAGGGATATGAAAACACTACCGAAAAGCCGGAGGCTCCCGATCGTGCTGGATTATACGGCGATTATGACACGAAGGAGGAAGAAGAACAGGCATGGCAGGAAGTATTGAAAGAGTATGATGATGACCTTAAAAAATATGAGGCGAAAATTAACTCCGGAAAGCTTATCAAGGCTTTTATAGTGGAGGGCGAAAATCGCGGAGCGTTCATATATGTCACCCTAAAGAAAGGAGCACGAGCGGCTACATCATCAAGCGCATTTAAGGCCAAAGAAAAGGAAGATACCATTTCCGCCACTGATATCAAAGCCGAAATTGATAGAATTAAGGACCGCGAAAAGCGCAACCAGGAACTGGATGAAGAGAAGAAACAGCCTTTGCTTTATGGCCTCCTTAATAAGACTGGGATTGTGAAGGTAAACGGTCCGTTAGTTTTAGCTGAGAAGAGAGGCCTTTTAGTCTTACTTGCTGAATTTGGAAGCTATACCATAAAAAGCGACCTCTATAAAGCTATTGATTGCAAAAACTCAGACGATTATAATCAGGCCCGTATTTATGAGCATGCAGCCGGTGCTACAGAAAAGCAACTTGATCAGTGGATATCAACTGCTACCCGTATTCTATTCGCTCATAAACTATCACCTATTCAAGGCATTCGCCCGGCCACCAATGGCAAAGCAGCGGTTTTGGAGGAGCTGGTTACTCACTACGATAAAAAGGGTGTAGATCTGATTGAATACGACTCCTTAGAGGCAAAAGGCAAACGGGAATTAAAACTGGAGACCAGGATCGCCTCTCTTCAAAAGCAATTGAAGGAACTGAATAAGCCAGAAGCAAAGGCCAAGCCGGCCAAGGATACTAAAGCCACCGAAAAAAAGAAATAGCACTATGGTCATTCAACAAGTAAATAGCTCTTACCATATTAATTTCCCCTTCAGCAAGCGCATGGTCGATGCCGTTAAAGCATTACCCGGCCGCTATTGGAACAGTGCGCTCAAAGTTTGGGTAATACCGGCCACGGAAGAGAGCGAACCCATTGTAAAGGAGTTTGCCGCCAAATACCGGTTTAAATGGGATAATGCAGTGGAAGAGGCAAGAACTAAATACGCTATTCCTCCAATGCCTGAGCTGACCGTGGATATACCTTTAAAGATGAAGCTGTTTCCATACCAGCAAAAGGGCGTTGCCTATGCTTTGCAGAAGCAGCGTCTTATCATCGGCGATCAGCCTGGCCTGGGTAAAACCGGCCAGGCGATTGCTACCATCTTGGCGGCCAATCAGTTTCCATGCCTCATCATTTGCCCCTCATCACTCAAAATAAACTGGCAGCGCGAATGGGAGAAATGGACCAATAAAAAGGCCCGGGTAATAGATCCCGCCATTGCAAGGTATATGGACCGCTGGATTGATGCCGGTATGATCGACGTATTCATTGTCAATTATGAATCGCTCAAAAAATACTTCGTGTCCGAAATTACCTGCGGGGAAGATGAGAATCTGACTTTAAAACATGTCATCTTCAACAAAAAGAAGGACCTTTTTAAGTCGGTGATCATTGATGAGAGCCACCGGTGCAAAGATTTCGGATCGCAACAAACCAAATTCACCCGGGGCATTTGTCGCGATAAAGAATGGGTATTATGCCTTACCGGTACCCCGGTGGTTAACAAACCTAAGGACTTAATGCCGCAATTAGGCATCATAAGTCGTATCGGTGATTTTGGGGGCGACAAGTTTTTCCGTGACCGCTATTGTGGCGGCATAAAGGGAGCCAGCAACCTCAGTGAGCTGAACTATAAACTCAATACCATCTGTTTCTTCCATCGACAAAAATCGGAAGTGTTAACCGACTTGCCTGCAAAGATGCGCCAGGTATTACTCTGCGAGCTGGACGCTACCCATCGCGCCGAATACCAAAAAGCCGAAGATGACCTGCGCGAATACCTCATAAAATACAAAGAAGCGACCGACGAGAAAATTGAGAAGTCGCTCAAGGGTGAGGTAATGGTACGCATCGGTATTCTCAAGAACATCAGCGCCCGGGGTAAGCTGAATGATGTGCGCGATTTCATCCGCGATACTATTGAAGGAGGTGAAAAGCTGGTCGTGTTCCTGCACCTTAAAGAAGTCTTCCAGAAGCTGAAAACCATGTTTCCGGATGCGCTGAGTATCGTGGGTGATAATACCATGAACGAACGTCAGGCTGCAGTGGATGCTTTCCAAAACGACCCATCCAAAAAGCTCATCCTATGCAGCATGCAAGCGGCCGGGATTGGGTTAACCTTAACCGCTTCCTCCAGGGTTGGGTTTGTGGAGCAGGGTTGGCACCCGGCCATACATGACCAATGTGAGGACCGTTGCCACCGCATAGGCCAGTATGATTCTGTTCAGTGCACTTACTGGTTAGGTAAAGACACCATCGATGAATGGGTGTATGATATCATCCAGGAGAAGCGCAAAATAACCAGCGAGATAACCGGCTCTGCTGATGATGTGGAGGTTGATATAGTAGATAAGGTAGCCAATTTATTCAACATTAAAAAGGAGGAAAAAGCAGCATGAGTTACAAAATACCGAAACCAACAGATCCATTAACGATACATGACTTTAAACCGGGCTTTGCCTTTATGGTAGATGATGCCGGCAAATGGGAGAAGGTAATTATTCACAAAAACTGCCCGGAAGAACTAATTGCATATACCATTCGGCAATTTCAGAAGAGTCCGGGATTATTTAAAAGAGCATAGGGAAGCAGGAGGCATAATGAATTACATAGAGCAGATCAATTTATTGCATAAAATACGGCGCAAAGATTCACTTGGCCCCATCGCAGTTACCATGTATGTCATATTGCTTGACATCTGTAACAGGGATGACTGGGAGAATCCGTTCAATTTGAAGAATGACAAAATCCTAAGCGATTTAGACGTAACCTTCAACACATTGGCAGCTACACGCAATAAGTTGCAACAATCTGGCCTTATTAAATTCAGAACCCGCAACGGTACGGCCGAGGTCATCTATACAATTCTTGATCCAGAGGAGTCAAAAGAAGCCAGAAGTAACCCAACCTTTTCAAAATTTGATGAGGTTGCTCATGAGGTTACTGATGAGGTTACTGCTAAGGTTGCTCACAAGGTTACTGCTAAGGTTCCAAATTCTGTCAATGGTATTAATATAAACAAAACCAAACAGAAACAAAAGAAACCGATTGCGGAGGCTAAAGCTCCGCCTGGTCCTGATAAAATTTATGCTTCATGCATGAAAATCTACTTCGAATGGTTCGAGGCGCGTTTTTCCATTGCACCCAAAATTGACGCACTGCAGGGCAAAGCGCTGAAGGATATCATCCGGTACCTCTCCGATATCGTGAAGAAAAAGGATGAGGCTATCACTGAGGATGACCTGGATGAGAAGGTTAAAACCAACTGGCAGGGCATTCTTGAAAGTTGGGACCAGCTCGAGGAGTTTTATCAAAAGCAAACGAAGCTGAATCAAATCAGCTCGAATATTCAAAATCTAATTGTTCAAATCAAAAAGGCACTCAATGGACATAACAAACAGCACGGACCTCAAAAAAGCTCAACCCCCATCTGGAGGCAACCTCAAGATCAAAACCCTTGATGAGTTCAAGGAAATAGTTGAGCAGGACTATTTAGCCAGTTACAATAACATGGTGGAGGAATACAAGGACAGGAAGGCCTCCATGGAACTTAGGCGTGACCGGTTGGTGGATGAATATGTTTTCATCAACTCGATCATCAGCGTTAACACCATGCTGCATGAAGGGAAAATGAATCCATCCGCTATTATGCAGGTTGAAAAGGAAATCGGTGCATTGACCTATGAGACCGTAGCGGCCAGTTACCCAATCGATTATTGGCGAAAGCAATACGGGGAAAACATGATTGTGCCGGTACTATGCGATGTGATCAATTACTTCCTCAAGCAATTCCAGGTTAAAGAAATGCTCAGCGATGTTCAGATCATGCAAATTGCGACTCGGCTATTAGCAGCCCAACCGCTTCTCCGCCTCCGCGAGCTGGTATTTGTATTGAACCAGGCACTTGCCGGCGAATATGGCCCAACCTATCAGCGTGTTGGTATCGATACAATCCTTGGCTGGCTCAATAAGTATTACGAAAGCTCAGCGGTTTACCTCGAAACCAAAATGATTAATGGCCGAAAGGATGAAAGCCGTGGTGAGGTACCTTGGGAACTGATGGAGCGAAAGATGAAAGCCTACCAGGATGAACAGCGCCAAAAGAAAGCCCAGGTTGAAAAGGTGTGGGGCTTTGCTCAGCGCCAGCGCGAGCTGGAGGACTTCAAAGAATACCATGCAGAACAAATTAAAAACGCTAAAGCCCCTGAACTATGAAAAAACTCCTCTGCTTTCTTTTCGGGCACAAGGTTACCCAGTTTGATAACGACTTCGCAGTATGCAGTCGCTGCACCAAACATGAATATATGGATGGCGATACCTGGAGAAACACACTTCAGGACAAATGGTTCTATTTCAAGCTGCAATTAATTACAAGGCCAAAGAGCTTCATTTTCACTCGCTGTAATGAATGCGGAAAGCTGAATAGCATATTTGGCCGATACGCCGGTGATCATTCTGATTGTTTACCCTTTTGATTATGGCAGCATCAGAATACTGGACCGTGGAACAATACCGCGAGTATTTTAAAACCAAACCAACGGCGCCGCATAAGCCTAAACGCAAAACCGGCAATGGCAACAAAGCAAAAAAGGAAATGGAGCTGATATTACTGATACTCGGATTTCCATTTGTTACTGAGCACAGGTTTCATGCGGTCCGTCGCTTTAAATTCGACTGGGCCATACCGTCGCACAAAGTTGCAATCGAGTATGAAGGAGTGAATAGTGACAAAAGCCGGCATACTACCAAGGTAGGTTATAGCAAGGACTGCGAAAAATACAACCTGGCTGCTGCCGATGGGTGGCGCGTATTGAGATATACGGCCCTTAATTACACACAAATGACCGATGATTTGAGAAACCTTTTAACATCGAACCAATGAGAAAACCATTTTCCAAAGCTGAAGAGAAGATCATTCTCAGGTTTTACCCTAAAAACGGCATGGAGGCAACCTGCAAAAAGCTAAAGCGGTCCTCGCAATCGATTGGAGGTAAGGCACGATCATTAGGTGTACAGGTCAAGCGATCCGTTACCATCCGCCTGCGATCGGAAAAAATGAGACTTAAAACCTCCTCTACTCCTGCTGTCGATAAGATTCTAAAGGACCATTACCTTGATACCAATATCAATCAGCTATCCATACGGATAAAAAGAAGCGAAACCTTTGTAAAGACCCGTCTTCGCCAACTCGGGCTAAAGATTCCTAAATCTGTTATTAAGCAGAGGATTCTGGCCAGCAGAATAAAGCCTGGCAATGTGCCACCGAACAAAGGGAAGACCTGGGACCGGTATATTGATAAAGATGTGCAGGAGAAACTACGGAAAACCACCTTTAAAAAGGGAAATCTCCCTCAAAATACTTTATCCGATGGCGTTATCACTTTGCGCCGGGCACATTCAGATCGCGGCGCCCCTCCTTATTACTGGATTCGCATATCACAGGGAGTTTGGAAAATGCTGCATGTCTTTATTTGGGAGAAAGCCAATGGCCCAGTCCCTGCCGGCCATATCATCACCTTTAAGGATAAAAACACCAAGCATTGCGTATTAAGCAACCTGCAGTGTATTACAAGGGCCCAGCATTGCCGCAACAATTGGAACCGGGATAAAGCATCGGCCGCCATGCTTAAATATTGGGAGGGAGGCGGTAACCTCAAGTCAGACAAGTACATCGCTTTCCTTTTGGCCAGCAAGGATAAGGGACTGCGCGAACTTATCATTAACGATAAACAGCTTATAGCAATCAAACGTCATCAAGTCACTTTACAACGTAAACTCAAAAAGCATGAAAACAGTAAGTAAATTTTTCTCGCAGATCCGGGCAATGGAAGGCAAGACTTTCCGGATTAACGGCTCAACCGTGGATGAGCAAATCAAACGGGTTACCATGTCCACCGAAGAAGGGCCCGACGATATCATTATGCAAACTTCAATCCGCACCAGGCACCTATCTGATGTGCCGGCATGCCAGAAATTCATTAAAGATGCTATCGAGGTACCAATGAAACCGGCTCCGATCGTAAAAAAGGAAGAGGCCGTCAGCATCCTTCCGGATAATGAACTGAGCGAGATGGACAAACTCAATGCTATCCTGATGGGCCAGATCGATAAAATTGATAAGAACCCGGGCTATTTAAAGCAGGCCACTCAGATTAATAACACCGCTAAAAACATCATCGCCATCAAAACACTCAGGATGAGAGCTGCGGAGTTGTATATGAGGCATAATAAAAAGAAGAAGGGTTCGGAGGATAATGATTTTTAAATTAAAGAACGGTTATGAGGTTAACTAGAAAACAAACGAAGGGGAGGAATGTAACTAAAATCAATGCTTTCCTACAAACCCTGAAAAAAGGGAAAAGAAAAGTTGGTCCAGTTACTCACGAATTGAAGTGTTGGGCATCGGTTTTTTCGGAAAAATGGCACAATAAGAAGAATTGGGAGATAAGACTCAATGATCGGAATTATAAGATAGGCGATATTTTAATTGAACGCGAATTCTTCCCAGGAGCAAATAACGGCTTAGGGGCATTCGGCACTGATGAAATTCACGAAGAGGTTATCTATATTTTGAATGGCGGTTTTGGATTACAGCCCGGGTTTATCATAATGTCCACCCGCCAGATTAAAAGGGTGTGCTATAGAAGCGGAAAGAGAATCGAGGTTACTACTCCTTTAAATAGATACGAAAATCCATGAAACCCATTCTTGATCAAATTGACTTCGAACAGCGCTGCCTTACCGCCGCCCATCAGGAACTAAAGAGCCAAAAGGCAAAGCTCCAGCAGGCCATGACCCTCATCAAATATTACGGCATCGCCCTCAATAACTTCCGGGAATATGGTGAAGCGCGGATCAACTCCCTCGACCATCACTTCAACTACGAGCAATACAACGCGGCCTTCGATCAAAAGGAAAGCGCTGAAAAGTGGATAGCCTGGGAAGAAGAGGAGATATTTCTCATATCCACTAAGATTGATGAACTCATGAAGAAGAAGTTCACCGACTCTAAAGCCGCCGAAACCAATTGGAACTTTACTCGGAAGTATCAGGAAGGCGTGCAGTCTGAACTATTTTCGCAATATCATACGATTTCGTAATTTTGTAAACATGGCAGCAGATAAAGCGGCAATAATCAGTTTCATCGTTAAACACCTGGCTAAAGCGACACCAACTTCCAAAATAATGGAACTGTGTGGCACTAAATGGAACTTGTCCCGCTCGGCCTTCTTCAGATTGCTAAAGAAAGCGCAGGTAGAGCACAAGGAAAAGCAGCAGGCAATTAAAGAGGCTGTAACGGTAGTAGAGGTTGAAGGAGCCGTCGAAGCGGCTAAAAGAGATATAATGACGTCTTTGGAGCGCAAAGAGATACTCACTAAAATAGCTCGCGGTCAAATACCACTTCTAAAGCCTATGGTTTGCGACGGCGCTATTGAACTGGTTGAGGTAGCTCCTGATTGGATGGACCGCAAAAATGCCATTGCCGAGCTGAATAAGATGGAAGGCGATTACACGCCAATCAACATTGATGTTAAAACCAACGGTGGCGCAATTCAGAATGAAACGGTCATTGTTCTTCCCTCCGGAACCAAAATAAAGGCATGACCCCGGAAACCGAGCCAGCAATTGAAATCAAATCGCCTAATACTGACTTCTGCCTGTCTGGGGAGAAAGTCAACCCTAAGCAGATAAACTTTATTGAGGCTACCTACTCAGGCAAATACAATTACCTGGCTTATGGTGGCGCTATCCGGGGAGGCAAGTCCTATGTAGTACTTTATGTGCTACATACCCTTTGCATGACATACCCCGGTTCCAAGTGGATCGTTGTACGGGCATCCTTGCCAGTCCTCAAAAAAACGACCATTCCCAGCTTTAAGAAGTTGATCAAAAGCGAGAAATTCGGCAAATGGAATAACTCCGCTCCTATCACTTTTACCTATTTCAACGGTAGCCAGATTCTTTTCATACCCGAATCTATTACCGGCGATCCTGACTTGACGGCCTTTTTAGGTTTTGAATGCAACGGCTTCTTCCTTGAGCAGGCCGAGGAGCTGGACCTTAAAATGTGGAACATGGCCTTACAACGCTCTGGCTCCTGGTATATAGACCCCATGCCTCAGGGCCTTACGTTTCTTACGTTCAACCCTTCCCAAAACTGGGTTAAGAGCATGTTTTACATTCCATGGTCAAACGGAACACTTGAGGCACCCTACTATTTTGAGTCAGCTTTGCCTAAAGATAACCCGCATGTAACGTCTGATCAGTATAAAAACTGGGGAAACATGGCCGAGCGTTACCGGCAACAGTTTGTTGATGGCGATTGGACTGATTACGGCGCTAATGGCCTTTGGGCCTTTTCATTCAACAGGGCAAAACATGTCGGAACTCCGACGCTGGAGCCTGACCAATTGGTCTATCTATCATTCGACTTTAATAAAAACCCAATTTGCTGCTCAGTCATTCAGTTAATAGATAATCAGATCCGGGTGCTCGAAACTATAAAGCTGGCTAATTCCGATATCTACGCCATGTGCATGTATATACAGGTTAATTACCCAAACACGATATTTATGGTAACGGGTGATGCGTCCGGCCAAAGCACTAATGCCATGGTGCGCGACAACCTGAATTACTATACCGTCATCATCCAGCAGCTGGGCCTCACCTATCAGCAGATCCAGGTGCCAACGGTAAACCCAAAGCTTGAGGATAACCAAATGCTCGTCAATTCACTGCTATCTAATTACAACATTGTAATTCATGAGGAAAAGGCCAAAGGATTGATCTATGACATGCAGAATGTTAAGATGTTGGCCGATGGTACTATAGAGAAGCGCAACCGTGAAGACCCTACCATGCAGGCCGATGCGCTTGACACGTTCCGCTATTTCTGCAACACTTTCATGGGTTGGTTTATCGAAAAGCCAGTATAATTTGTCCCGGTTTATGCTAATGTATGGCATAAAAAAGCCGCTATACCTATCAGAATAGCGGCTCACTCAAAATATCTCCGCGGGTATCATCATGATTTCGCGGTTGATTGTTAGCTGAGCAAAGAAGGGGGTTTAATGGCCAATCCCAGGAAAGGATTGGAGTATATCGGCAATTGGTATCTGATGCAATGCCAGCCTTCGCCGACAATAATCATCAGGATATCCAATCTGATAAACTGTTGGAACAGCTGCCATAGGATGAATAATAATTTAAACATTCGCTAAAATACAAAAAATGCCTATTTTCGTAAAATAATAGTAATTCGTATCAAATAACCAGTATGAGCGTTGACCTTTTAGAAAACTGCGATGACTGCTTCCAGGCCTGCCTGAGCGAATTGCCGGAAAACATTGTAATTAAAGGTGGCCTCACAGCTACCACCAATTACTATATCAAGGTTATTGATAAGTTCAACAATAAGTTTACCACGCCAGCTATTGCATCCGATGGCTCCGGAACGCTTCATATTGCTATCCCTGATACGTTCCCGGCTCAATGGCTTAACCGCAACGCTGGCAAATTCAAAGTTAAAGTAAGCAAAACCCTAGAGCCCTGGACTCCGGAATCAATGACGCTGGGCGGAAGCCCATTTTCATGTATCCTGGTCGAATTCGTTAATGACGACACAAGCATAAACACCATTCAATGATCAACCTGCTTGCTTTTTGCTTTTGCTGTTCGCTGGCTATCACGGCCATTCATGTGTGCATTACACGCCCGGGCATGATATTGAATTGGATTGGAATCCTCACAGTTAGGCTTCCGGATTGGATTTTAAAGCCGCTTCACGATTGCTTGATCTGCATGGCATCAGTTTGGACCATCACCTTTTGGTTTGCATCGGGCAATAGTTTACGGCCAACGTTAATAATGGCCATTTTGATTGTAGCGGGTATCAATACCATCATCTGCGCATTGTTGGACAAATTAACCGACTATGGATGTTAACAGCTGGAGAAAGGATGCTGGTAATTACCTGGACTTCACCTTCTGGACGTTCTTTAAATATTGCACCTGTGGCGGCACTCCGCGGTTTAAGTATAAAAGCATTACCCCCGGTTATGACCTGTGGGTAATGCCTGTGCGCAATAAGTTTAGTGTTTTCAAAGGTGGGCCTGCGCTGATCAATGGCGCTCCGCTCACAGATATAAAAGAGAGGTTACTTAATCTAAATTCTTAAAAATGGCATCACCAGTAAACTTTGAAGGAACAAACAAAATCTTTCACAAGCCTGAAAATATGAGCGAAGAGGAGTGCGGCTCTTTGCATGTATTGCGCACCCGGGAAGAATCAATCGGTTGCGCTTGCCTCATCTCCTGCTGGGAGTTCACGGAGAAAGAGAAAGAGGAAATTGCCAAAACAGGCAAGGTTTGGGTAAAAGTATTAGGTGAAGTTGCTTCGCCTATCAGCATCAGTGGCGATGGATTTAATGAAGTTGAGATCCACCGTCAATTAGCCAAGGAGGGAAAGACTTATGCTTAACAAACTGAAATCCTTATTTCGTCGTAAACCGGCTAATGTGTTTGGCAAAACAAAGCACATCATCAAACCTGCATTTACCTGTGGCGGCATTGAGTATTTTGAGTTTGATACTACCGCCAACCTTCCTTTTAAGCGCGGTCTCAAGTTCCTGTCTATCTTCAACGAAATAGATATGCGCTGCGATCGCACTTACCTTATTAAACATACTGCAGCCATTGAGCAACTCTTAACGGGTAAGAAGATTGGGCTTGACGAGATCATCAAAATTCGGCAACTCAACAGCCAGATGAAGGAGCGCCTGGAGTGGATATACCACGAAGACCTTATCTACAAGCTGGCCAGTGTGGTGTTTTTCGATGCCAACGAAAACCCTGATGACTGGGAGTGGAAATATGCAGCCGAAAAGATTGAGCGCTGGAAGAAGGCTGAGGATGTAAGCACTTTTTTTTTGCACGAGCCCATACAGAGGTTGATTCCCTTTTTAAAAGATTCAGAAGTGAATTTCCAAGACTATTCGGAAATGCAGAAAAGGCTGGACCAGGCAATATTGGACAATATCTCCGCGATACTGTCGGACAAAGCGAGCACAAATTCATTGAGCTATACCGAACGCTACTTCTCGGAGGAGATGAAAGCAAGTTCGGTTTAGTAGATGACACTATATATGAGTTTTTCGGTAAGATTCACGAAAGACTAAAACAGAAGGAAACCTCCAAAACTCCGGAGCGTGGCAGATCAAGTAATGATCGAATTCATAACGGATTCGGCGAAAATGCAGGCAGAGTATGATAAACTCGAAGCCCGAATAGCATCCCTAGACGGCACAAACAAGGAAAGCGCAGAGTCATTTAAAAAGGCTAATGCTGATGCCGTTGCTTCTATCGAAAAGACCTCAGCCAGTGTTAAGACCATGGGCAGCGTTGTTAAGAACGTTAAAGACGGCGCTCTTCATGAATTCGGCACTGAACTATTAAAGACTTCTGAAAAGCAGGTATCGCTGCGTACCGAGATAAGTAAAACCGTTAATGCATTGGCTGAAATGCGCGTTGCCGGCAAAGAAGGCACCGCAGAGTATAAGCGCATGGAGGCTGAGGTGAGTGAACTAAAGCGGGCTATGTTGGAGGCCCGGGGCGCTGTTTCATCAATGGCCGAAGAATTTGGTGGATTGAAAGCAGCATCAGAAGCGGTGCACGGTTTAAATGCCGGTATGCAGGTTGGGGTGGGTATATCGGCCATGTTCGCTGATGGTAATGAAAAGGTAGAGAAGGAAATTGCCTCGCTCATGTCGGTTATGATGGTTGCCAATGGCGTTATGGAGTTCTCCAACCTTCTAAAAGCCGATAGTATTGTAAGGCTTAAAGCTGTTGCTGCCTGGGATGCTATTGTTGAAGCAAGTGAAATATCAATGGCAGAAGCCGGTGTCGCTGCCTGGGCAGCAGTTACCGCTGGTATAACCTTAGCCATTGCCGCCATCGCCGGGGCGATTTATGGCATATATCAATTAATAAATGCGGATGAGAAGAAACTGGAACTTGCCAAACTAAATAATGAAGCTGAAAAAGAAAGACTTGAATTAGCTAAGAAGTTGGATGAGCAGACTAAGTCCAGGCAGGAGAATGGTGTCGCAACGCAGGACGCATATATTGCAAGGCTCAAAGCTCAGGGAGCTGCTATTGCTGATATTCACAAAGCTGAGTTAGACCTTGCTGCAGAAAAGGCAAAGAACGCGAAATCGAACTTTACCTCTATAAAGGATGAAGAGGCGGCTGTAAAGAATTTGGAGGTAAGGCAACAATTGACCCTACGGCAGATCCGAGAACGTACTGAGGCGACAGAAAAATATAACAAGCTGGTTGAGCAAACCTTTGGTGGTTCTTTTGCTTTAACCGGCCAGGAAAAGCTCGCCGGCCAGAAAATATTCATTGAACAGACGGAGGAGCTACAGAAGGAGTATGATAACCTTACTGCCAGCATAACACGTTACCGGGATGCAGAAAAGGAAGTTACCAAAACGCAGGACGAGGTAATTCAAAAGCTCAGCGAAATTCAGAAGGAAGAGTTGATTGATGCGGCCAAGTTGGCCACCGAAAAAGCAAAATTACAAGTCACCCTCGCTGAGAATGCCGGCAAGAAATTACTCGACCTGCAGAAAGCCGAAATTAAAGCAGAAGCGGAAGAGCGGATCACAGCCGTTAAGATATCGGGCAAAGATGCGGAGGAACAGGAGGTGGCAATCGCAGCCATTAAAGCCGAAGCCAACAAACGCAGCATTGAATTAATCAGGGCATATCGGGTTAAGGTTTTAGAGGAAGCAAAAGCCGCCTTTGATGCCGAAGTTGCTTTGGGTAGGAAGAGCGAAGAAGAAAAACTCAGCATTAAATTACAGGACCTGCAGCGCCAGGCGGTAATTGACAAGAATGCTATAAAGGATAGTGAGTTTGCAGCGCAGGAACGCGCCAATATTGATAAAAAATATGCTGCTGAGGTAGAATTAGCTAAACGTGAGTTTAACGACAAAGCCCGGGAGGAAGACTTTACCGCGCAACAGGCGTTAATACAGGCCCGCCTTTCTCTGGCTAAAAAGGGCAGTGCTGAGGAATTCAAAGCGCAAAATGAATTGATACTTGCTGAGCAGGCCGCTCAGATTAACAATGCTAAAACCACCATCACTAATAAAACCTTATTAGATGCTGAGCTGGTAAAGATTGACGCTGAGACCAAGAAAAAACTAATAGATGCCGACAAGGCAAAGGCGCAATATGATGCCGGTGTGCAGCAACAAAATATCAGTGCGTTGCAGAGCCATGCTGAAGCCAGTAAGGACCTGATCATGAGCGACCCGCACTCAGCTAACCAGGATAAGGTGAACGCGCTGAAAGTTTATTATGAGCAAAGCGCTCAAAATATAAAGGACCTGCAACAACTTAATGAAGAGGCTTATGATAAGGATCTTGAAACCCTGGATGAGTACCTCAATAAAAAGCGTGAGCTGGAAGATAAGGCCGCTAAGGAAAAACAGGATGGAGACCTGGCCATCAAGAAGCAGCAATTGGCCGATGTACAGGAAGTTGCCAAAGAAGCTGTTAAGCTGGCTCAAAATGTAAGCAATGAAATATTTGCAACGGCCAATGCCAACCGCAACCGCAATTATGATCTGGAGATAAGCCGCTTACAAAAGCAAAGCAGTTTTGAGTTGAACAACCACAACTTAACCGAGGCGCAAAAAATTGCCATACAGCGGAAGTTCGATAAAGAGGTTGCCGCAGTGAAGTTGCAACAGTGGAAGGCCGACCAGCAAAGCAAGGAGGAGCAGGCGGTCATTAACGGTGCGCTGGCCGTGGTTAATATCCTTGCCACTATGCCGTGGACCAGCTTTGGAGTAACACAGGCCATCGCCATCGGCTCGGCAGTGGCAGCAACAGCCGCGCAGGTAGCCG
>TBL_comb47_HYPODRAFT_10003979_pt1 | contig 17220 bp, 12 predicted proteins | sample TroBogypolimnion_40_FD_10682 | JGI IMG/M metagenome (IMG submission 10682)
ACAGGCGGCGCGGGCGGTGCGGCCACGGGCGGCATGGTATCGAAGGAGGAGAGATCGCCCCAGAGCTCTTCGGCGGCGGACTCGACGGGAAGCGGAGCCGCAGCGGGAGCGGGAGCGGCAACAGGCGCGACGAACCTCGAGTTGCCCAGCGCCAGCAGTTCCTTGACCCGGTCAATCAGCTGCTGGGACTCAAACGGCTTGGTTATGGAGGCGTCGGCGCCGCAGTCGCGCGCCTTCTCCTCATCGAAGGGCTCGAAGGCGCCGATCAGGAGCAGGATGGGGGTTGAGGAGAGCGCCGGGTCGCGCCGGATCTCCGCGCACACCTCGTAACCGGACTTGCCGGGCATCAGGGCGTCGACCAGCATCACATCGGGGCGGATTTCCCGCGCTTTCTGCAAGGCTGCGATACCGTTGTCCACAACGGTCAGCTCGAACTCCTCGTTGGCAAAGATGATCGCCACGACCTTTTGTATGGTGATGCTGTCATCTGCGAGGAGCAGTCTATTGCCCATCGATCCCTCCTCTGCTGTAGAAGCTGTCAATCAGGCGTTTCAGAGACAAAAATGGTGCGAAAAAGCTAACATAAAGGCCCTAAGGTGTCAAGGTTTTTGCCCTTTTCGTATTTATCACTCATCATTGAAAAGCGCCATCTCGCGCAATTCCGGCGGGACCGCGAAGATCAGCGAGGCGAGCGTGGAGAGATCGCCGCGAAACCTGTTGAATTCGTGAACATTCTTGTAGTCCAGGCGCGCGGTGAGCAGAATCACGAAGGTGTCGGACACCGGGTCGATCCAGATGGAGCAGCCCGAGTAGCCGGTGTGGCCGAAGGAGGTCTCGGAGAAGCCAAGCCCGCGCGGCGACGAGTACGGCGACGCGATATCCCATCCCAGGCCGCGCACCACGTCGCCGCCGCGCGAGAAGTAGGGCGCCGTCATCTGGTCCACGCTGCGCTGCGCCAGCACCTTCTTGCCGTCCAGGGTGCCACCGGAGAGCATCATGCGGCAAAACCTGGCGAGGTCCTTGGCGGTGGAGAAGAGCCCGGCATGCCCCGCCACCCCTCCCAGCTGGCGCGCCAGGTAATCCTGGGCCTCGCCGACCAGCAGGCGCTCATCGAAGAGCGTCGCGGAACAGCGCCCCTTGTCGCTCGGGTTGAAGGAGGTGTCGCTCATGCCCAGGGGCCGGTAAAAGGAGGCCTGGGTGTAGAGATCGAGCCCCGCCCCGGTCGCCCTGCGGGTCAACTCGGCAAGCAGGATGAAGTTCAGGTCGGCGTATTTGAAGCGGCTTCCTACCTCACCCTTGAGTTTCTGGAGCGCGGCCCCCTCGATCGCGCTGGCAAGCGGTGCCGCGCTGGAGAGCGGGACGTCGTCCAGCCCGGAGGTGTGGGTGAGCAGGTTCAGGACTAGAATGGCGTCCTTGCCCCGGCCGGCGAACTCGGGAAACCATTTCACCGCGGGGTCCAAAAGGGAGAGTCTCCGCTCCTCCGCGAGCTTAAGTACGGCGGGGGTGGTGGCAATCACCTTGGTGAGGGAGGCGAGGTCGAAGATGGTGTCGAGGGTCATGGCACGTGCCACTGGGACCCCGGAGACCCGGCCGTAGGCCCGCTCAAAGAGCACCCTGTCGCGGCTCCCCACCAGCACGACGCCGCCGGCTATCAGGTTGCGGCCGATGGCGTCGGCAAGCAGCGCATCGATCCTTGCGGTGTCCGCCCCCAGACAGGGGGCCGCGGCGGCAAGCAGGAAAAGACAGACCAGACTTCTAAGAAAACTCATGGCGCGCCATGAGGTAAGGCTAGGCATATACCGCACTCGTTTGGTCCAGCTAGTTCATCCTGAAGCTGACCGACTTCAGCAGGTTTCCGTCGCTGTCCAGCGCCTCGCAGCGCCACTCGCCGGAGACCCCTTTTTCCACGCCCTTGCGGCTGTAGGTGCGCCAGTGCGATCCCTTCACCGGCATGGTGTCCTCGGCCACCACCTCGTCGTTCAGGTACCAGACGTGCTTTATGGTGGTGTCAGTGTCCTTGGGGGCCGCGATCCTGGTGAAGCAGTACAGCGCCTTCACCGAAGAAGACGAGATGCGCCTGACGGAGTCGATGGGGTTTCCCTTGACGACCTTCGTCGTGACGGCCATCTCGGTCACCTTCAGGTCGCTCGCCTGGGCGGGCGCGCGGCCCGAGACGGCGAGGATGAGGGCGGCGCTGGCGATACAAAGTAGCCGGGTAAAAGTCATGGTGCCTCCAGCAGCAGGTTTCCCGTCCGGGTCAGGTCCGGTAATCCGCATTGATCCGAACATAATCATAGGAGAGGTCGCTGGTATAGACAACCCCCTCGCCAGTCCCCAGGTGCAGGTTGATGCTGACGGTGAACTCGGGCCGCTTCAGGACCTCCGTGCCGGCCGCTTCCGCGTCGCCGCCGGCGAAGATCCCGCCCGAGGCCATGGTCACCTCGTCGAAGCGGATCTCCACCCGGTCCTGCTCCAGCTGCGCGCCGGAGTAGCCGACCGCGGCGATGATCCTCCCCCAGTTGGCGTCCTGACCGAAAAAGGCGGTTTTCACCAGCAGCGAGTTGGCGACGGCGAGCGCCGCCTTCTTGGCGTCGGCGTGGCTCGCGGCCCCGCACACCTTGACGGTCACGAACTTGGTGGCCCCCTCGCCGTCCTTGACGATCATCTTGGCAAGCGACAGGGTGACCTCCTGCAGCAGGGCGAGGAATTCGGCGGCCTCGGGGGTGCCGGCCTTGATGACCGGGTTGCCGGCGGCGCCGTTGGCGATAATCAGAGCGGTGTCGTTGGTCGACATGTCGCCGTCCACCGTGATCGCGTTGAAGGAGCCCTCGACAGCCTGGCCGAAGCAGCTCGCCAGCAGCCCCGGCTCGACCGCCGCGTCGCTCACCAGGAAGGAGAGCATGGTGGCCATGTTGGGCTGGATCATCCCGGCCCCCTTGGCGATCCCCTCGATGACGTAGCTTTTGCCGCCGGCCTGCCCTGCGCGCCGCTCGATCTTGGCGAAGGTGTCCGTCGTCATGATGGCGCTGGCGACCTGGTCCAGGGTGCCGCCGTCCAAGCCGTCCACCAGGGGCTGGATGGCGCTCCGGAAGCGATCCATGGGGAGCGGCTGCCCGATGACCCCGGTGGAGGCGATCAGCAGTTCCTCGTCGGGGAGCCCGAGCGCCTCCGCGGTGCGCCGGCCGCAGGAGAGGGCGTCCGCCATCCCCTGCTCGCCGGTGCAGGCGTTGGCGTTGCCGCTATTCACCAGCAGGGCGCGGCAGCTGCCGTTTTTGGCGCGCTTGCGTGAGATGATGACCGGCGCCGCCTGCACCTTGTTGGTGGTGAAGACCGCCGCGACGCAGGCGGGGACATCGGAGAAGATGAGTGCCAGGTCGAGACGGCCCGGCTTTTTAATGGCGGCCTCCACTGCGGAGAACCGGAAACCCTTGATGCTCATAAAACCTCCAGCAGGCGTGCCACATGCTTCAGTTAACTTTTCACTTGCTGCTTTCTGCTTAATCCGGCCGATCGGTCCGATCCGACTGATCGGTCCGATAAAAAAAGCCTGGCTGAGCCTCCTACTTGCCGCAGCACTTCTTGTACTTCTGCCCGCTGCCGCAGGGGCAGGGGTCGTTCCTGCCGACGCTGCGCTTGCTCTTGGCCGGCTGGACCTGCGGCGGCGCCTCGGGCTGGTCGCCCAGGTTGAACACCATGCGCTGCTGCTGGCGCACCTGCTCCACCTCGATCTTTTCTACCTCCTGCTCCTCCTGGGCAATCTGCACCCAGAAGATCTTCTCCACGACTTCCTCCCGGGTGCGGGTCATCATGTCCATGAAAAGCTGGTAGGCCTCCCGCTTGTACTCCTGCTTGGGGTCCTTCTGGCCGTAGCCGCGCAGGCCGATCCCCTCCTTCAGGTGGTCGATGGAGAGCAGGTGGTCCTTCCACTGGGTGTCGATGACCTGCAGCATGATGACCTTGATCAGGTGGTCCATCAGGTCGTCGCCGAACTCGGCGAGCTTGGCCGCGAAATGCTGGCGCGCCCCTCCCCGCAAAAGGTCGTCGAAGTTGACCGGGGTGAGCCGGGAGAGCACGTCGGGGGTGAGGTCCAGGTGGTAGGCGAAGACCTTGTACACGGCCTCCTCGATTCCCTGCCAGTCCCAGTCGCGGGCGGCGACCTTGTCGATGGCGAAACCAGTCACCAGGTCGCTTACCGTGTCGTCCACCATGCCGAGGAAACTGTCCCTGATCTCGTTGCCGGCCAGGATCTCCTTACGCTGGGTGTAGACCACCTCGCGCTGCTTGTTCATGACGTCGTCGTACTCGATCAGGTGCTTGCGTATCTCGAAGTTGTGCGCCTCGACCTTCTTCTGGGCGTTCTCGATGGCGCGGGTGATCAGACCGTGGGTGATCGCCTCGCCTTCCTCTATGCCAAGCTTGTCCATGATCATGGAGACCCGCTCGCTGCCGAAGATGCGCAGCAGGTCGTCCTGCAGCGAAAGGTAAAAGCGGGAGGAGCCGGGGTCGCCCTGGCGGCCGGAACGGCCGCGCAGCTGATTGTCGATGCGGCGCGACTCGTGGCGCTCGGTGCCCAGGATGTGGAGGCCGCCCAGCTTCACGACCTCATCGTGCTCCGCGGCGCAGACCGGCTTGTACTTGTCGACCATGGCATCGAAGATCTTCTTGTTCTGGGCAAAGACCAGCTCCTGCAGCTCGTCGTAGTCGGGCTCGTCGTTCTGGGCCAGGTACGCGATGACCGCCTCGGCCACTTCGGGAAAATCGCGCTTGAGGGTCTGGACCAGCTCCGCCTGCGGGGCGTCATCGCTGCTCAGCTTCTCGAACGCCTCGATGAACGCCTCGGCCTTGGTCTCGGGGGTGCCGCCGAAGTCCTGGCGTGCCAGGCCGTCGGGGTTACCGCCGAGGACGATGTCGGTGCCGCGGCCCGCCATGTTGGTGGCGATGGTCACCATCCCCTTGCGGCCAGCCTGCGCGACGATCTCCGCCTCGCGCTCGTGCTGCTTCGCGTTCAGTACGAAGTGCGGGATACCCTGCAGCTTCAAGAGTTCCGAGAGCTCCTCGGATTTTTCGATGGAGATGGTGCCGACCAGGATCGGCTGCCCCTTGACGTGCAGCTCCTTGATCTCCTCGATGACCGCGTTGAACTTCTCGCGCTCCGTCTTGTAGATGACGTCCGGGAAGTCCGGGCGCAGCAGCGGCCGGTTGGTCGGGATGACGATGACTTCCAGTTTGTAGATCTTGTGGAACTCGACCGCCTCGGTGTCCGCGGTGCCGGTCATGCCGGAGAGCGTCGGGTACATACGGAAGTAGTTCTGGAAGGTGACGGTGGCGAGCGTCTGGTTCTCGTTCTCGATCTTCGCCCCTTCCTTCGCCTCGATTGCCTGGTGCAGGCCGTCGGACCAGCGGCGGCCCGGCATGAGGCGGCCGGTGAACTCGTCGACGATCAGCACCTCGTTGTCCCGGACCACGTAGTCCACGTCCCGCTTGAACAGGGCGTGGGCGCGCAGCCCCTGCTGGGTGTGGTGCAGAATCTCCATGTTGCGCGGGTCGTAAAGGTTTTCGATCTTCAGCAGCTGCTCCACCTTGCGCACCCCATCCTCGGTGAGGGTCGCGCTCTTGGCCTTTTCGTCGACCGTGAAGTCGCCGGTGTAGGTCTTCCGCTTGCCCGAGAGGGTGTTCGCCTCGACCTCGATGACCTCGCCCTTCTTGAGCAGCGGGATGATGCGGTCGATGATGTAATACTTGTCGGTGGAGTCCTCGGTGGGGCCGGAGATGATGAGCGGCGTCCTCGCCTCGTCGATCAGGATGGAGTCGACCTCGTCCACCACGGCGAAGTTGAAGGGGCGCTGCACGTAGTCGGCCAGGTCGAACTTCATGTTGTCCCGCAGGTAGTCGAAGCCGAACTCGTTGTTGGTGCCGTAGGTGACGTCCGCCGCGTAGGCCTCGCGGCGCTCGTCGTCGTCCAGTCCGTGCACGATGACGCCGACGGAGAGGCCGAGGAACTTATGAATGCGACCCATCCAGTCGGAGTCGCGCTTGGCGAGGTAGTCGTTGACCGTCACCACGTGCACGCCCTTGCCGGAGAGCCCGTTCAGGTAGGAGGGGAGCGTCGCCACCAGGGTCTTGCCCTCGCCGGTCTTCATCTCGGCGATCTTTCCCGAATGGAGCACCATGCCGCCGATCAGCTGCACGTCGAAGTGGCGCATGCCGAGCACCCGCTTGCCCGCCTCGCGGCAGACGGCGAAGGCCTCGGGGAGCAGGTCGTCGAGGCTTTCGCCCCGGGCCAGGCGCTCCCGGAAATTAACCGTCTTCCCCCTGAGCGCCTCGTCGGAGAGTTTCGCCATCTCGGCTTCCAGCTGGTTTATGCGCTCGACGACCGGCCAGAGTCGTTTCAGCTCCCGCTCGTTCTTACTCCCGACAAACTTCTTTATAAGCGCGCCAAACATCTATAAAATCTCCTTAACCTTTACAAAAGAGGGATGTAAAAACAGTGTAAGATACCACACAAGTGAGAATCGCTCAACAGAAAAGGCGCCGCAGCACTTGTGCAGCAGCCGCCAAGTAGCCACGCCGCCCGTCGGACACCCCAATTATACTACATCCCCCAACGCTTACCTTGCAATAATGCAGAGCTCTCCCTATAATGGCCGACTACAGGAGAAACGCGTGCCAGCAACCACACCTTTTATTGAGACCCTTCTTGACAGCCACCTTCCCGTTGACGTCCGCACCCCCTTGGAATACCAGGAGGACCATATCCCGGGAGCCATCAACGCGCCGCTGCTCAACAACGAGGAGCGGGTGGAGATCGGCATCATGTACAAGGAGCAGGGGCCGCACGCGGCACGCAAGCGCGGGCTGGAGCTGACCGCCCACCGCTTCCCGGAGCTCGTGGCGAGCATCGCGGAACAGGCGCAGGGGCGGCCGCTTTTGGTCTACTGCTGGCGCGGGGGGCTGAGGAGCAAGACCGTCACCTCCATACTGGACCTGACCGGCCACCAGGCCCTGCAGCTCGAGGGGGGCTACAAGAGCTTCAGAAACCACGTCTCCGGCTATTTCAACCCCTTCAACCCGCCGGCCCCGCTGGTCGTGCTGCACGGCATGACGGGTACCGGCAAGACCACCTTCCTGCTGGGGCTCAAGGATAGCGGGCACGCGGTCGTCGACCTGGAGGGGCTCGCCTGCCACCGCGGTTCCGCCTTCGGCCAACTCGGCCTGAACCAGACCCTGAGCCAGAAGCGTTTCGAGACCCTGCTTTGGGACGCGATCCGAAAGACGCCGAAGGGGCTCCCGCTGATCGTGGAAGGCGAGAGCGAGCGGATCGGCAGGGTATCGCTGCCGGGAGATTTTTATCAGAAGATGGCGGCGGGGATCAGGATCTGGTGCTACGCGGAGCTCCCGACCCGGGTGGGGCGTCTGATCGAGGAGTACGGTCTCCCCGAGTACAAGGAAGAGATGGCGGTCGCCTTGCAGCGCATACGCAAGAAGCTGGGCGGCAAGATCTGCGACGAGCTCGCCGGAAACCTGGAGCGTTGGGAAATGGAGCCTTTCATGACGGGGCTCGTCTGCGACTACTACGACAAGGTCTACTACAAGAACCGGGACTGGGAGGGCGACTACAACCTCAGCATGGAGGATTTCGGCGCCGCGGCGCTGGATTTGGACGCCTTCCTGCTTGAAAGGCTGGGGGAGAGGCGGGAGAATCGTTGAGACGTTGAGTAGTCGAGTGGTTAAGCGGTCTGGTACTGACTCAACGACTGGACAACTCAACAACTCAACAACTCAACAACTTAACGACTCAACGACTCAACAACTTAACGACTCAACGACTCAACGACTTAACGACTTAACGACTCAACCGCCTTCACCCGATACTTACTCACAAGCTCCGCCGGATGGTAGGAGAGTTTCGCCTGCCGCAGTGACAGCTCCCCCAGGTCCTGCTCGCGGTTCAGGTAACGGCAGTCGGTGAAGAGCAGCCGGCAGAACTCCCGGTCCAGTAACTGATAGAGACCCTCCATGAAGAGGTCGCCCTTCTCGAAATGACATACGACGGTTGACTGGTTCAGCCGCTCCCCCAGTGCAAAGCCTTTCACCTCTCCTTCGACCAGCAGCACCACCCCGGAAAGTCCCAGTTCTTCATAAAGGTCCAGCGCCTCGCGCGCGCCCTCGACCTCGCCCCCCAGCGAGCTCGGCCCCATGGCCGTCCTCACCCGAAGCCACTCGTCGAGAACCGCGAGTGCCCCCTGCAGGTGCTGTGCACCGTAGGTCTCCACGGTATAGCGATGCCGAACCATGAAATAGTTCACCCGGTTCTTCTTCTTGTGGTAGTTCTTCCCGCTCAGCTGGGCCATCTCCTCCCTCAGGTGCAGGTAATCGAAGTTGTCCCGGTCCGCGACGACTTCGAGCCCCTCCTCTGCCGGGGAAAATTGCGCGAGAAAGGTGTCGTCCGCGCCATAAAGGGTGAGACCCGCGGCGAGCAGCTCCCGTGCGGAGCCGGCGGCGTCTCCGGAAAAGGGAGGCAGGAAATAGGAGGAGCCGTCCCAGCCGCGGGCCAGGGCAACCAGCGCGTCCCCCACCAGGGTCAAGCGGTAGTCGTGCACCCCCCGAAACAGGTAAAGGTTGGCGAAGGTAAGCTCGGAGATGCGGGGCTGCAGCTGCAGGAAGAGCCGGTCAAGCAGGGGCTTATCCTCAAGGAGCAGCTCCCTTGAAGCGGGATAGCGCGGAATTTCCATGGTCTCTCCCTGGACGATGATGGCTTGACAGTACCAGCTTTTGGCCAAAGTGAGAAAAGAAAATTCTTACCAGGACGCACCCTTGTTGATGGGCGCAGGGCATTTCGCAGAATTGCGAAAAAAGTCTGGCGTTTTACTCTCTGTATACGCTACTATCGCGGGGGCTTTCGCCGCGCAATCGCGATGCCTCACCCGAAGCCGCTATAGCCACAACAAACGCCCGATTTCCCAGGTAACGCCCTTATTAACCGGGCCGGTACACCTTCTGTGTCAATGTCGACTTCACCTTGAGACGGTTTTATAAACCCGAAAAGGAACCCCATGCAGAGCCTCTATCTCTATGTCAACAACCTGAAGCTGCGCTGGAAGATGGTGGTGCTGGTGCTGCCGCTGGTCACCATCCCGATCTTCATCGTCGGCGGGGTGATCGGCTACATCTCCACCAAGCAGGCCTACCTCGGCCTCACCCAGACCAGTAAGGACGACCTGGAGCACATGGCGGGATTCACCGTCGACCTGCTGAACTCCCACTACCAGCAGTTTCAGGTCTACAAGCAGGACAAGGAGACCAGCTTCAACAAGCAGCTGGCAACACTGACCGACCTTTCCTACAACGTGGTGCGCTCTCAACAGCGCGAGCACCAACACGGCCGGATCGACCTGGCGACTGCGATGCGGGAAGCGCACAACGCGCTCAGCAAGGTGAACGTAGGCGACACCGGCTACATCTACGCCATGACCAGCAAGGGCGAGTTGAAGGTGCACGTGGCCCAGGAAGGGACCAACGTCTTCAACAGCCAGGACGAGAAGGGGCACTACTTCATCCGGGAGATGTGCGAGAAGGCGGTGCGCTCGAAACCGGGCGAGGTGCTCTACATCGTCTACCCCTGGAAGAACGCGGCGCTGGGCGACAAGGTGCTGCGCAAGAAGGTAGTCGCCTACCGCTACTTCAAGGAGTGGGACTGGATCATCGCCGCCGGCGGCTACCTGGAGGAGACCTACGAGGACGTCGACTTCGAGCGCCGCTCCTTTGCCGCGCTCAAGGAGAAGATAAAAAGCAAGCAGGTGGGGAAGACCGGCTACGTCTTCTGCCTGGACACAGCCGGAAACTTCATGATCCACCCGACCGGCGAAGGGAAGAACTTCCTGAACGCGACCGACACGGACGGTTCTCACTTCATTAAGGAGATGTGCCAGGCCAAGAGCGGCTGGATCCGTTATCCCTGGAAGAACGCGGGCGACCGGGCGCCGCGCATGAAGATCGTGCGCTACGAATACTTCCAGCCCTGGAACTGGATCGTCGCGGTCGGCTCCTACGAGGACGAGTTCTACCAGGAAGCGAACGACATTAAGGGGCGCATCATGGAGAGCATGACCGTGCTCACCATCTTCGTGTCCATCATCGCGATGATCCTGGTCTTTCTGGCGGTGGACATGGTGACCGAGCCGATCAACCGGATCATGGCGGTCATCAGGAAGGTGAAGCAGGGGCGCCTGGACGAGCGCATCGAGGTGACCACCAACGACGAACTGGGGGAGCTCGCCAACGCCTTCAACCGGATGACCACCATCATCAAGCACAACAAGGAGCTGGAGGCGAACCTGGCGCAGCAGGGGAAGATGGCGTCGCTCGGGGTGCTCTCCTCGGGCGTGGCGCACGAGATCAACAACCCGCTCGGGGTCATCCTGGGCTACGCCGGGTACCTGGAGGGGAAGCTTTCCCCCGACGACCCCAACTTCAAGTACATCCACGAGATCAAGCGCGAGAGCAAGCGCTGCAAGAAGATCGTCCAGGACCTGCTAAGCTACGCCAGGACGCCGCAGCCGGTCCTGGAGGAAACCGACATAAACGAGCTTTTGGAGCAGATCGTCGACTTCGCGGCGAACCACACCGACATGCATCACGTGACGGTACTGAAGCAGTTCGACCCGGCGCTCCCCGTCATCATGGTGGACGGCGACCAGCTGCGCCAGGTGGCGATCAACCTGATCCTGAACGCGGGCGCCGCCATGCAGAAGGGAGGGAAGCTGGTGGTCTCCTCCGGCTTCGGCGCCGAGGGGTGCGTGAGCCTCAAGTTCAGCGACAACGGCGGCGGGATTCCCCCTGAGCACATGGAGAAGATCTTCGAGCCGTTCTTCACCACGCGGGTCAAGGGGACCGGGCTGGGGCTCGCCATCACCAAGCAGATCATCGAGCAGCACCACGGCAAGATCGGCATCGAGAGCGAGATGGGGCAAGGCACCACGGTCGAGGTGCGGCTCCCGGTCGACCGGGACGAGTACATCTAGGGAAGAAGGGGTAGCGCGTGACAGTCAAGAAAAGGGTGATGGTGGTGGACAACGAGGAGGGGCTTTGCCGCATGATGGAGGCGGTGCTCTCCGACAACGGCTACGCGGTGACCGCGTTCACCAGGTCCTTCGAAGCCGCGGAGACCTTCCAGGCGGGGCAGTGGGACCTCCTGGTCACGGACATCAAGATGCCCGGTATGGACGGCCTGGAGCTTTTGCAGAAGGTGAAGCAGAAGGATCCCGCCATCCCCGTCATCATGGTCACCGCCTACGCGACCGTGGAGATGTCCATCCAGGCCCTGAGAAAAGGCGCCTACGACATGCTCACCAAGCCGTTCGAGCCCGAGGAGCTGCTGTACCGGGTGAAGAACGCCCTGCAGCACACGCGCCTCATGGAGGAGAACCGGGAGCTGCGCGAGGAGCTGGTCGGCAAGTTCCGTTTCGACAACATCATCGGCGCCTCCCAAGGGCTGAAGGAGCTCCTGGAGCGGGTGGAGAAGATCGCGGTGCGCGACACCTCCGTGCTGGTGACGGGCGAGTCGGGGACCGGCAAGGAGCTGATCGCCCAGGCGATCCACTACAACTCGCCGCGCAAGGAGAAGAAGTTCGTTGCCATCAACTGCGGGGCGCTCCCCGCCTCGCTTCTGGAGAGCGAGCTGTTCGGCTACCGCAAGGGCGCCTTCACGGGCGCCGCGGAGAACCGGCGCGGCCTGCTGGAGACGGCGGACGGCGGCACCCTTTTCCTGGACGAGGTCGGCAACCTGCCGATGACGGTGCAAAAGACGCTGCTGCGCTTCCTCCAGGAGCAGGAATTCAACCGGCTGGGCGACCCGACCCCCACCAAGGTCGACGTGCGGGTCCTCTCCGCCACCAATGCGGACCTGAAGATCGCGGTCAAGGCGGGCGAGTTCCGCGAGGACCTCTTCTACCGGCTGAACGTGGTCAACATCCACCTGCCGCCCTTGCGCGAGCGCAGGGACGACATCCCCCTGCTGGCGGCCCATTTCATCAAACTGCAAAACAGCAAGTTCAGCACCCAGATCAAGGGGCTAGCTCCGGACGCCCTGGAGGCTGCGGTCGATTACGCCTGGCCCGGCAACATCCGCCAGCTGAGGAACGTCATCGAGGCCTCGCTCGCCATGGAGGGGAGCAGCTACATCACCCTGCCGGTGCTCTCCCAGTTCATCGAGGTGGTAGCCGGGGGGCCGCACGGCGGGGATCTGCAGGACGGGGAGCCGGTCGCGGACGAGGGCGAGTACACCAAGGCACTGTCGCGCTTCGAGACCGACTACATCAGGGGGCTGTTGCGCAAGAACAACGGCAACGTGGAGGCGGCGGCCAGGGAGGCCGGCACCAACATGGCGACCATCTACCGGAAGATCAAGAAATACGGGATCCGCAAGGACGAGTACAATTCCAGCCTGCCTTAGAAAAAAGTCGGAAGCCGCGGCAAACGTGACGGGAACCTGCTTATCCAACGCCGATTGAAAGGCCGGCGCTTGCCGGCCTTTCAATCTCGCAATACCCTGCCGCGCCCATTGCCCGAGGACCGTCAGCGCTTGTATATCCCGCAGGCAAGCACCAAATCGCCGGATTTCTCGAAGTAAGAGGTCTTTTCCTCGATGAGCTTGGTCTTGGGATTCAGCGTCTTGTAATCCACCCAACCGGAACCTTCCTTCCGGGCGCGGTCGATGATCTCCCTGCGGAAAAGCTTGCCGACCGAATCGGGGACATCCATCACGTTCTGACCGATAAGCGCCGGTTTCGCCGAATTCGACAGCATGTAGCCGGCAAGGTCATAGACGAACACGTACAGCTCTCCCTTGGAGAACCTCCCCTTGGGATCGTTCAGGACATCCAAAGCCTTTTCCAGCCCGTTGGCCTGCAGAAATGATATGGCATCCTGCACCATCCGGACGGCAGCGGCCTTTTCATCCGCCTGGCCCGGCGACGCAGACAACAAGCCCGCGCACAAGACGATCATCGGCAACAAGTACCTGACACACCTCTTCATGGACTCTCCTTTTCCCGGATGAACATCCCCCAGGCTGCTAACTCGCCAGCTTGAACTGACCCATGAGCTGCTCCAGCCCCGCCGCCAGGGCCGCAAGCTGGGAAGCGGATTCCTCCGCGTGCTTGGCACCCTGTGCTGTGGTGCTCACCTCGTCGGTCATATGCTGCACGGAGCTGTTTATTTCATTCGTGGTCGCCGTCTGCTCTTCGGCCGCGGTGGCGATCTGTCCGATCTGCATATTCAGGGAAGCAATCTGATCCAGGATTTCCTGCAGGGCGGCTCCCGATCCGGCCGCCTTCTGAGAGCCGAGCGCTACCTGGTGCACCCCGTCCTCCATGGAGCTGACGGCGACTCGGGTCTCGTTTTGGATCCCCTTGATCATCGCCCCGATCTCCCGGGTAGCCTCCGTGGTGCGCTCCGCCAGGCGCCGCACCTCGTCCGCCACCACGGCAAAGCCGCGCCCCTGGTCCCCGGCGCGCGCCGCCTCGATGGCCGCGTTGAGCGCCAGCAGGTTGGTCTGGTCGGCAATCTCCTCGATGGTGGCGACGATGACGCCGATCTGCTCCCCCCGTTCCCCAAGGCTCTCCACCGTCGTGGCAGAGAGGCGCACCTTGGTGTCTATCTGGGCCATGGCGTCCAGCATTTCCCGGACCACCGCCGAGCCTGATTGGGCGGCATCGTTGGCTTTGCGCGAGTTCTCCGCGACGGTCTGGCAGTTGAGCGCGATGTCGACCGAGGTGGCCGCCATCTGCTCCGAGGCGGTGGCAGCCGTCGCGCCCTGGGCCGAGACGGCATCGGAGGCCCGCGCGATCTGGCGCGAGGTGTCCAGCAGTTCGGCCGCGGCCGAGGTTACCTGGCCGGCATCGCTCGATACCTTCACCAGGGTCGAGTTCAGCTTGATTAAAAAGTGGTTGAACCACCTCGACAATTCGGCGAACTCGTCCTTGCCGGAATCGTCCAGGCGTTTTGACAGGTCGCCCTCGCCTTGGGCGATGTCCGTGATCATAAAGGTGATCGAGGAGAGCGAGCGGGTGATGCGGCGTATGGTGTAGAGCAGCGGCAGCGCGGCCAATACCGCGATGATCAGGGCCAGCGTGATGATGGTGGCCGTCATCCGGGTCGCCGCGGCGCTGGTTTTCTGCACCATGAGCTTCTGGCTGTCGGCGGTGTTCTTCACCAGTTCCTCGCCGGTCTTCAGCTCCTTGTTGGCGGCCGTCTTCACCATACCGATGGCCCGGTTCGCCTTGCCGTTGCTCTCGATGATCCTCAGCTGCGCCGCGATGATCCGGTCCACCGAGCTCGAGGCCGCCTGCAGGGAGGCGCCGGCGGCCGCCACGTTTTTCAGAGCCGCCGTCTGCTTGATCTTTCCGAGTTCCCCGCGCGAGAGCTCGAGGTTGCGGGCGATCTGGGCGAAAATGGCGTGGATCTCGGCGGCGGCGCTCTCGGTGTCCTTCGCCGTCTCGGTCAGCATGACGGTACGCACCTTGGCGTCCAGAGCCATCACTCCGATGCTGACCGCATTGGTGGCCGCGTCGATGCCTGAGATGCGCCGGCTGGACGCCAGGGCCCCCTCCGCCTCCTTGCGGTTCAGCTCGGCCTGGCGCTCGATGCGTCCCGTCGCGGCGGAAAGGCTGCTGGCAAGTTCCAGCACCAGGTTGTTGACCCTGCGCTTCTCCTCGCCAAAGGCGGCTCCGGCGTCCTTTCCCGCCAGCATGGACTGCTTCAGGGCCACCAGTCCGGTTTCCGGCCTGATGAACTGCTGGTAGATCCCCTCCATCGACCTCTTCACCCCGGCGACCGAATCGTCGCTGACCTGGGCCGCCTGGACGGAGACGTTGGTGCTCTTCATCTTCGACTTGTTGGCCAGGATCTCGGAGCCGCTCTTGGAGGCGTCCAGGTCCTTGAGGATGATCTGCACCTCTTTGAGCAAAATGACCAGGTCCTTCACCTGCTGTATCGACACGATCATCTGCGAGGAGGAACGTACCGAACTGGTGACCATGCCCGCGCCGCTGGTCGAGAGTGCCTGCATATCCTTGCGTACCCCGGCCAGCGAGCGCTCTACCGTCAGGATCGCCTGGTTCATGTTGCGCGACTCGGCCTGGAAGTTCCCCAGGCTCTCCAGGCGGCTCTCCACCGCACGTTTCACGTCGTCGTAGACGGTATTGATGACCGAAACGTTGATGGCGCCGGCCTGCGCCGCATCCAGCGCCTTGATTCCCTCCAGGACCGATTGCAGCTGCTTCAGCCGCTCATCGACCGAGGCAGAGAGCTCGGTCACCTCCCGCTTGTCCGTAGCAACCCCGAGCCGCAGCAGCACGCCGGTGAGCGACTCGATGACCCGCTGCAGCTCGGTGGTCTTTATCTGCAGCGGAGTCGAGCGGTCGGTGAGCTGAGCGATGATGGCGCGAATGTCGTAAATCGAGTAGACGCTGACGCAGGCAAGGGCTAGCAGTCCGCAGAGCGTTACCGCGGCACTGGTATAGAGCCAGGAACGGGTTTTCAAGTGGGATCTCCTTTACTATTTGTAGATGCCGCAGCCCAGCACCATGTCGCCGGCCTTTTCGATGTAGGAGGTTTTGTCCTCTATCGCCTTGGTTTTGGGGTTGAGGAACTTGTAATCGACCCACCCCGAACCTTCCTTCTGGGCGAGCGCCATGAACTCCCGACGAAACTTCTTGCCGGTGGCGTCGGGAACGTCGAGGATGTTCTGGCCGATGACACCCGGGTTGGCGGAGTTGGCCAGGGAGACGCCGTTCAGGTCCAGGGCAAAGACGTACAGGTTTTGCTTCACAAAGGGTCCCTTGGGATCGTTGATGGCATCCATCGCCTTTTCCATACCATTGGCATTGAGGTACAAGACCGCATCCTTCACCAGTTTGACCGCATCGCCCCGGTCATCGGCATGCGCCATCGCCGCACACAACAAAACCACACCAACGACGTATACCGCCAGCATAGCTGCACCTTTTTTCATACTGCCTCCTCTCCTCATGCTTGCTTCGGATTGAGCCACCAGGGCGACGCTATTTCTTGTAGATCCCGCACCCGAACACCAGGTCACCCGCTTTTTCGATGTAAGAGGTCTTGGCTTCGATTTCCTTTGATTTCGGATTCAAGATACGGTAGTCGACCCACCCGGAACCGCTCTTGAGCGCCAGATCGATAAATTCCCGCCGGAACCTCTTCCCGGCCGAGTCAGGGACGTCGAGCAGGTTCTGTCCCACCATGGCCGGCTTGGTGGCATTGGCCAACAGGATGCCGCTCAGGTCGAAGGCGAAGACATACAGCTCGCCCTTGACAAACTCCCCTGCCGGGTCATTTACGGCGTCCAGTGCCTTTTCCATGCCGTTAGCCTTGAGATAGGAAGCAGCGGTGTGCACCATCCTGACGGCATCACTCTTGTCGTCGGCCCGGACAGCTGGTGGGGCGAGCAAAACGGCACAGAACGCAAGTAACGGCAGCAGGGCGAAGATTTTTTTCACAGGTAATACCTCCAGGTCGGTTGTCTGAGGACCGGATTTCCAGTCGGACAGCTACAAATGATACGTTTCGTCTTGAGCATCCCGCAGCCAGAAACGGCGTGCCTCATGCCAGATATCGGTGCGTTACTTTCAATGATCCACCTCCTTGTCTGTGAATGCTTCTGACGGAGAGCAATCGGGGCTAAGACGGATGGATCATAAATCATCCATCGGAAAAATCGCTGACAACTTGAACAATAAAACCTCTCAACTACCCGTTAAACATGGGAAGTCTCACAACTGTCCAATTACGTAGGACTTTTTGCTACAAAAAAGTTTCACCTCAGAGAGTGACGTTATTAGCTTGAGTGAGAAAGCCGGTTCCGGCGAAGGGTCTTCCCTTGTCGACTGCCCTTTCCCGGCACATCCTGATTGCCTCCGCCTGCTGTTTAGCAGAATCGGTGCCACAATCAGGAACCTAGCATATCCGGTTGGTTAGCAACCTGCAGGGGCGCGCCCTGTCCCGGGGCGGGACAAAGTGACAGGTCCTTCCCGGGCGTGGTGTCCCGGAAAGCCCCAGGCGCCTGGTGCGCGGTAACCCGGGCGGGGCCCGACGAGCATTTTCGCAGTCCTGCAAAATGGCTCCACTACGCTTTGCACTGCTGCAAACCCGCGGACCGTCGGCACCTCAGCACCGTAACCATCCGTTTTTAATGGCATT
>TBL_comb47_HYPODRAFT_10003980_pt1 | contig 17218 bp, 19 predicted proteins | sample TroBogypolimnion_40_FD_10682 | JGI IMG/M metagenome (IMG submission 10682)
CCCAGGCCCACCCAGGACCACCCAGGACCACCCAGGACCACCCAGACCCAGCCTTAGACCTAGACCCTTCTTAAAGAGACCCCAACCATGACTTCAGGCAACTTGCACCTCCAATCGTTGAAAAACTCCGTCAGCCCCGAGGAGTGGCAAGCGCGGGTTGATCTCGCCGCTTGTTACCGTTTGGTGGCCCACTACGAGATGTCGGACATGATTGCCAACCACATCACCTTGCGAGTTCCTGGTGAAGACGATGCGTTTTTGATCAACCCCTACGGCATGATGTACGAAGAGATGACGGCCTCGTGTTTTATCAAGATCACCCATGAGGGGGAAGTCTTGTTCAAACCCGATTTCGGCGACTTGAACTACGGCTTCAATAAGCCGGGCTACATTTTGCACAGCGCTGTGCACAAAGCCCGGCCCGAAGTCGCCTGCGTGATCCACACCCACACCTATGCCGGCATGGCAGTGTCCTCTTTGAAGTGTGGTTTGCTGCCCCTTAATCAAACCTCCATGCGATTTTTAAAGGTCGCTTACCACGACTACATGGGTGTCGTGCTCGACCTCGCAGAACAAGCGGTTTTGGTCAAAGATTTGGGTACGGCAGAGGCGGTGATTTTGCGCAACCATGGGCTCTTGACCGTGGGCCGAAGTGTGGGCGAGGCCTTCAATTGGATGCACCGATTGGAATTGTCTTGTCGCGCACAAATTGCCGCCATGTCTTGCAACTCACCCTTGCAAGTCGTCTCTGACTCAGTTTTGCATGAAACCTATATGAACTACCAACCGCAGGTGCGCCGGCCCTATGGCCTCATGGAGTGGCCGGCCTTGCTGCGCATGGTCGAGCGCCTCGATCCGAGTTACAAAGATTAAATTCCCCCCCCCCGCCACCATCCTTCTCCTCTATTTTTAAGGCTACACCATGCGTCATTCCCAGCGTATCTTTTGTGTGCTCAGCGTGCTCAGTCTGACTCTGGTCGGGGTCCAAGCCCAGACCTATCCGAGCAAACCCATCACCATCGTGGCACCCTTCTCACCGGGGGGGAATGTTGATATTGTGGCCAGAGCCGTCGCGCAAAGTTTGAGCGGTGTGCTCGGTCTCTCGGTCTTGGTCGACAACCGAGCCGGCGCGGGCGGGGCGATAGGTTCCTCCTACGTCTCCAAGTCAGCACCCGATGGCTACACCTTGCTGCTCGCCACCACCAACACCATCTCGGTCTTGCCCTACATGATGAAGGCCCCGCCCTACAAGCCCAGTGACTTTGCAGCCATTGGTCTGGCCGCGGTCTCACCCTTGGTGATGGTCGTGCGCGCTGACGACAAACGCTTTCCCAATACCAGTGCGCTCATGATGCTGGCCAAAACTGGCGCCAAAAACATCTCGGTGGGCCACTCCGGGATGGGGACCTCCAATCACGTGAGTCTCTTGCGCATGGAAGATGTCGCCAAGGTGGAGTTCAACATCATTCCTTACAAAGGCTCCACTCCAGCATTGACGGATTTGATGGGCGGGCAGCTCGACTTCATGGTCGACCAACTCTCAAGCTCCAAGGGCTTTGTCGATGGGGGCAAGCTCAAAATCTTGGCCGTCTTGTCCAAAGAGCGCGATGACACGATTCCCAACACACCCACCTTTTTCGAGTCCACCAAAATGACGCTCGAAGCCAATACCACCTCAGGCGTCTTGGCTGCACCCGACACACCGGCGGGCATTGTCAAAATTTTGAACGACGCTTTGGTCAAGGTGGCAGAAGACCCGGGCTATAAAACCCGTCTTTTGAGTGTCGGCAGCATCCCCAAGTCCTCGACTCCTAAAGAGTGGGCGGAGCTCCTGCGCCAAGAGTCGGTGAACTCTGAAAAATTGGCCCAAGCCGGTAAACTCAAAGCAGAATAAGCCGTGAGCCCACAATGCCTGCCCCCGAAGTCAACGGCTCACGCTCTGGCGTTCACTCCCCCGGCCATGGCCTGCGACAGTCATGTTCATGTCTTTGGGCCTTTTGCCCAATACCCATTGAGTGAGGAGCGCAGTTACACGCCTGGGGAGTTTTTGGCGGGGGACTTCTTGGCGCACCTCAGTCGCATCGGCTTTACCCGCGGGGTGCTGGTCACGGCGAGCGTTTGCGGCACCCACAATGGCGGCATTTTGCAGGCCCTGGCCGAGCACCCGAACGTCTTACGCGGCATTGTGGTGTGCGATGCGCAGGTGACTGACCGTGATCTCGACACTTGGCACGCCTTGGGGGTGCGCGGGGTTCGCTTTAATTTGCTCAGAAAGAATGGCCAAGCGGTTTACAAGAACGGTGTGGGCTTGGACGTGCTCGAGGCCATTGCCCCGCGCATGGCCGCACGCGGTTGGCATGCCCAGATATGGGTCCACGCACCCGACTTGCCGGAGTTGGCGCCACGCTTACTGAAACTGGGTTTGCCCTTGGTGGTGGACCACATGGGCCGAATGGACACGGTGCTGGGCATCCAGCATCCTGGTTTTCAAACCCTGTGCCGCTTGGTGGGCGAGGGTCAAGCGTGGGTCAAGATTTCAGGGGCCGATCGCATCCGTCAGAGCCACGATCACTATGACGATGTTGACCCCTTTGCCAAGGCCTTGATTGCCGCCAACATCGAGCGCATTGTCTGGGGCAGTGACTGGCCACACATCAATTATTTCAAGGACCAAGAGATCCCAGACGATGGGGACTTGGCCAATTTGCTCACGCGTTGGTTGCCCGCTGAGGAGGAGCGTCGGCGGGTTCTCTCAATCAATCCCGCGCGGCTTTACGATTTTGCTTTGGAGACGGGAACTTGAAGAAAATTCTCTACATGACACCGTCGGCCCCGGTGCTCAGAGAGCAGATGCTCAGGTGGGTGCCTGAAGGTTTTGTCCTTGAGTTTGCTTTGCAAACCGATCAAGACTACCACCAAGCCTTGCTTGAAGACGCTGATTATGTTTTTATCGCAGGCTCGCGCATTGGTCGATATTTGATGCAACACGCCCCGCGATTAAAAATGATCCAAAAGTGGGGCATCGGGGTGGACAAGATTGATTTGGAGGCGGCCAAAGACTTGGGCATTCATGTCTACATCACGAGTGGGGCCAATGCACTGCAGGTGGCTGAGCACACCTTGCTGTTGATGCTGGCCACCTTGCGCAAATTGACCTACGCGCAAAAAGCCATGCGCGCCCAGCAATGGGTCAATGCGGAGCTCAGGACCACATGCATGCAGCTCACTGGCAAAACCGTGGGGCTTTATGGCTTTGGCAACATCGCCCAGCAAGTGGCCAAGCAGCTTCGGGGTTTTGATGTGGAGTTGATCTACCACAGCAGGCGGCGAGCAGCCCCCGAAATTGAGCAGCAATGTGCGGCCCGGTATGTGGACTCAGAGACCTTGTTTTCACAAAGCGATGTGCTGAGTCTGCACGCGCCCTACAACGCCCAGACCTTCGAGATGATCAATCGCTCGACGCTCTCGCTGATGAAGCCCTCCGCGGTCTTGATCAACACCGCCCGAGGTGAGTTGATCAAAGACGTCGATTTGGTGGATGCGCTGCAAAATGGCCGATTGTTTGGTGCCGGCATTGATGTCTTCATTCAAGAGCCCCCGCCCGTGGATCATCCGTTTTTTGCGCTCGACAATGTGGTGATGACCCCGCACTCTGGGGCCAGTGTGCAAGAGGTGGTGGACCGCGTGATTGAGCACGGATTCAATAACATCCACTTGTTTGATCAAGGCCTGCCCATCGACCCAGCCGATCGCATTGTTTAGCCAAGGCGTCTTGCCTGAATCGCTCAGGCTGGGTGCTCATCAACTATTCGGGCTTGATGCCGGCGGCCAAGGCCACCTTTTGTAATCGAGCGACTTCAGACTTGATCAAGTTGCCCAGGTCCTCTGGGGTTGCGCTGGTTTGCAAATCAATGCCCTTGTCGGCAAACTGTTTTTTGAGTTCCACTTGGCCCAAGGACTTCACCACCGCGGCATGGATTTTTTGAATGATGTCTTTGGGGGTGCCGGCTGGCGCCAGCAGCAAATTCAAGGTCACGTCCTCATAGCCAGGGTAACCCGACTCGGAAAGCGTGGGCACATCCGGCATGAGGGGACTTCTCTCAAGACTCGTGATCGCCAAGGCCCTTAGTTTGCCGGTGTTGACGTTTTGCACGCCGGTGCTGATTTGATCAAACATCATGGGCACTTGCCCACTGAAGACATCGATCATGGATTGGGCGTTGCCTTTGTAAAAGATGTTGGTGAATTTAACCCCTGCGCGGGCGGCAAACACTTCGGCCGCGATGTGACCCGTTGACCCGTTGCCGCTACTGGCCACGGCCATACCCGCATTGGCCTTGGCCAAGCGCACAAAGTCTTGAATGGTTTTGGCGGGAAGAGAGTTGGTGACCATGACGAACATCGCGACTTTGCAGGTGAGGGAGATGGGTGCAAAGTCATCGACTGGGCTGTAGGCTGCCGCATTTGAGATCAAGGGGGCCGCGAAAAACGTGCTCGAGTGTGCAAGCAAGGTGTAGCCGTCTGGACTCGCTTTGGCCACATACTGGGTGCCGACAATGGAGGCCGAACTCGGTTTGTTGTCAATGATGACGGTTTGGCCCAAGACCTTGGACATCTCGTTGCCCAGCGTTCTCGCCACAATGTCCACATTGCCACCGGCCGCCACCGGGACAATGATGTGGACGGGTCGGTTGGGGTAGAAGCTGGCGTTTTGTGCAAAGGCGCTCCAACCCAAGAGCGTCAACAGCAAGACCCCTGCGTGAATTGAATGGTTTGTTTTCATCGATTTTTTTTCATTTGTCGGCAATGGCATGAAGCATCCGTCCAAAATTGGGTTTTGGTATTGGGGTATACGCGGGGATTATTGGGTCTGTCGCAAAATGTTTCTACCCTGCGAATTGGACTGCGATATTTTGGGCGATACTGCCCAGACTTGATAAGACTTCATTGACCTGTTGGGAGACAAAAAAATGCACATCGCCACCCTGAATCGAGTGAGCACCACCCTGCCTTTTTCCCAAGCTGAGGGTCGACTGGAGAAAGCGCTGGGCTTTTGGACGCTTTGCTGTGCGACTGCTTTTGCACTCTTTTCACCGGCTTCAAGCTGGGCTGCTTTTCCAGAAAAGCCCCTGCGCATCATTGTTCCCTTTTCTCCTGGGGGTGGCACAGATTTGGTGGCAAGAACCTTGGGCAACTTGATGGGGCAAGACTTGGGGCAGCCGGTCTTGATTGAGAATAAGCCTGGGGCGAGCACCATCATCGGCACCGATGCCTTGGCCAAGAGTGCGCCAGACGGCTACTCCATGGTCATTGCCACACTAGCCCATGCGGTGAACCCAAGCATTCAAGCCAAATTGCCCTATGTCCAAGAAACCGCCTTTGCCCCCATTATCCTGATTGGGCGACAGCCCAATGTCTTGGTGGTCAACGAGAGCAGCCCTTTCAAGAGCATCCAAGAAATCATCTCAGCCGCCCGCGCCAATCCGGGTAAATATTCCTTCGCTTCACAAGGCTCAGGCACCTCAGCGCATTTGGCCGGTGAGTTGTTCAACTACATGGCCAAGATTCAAATTACCCACATCCCCTACAAAGGTGCGGCCCCAGCGCTCACCGATCTTTTGGGCAGCCAAGTCGACATGATGTTTGCAACGGCCTCTGCCGTCGGTGGCTTTGTCACCAACGGAAAATTGCGGGCCTTGGCGGTGACCACCTCCGAGAGGTCCCCCACCGCTTTGCTCGGTAAAGTTCCCACCGTCGCCGAGACCTTGCCAGGTTACGTGGCCGAGAGTTGGTATGGACTGTTTGCGCCAGCGGGCACGCCAGAGGGAATTGTCAACCGCTTGAACTTGGCGGCCAAAAAAGCTTCTCTATCAGAAACCTTTAAGCAGAAAATTGAAAAAGAAGGCCTCATTGTCAACCCCAGTACCCCGGAAGAATTTGACCGTTATGTCAAGAGCGAAGAGGTTCGCTGGAAGGCTGTGGTCAAATCGGCCAATATCAAAGCGGAATAAGGAATGTGAGTATGCAAGAATTTGATTTGATTGAGTTTGTAGTGGCGAGTGGCACGGCCACCGTGACCTTGAACCGACCCGACAAGCGCAACGCCATCAGCGACAGTATGAGGCTTGAATTAATCCGAGTGTTTGAACACATCGCTGAGGACAAAAAAATCAAAGCGCTGGTTTTGACAGGCAAGGGCAAAGGCTTTTGTGCAGGTGGCGACATTGCGGGGATGCAGAAACGGTTGAACTCTCCAAGCGGTGAAGTGGCGTTCAATGGTTGGCATCGCCAGCAGCGCGTTCACTATACGCAGTCCCTTCTTCACACTTTGCCCAAGCCGGTCATTGCCGCTGTCAATGGGGCGGCATCGGGACTAGGTGCAGACACTGCCTTGGCCTGTGATTTTGTCATGGCCAGTGAGCACGCAAGCTTCACCTGGTCCTACATCCACCGTGCCATCGTGCCCGATGGGGGCGGGATGTATTTTCTGCCGAGACGGGTGGGCTTGGCCAAAGCCAAGGCGTTGATTTTTTCGGGCCGCAAGGTTGATGTTGAGGAGGCTTTGAGCTTGGGGATCGTGGACCGCATGAGCACGTCGGCGCAGTTGCTCAGCGACGCCCAGGCTTGGGCGTCAGAGTTGAGTGCTGGGTCGTCCACCGCCTTGGCTTTGTCCAAAACCATCCTGAACCAATCCATGGAATTGTCGGCTCAGCAGGTCTTTGAGAGTGGCAGTCAAGCCCAAGGCATTTGTTACTCCAGCACCGAGCACCGCGAATCGGTCATGGCGTTCTTGAGTAAAACTGCGCAATCCTGAGTCATGCCCACTGCCATCCAAAAACTTCTCAAACCCGCCAGTGTCGCTGTGATCGGTGCCTCGGGGGATCCCAAAAAAACCGCTGGTCGCCCCATCGCCTATTTGCAAAAACACGGCTATGCCGGTCGAATTTACCCGGTCAACCCCAAGCTCGATCAGCTCCAGGGGCTCACCTGCTACCCCTCCATTGCCGACTTGCCCGAGGTCCCCGATGTGGCCATCATTGCCCTGGGCGCAGAACGCACGCTCATGGCGGTCGAGGCCTTGGCCAAGCGTGGCACCCCAGCGGCCATTGTGCTGGCAAGTGGTTTTGCGGAAACGGGCGAGGAGGGGGCAAGTCGACAGGCCAAATTGTTGAAAGCCGCGGGCACCATGCGACTGCTGGGCCCCAACACCATTGGACTCGTGAACCTTACCGACCAGATCGTGCTCTCGGCCAGTGGTGCGCTGGAGATGGACCATTTCCCAAGCGGCGCCATTGGGGTGGTCTCCCAAAGCGGAGGGATTTTGGGCTCCTTGCTCTCAAGAGCTGCGGCCAAAGGCATCGGACTGTCCAAACTGATCTCCACCAGCAATGAGGTGGATTGGGAGATCGCTGACTTTATCGATGTGTTGGTTGACGATGAGGCGACCCAAGTGATTGCCCTCTACATTGAAACCATTCGCAATCCACATCGGTTTCGCTTGGCGGCGATGAAAGCCGCTGAGCAAGGCAAATCCATCGTGGCCTTCAAAATTGGAAAGTCTGAGGCTGGTGCACAAGCGGCCATTTCTCACACGGGGGCCCTGGCAGGTTCAGACCGCATGTACGACGCCATGTTCAAGCACACGGGGGTCATTCGGGCCGAGACGTTCAGTGATTTGCTCGATATCTCGATGTCCTTGGTCACCCACAAAAAACTAAACGGATTGAGAGTGGCGATTTTGACGTCGACTGGCGGGGCAGGAACCTTGGTGTCGGATTGTCTTGGGGTTGTGGGGTTTGAAGCCCCGCCGCCCGATGAAAAATCAGCTGCGGCTTTGCGCGCTTTGCAGTCCGGAGATGAAGCGGTGCTCGATCGCAATCCGATTGATGTCACTTTGGCGGGTCTTCAACCCGATTTGCTCCGAGCGGCGATCAAAATATTGCTCTTGAGTGACCGCTATGACGCGCTCGTGATCGTGGTGGGGTCCTCGGGCTTGGCCATGCCTGAATTGATGGCTGGTGCTATTCAGCACTGCTTGCCGCTTTCGCACAAGCCCATCATGGCCTATATCAGCCCCCATGCGCCAGAGGTTGGCGCTGTATTGGTGGGTTGCGGCGTACCGGCTTTCTCGTCAGCGGAGAGTTTGGCCGCGTCCTTGGTCGCCATGCGCCGAGTTCAATCGTGGACGCCCCCCGCGAGTCTTGCCGAAAATTCACGCCAAGATCAGGTGCTCGATCAACATGGGCATTTGAACGAACACGATTCCAAGTCCCTCTTTGCCCAATTTGGCATCCCTGGCACCCAAGAATTTAAAGTCAAGGATGTCAGTCAAGCCCAAGCTGCTGCGGCCAAGCTCGAGGGCAAAGTGGTCCTCAAAATTTTATCCAACAGCATTCTTCACAAAAGTGATTTGGGCGGTGTCGCGGTCAATCTCGACGCCCAAAGCATCGGGCCACGCCTGACTCAAATGGTCTCTGAGGTGAGTGCCAAAACTCAAGAGACCCCGACAGAATTCTTGGTGCAAGAGATGGTGCAAGGTGGGACCGAGATGATCCTGGGATTTCACCAAGACGCTCTGGGCAGTGCAATCTTGCTTGGCATGGGCGGGGTTGCGGCAGAACTCCTCAAAGACACCAGTATGCGGTTCTTGCCACCCAAAGCATTCTTGTCTGAAGAAGAGGCGCTCTCCATGGTGAAGGAGCTCAAAACCTGGCCTTTGCTCAATGGTTACCGAGGTCGCCCCCTTGGCGATGTGTTGGCTTTGGTCAAGGCTATGGTGAAGTTTTCAGAAATGGTGCAAATTCTGGACGGACAACTGATCGAAGCCGAAATCAATCCGCTTTTTGTGATGCCTCAGGGGCAAGGTGTCATTGCTGCTGATGGGGTGGTGATCTTGGCGTAAATAAGGGTGAGCGATCAACCCTGAGTTGGTCGCTGAAATGTTGGTCAAGCGGTGAGCAGCTTTTTGCACGAAATAAAACCGCAGCAGAGGCGGTGGTGCAGGCCATGCATTTTGCACTAGGGTGTTGGCTACAAGCAGATCAATAGCGCCAGATCAATAGCGCCAGATCAATAGCAGTAGATCAAGAGCAACAGATTTCAAATTCATGATGGCTACAATAAACCAATCAATCGCACAAGGTCATTCAACAAATTTAATACTCTGTCAAAGTGATTGACTTGATCAAAGTGAAATCACTCCCCATCTCCAGATTTTGTGATCATCATACAAAATTTCAATTGCATCAACCACAATAGACTAAATATTTGGAATTCATGAACTGGTATTAGACCTGTAATGAGAAATAATTCGACGGTATTTAAATCGAGTAGAAAATAATCTCTAGCCAATGAGCTGAGATGGACATTGGTCAAACAAAGCAAAGAACAGCAGAAAAACCATCTTGAGCCAAGATGCGCATGAACTCACTGCCCAATAGCTATTTTAAGCAACGTGAATTTGGTAAAGAAAATTTCAATTCTTTAACGCAGAGCCTTAATCAATGCCCCAGACGATTGAATAGGCAAGAGCACCACGATGAATGCAATTGGTCAAAACTGGCTTTGAGGTCAGGTGTCACTGTAATGGTTGTACCAATTTTTTAAATTAATAATTAATTGTTCAAGGCGCCTTGATCGATCCAATCTTTGATGGTTTTTAATTCTGCTGGCGACAAAGATTTTGAGGATGCGGATGGGATGACAAATTCCTCATGGTCTTTGACGAGAACTGTGAAATCTTTTGGCATATTGATTTGTGGATCAGCCTTGTGCTCTAGCAAGATCATCAAGCTGCTATTGATGCTCGAGCGTGGAATGATCACTGGACCAAATGATGTCCCTTTCATGACTGTTTCATAGTTTAATACTCCATAGCCACTTTTCTTGTAGCCATTGCCGCCTGGACTGTGGCAGATGGCGCAGTTGGTTAAAAGAATTGGATGTACATCTTTTTTAAAACTAACAGTCGGAGATAGAAAGCATCCAGACAGAAGCAAAACGCTCAATGTCAAAAAACTAGAGATGGTTTTCATGATGACTCCAATTTGTTATTGCTATGGGTTTATCCTATTTTTCAATATCCTTGAAGTCAATCGTCTTCAAGAAATTTCATTGACTGCAATTGATTTGTATCAAGCTAACGTCGCAATTGAGACTGTGTTGTTTTTTATTTTCTGATTTTATTCAATGTTGACACGACAGAACTCGCATTGATAGAGTCAGCGACTACTTGTTTTCTTGGGTTTTTGGATGAAAGCATATTGACCTGTGTCAATGCATGAATTTTGGCTTGCTCTCAAAATTTTGTTGAGGCAGTCAATTCAAAAAACCAAGTAAAAGGAGATCAACATGATTCAATCTTTGCAATCTCTGACGCTTTATGTTCCGGATTTGCAAGTAGGGGCAGATTTTTACTCTTGCATGGGACTTATCGCACGCCACGAACACCAGGCTTATGTCTTTCGCTGTGAAGGCCGCGATCAAGATCAATTGCGTTTGATACAAGGTCCTAAAAAAGAAATCGCCTGGATCACCTGGGGGACCACTGCAATGGGTTACCAGCAGATCGTAGAGAATTTAAAAGCGCAAAAGATCGTATTCCATCATTCCCATGCAGACTTGATTACAGACTCCCATTTTGAGGAGAAGCCCCAAGAAAGCCTATGGTTGCACGACCCCGATGGAACACTGCTGCACATCGTCGTGGCTGACAGCGCCGAGCAAACACGCGCCGCAGTCCCATTGAATCATCCCGGGGAGGCGTTTCATCGCATCGGATCGCGTGGTGCACCCGACCGAAAAGTCGACTCACGTCCTCGCAAGTTGGGTCACATTTTGAAGTTTTCCACCGATGTCAATCAACTCGTTGAGTTCTATACCAGCATCTTGGGTTTTAAATTGTCTGATCGAATTGGTGACAAGGAAGTGGCCTTCATGCGTTGTTCTGGCGACAGCGACCACCACACCTTGGCCCTGGCCCTGAGTAAGTCGCCTGGACTGCACCATTGCTCATGGGAGATGGGTAACCTGGATCAAATACAACTGTGTGCCCAACGCTTGATCGATGCAGGGTACAAAGATAGTTGGGGTGTGGGTCGCCACATCTATGGATCCAATTACTTCCACTATGTACGTGACCCGTGGGGTAGTTTGTGCGAGTTCTTTTGGGACATTGACTTCATTGCTGAACACTCAGACTGGAAGGTGGAGGTGGCGAGTGCCAGTGGCGAGTCTCTTCATGAAAATCTATTCCAGTGGGCCGCAACGCCGCCGCCGGCTGACTTTTTGAAAAATTTTGAAGCCGTCAATGAGACCCATTGAAGTGTGTGAACTCTCAAAATGAATGGTCAATGCAACTGTTCGATTGATGTATGAGTTCGAATGGGTCTAGGCCTAGGCCTAGGGTTAACTCTCGTGTCAGATTGATACCGATCGGTGCAAACTGAGATCGGTTTTAAGCATTTTTTGAAATTAAGGTGCTCAATCTGTACTCAACCCATCCCAATTCATTGGTCGAATTAATTTATATCAGCCAGGCAACCCAGGATATGGGCTTGTCGAGCGTATTCCATTTGTTCGACGTCTGCCAGAAAAAAAACAAGGGAAATGAAATCACCGGTGTTTTATTTTTTGAAAAAGGTCATTTTGCGCAAATTCTCGAGGGTCCACGCGAGAACGTTTCAAAAATATGGAAAAAAATACAACAAGACCCTCGCCACAAGATAGTGCGTGAATTGGCCTTCTCTGCGATTGATCAAAGACTTTTCCCCCATTGGGCCTTGCGGCTTTATGGTGGTGAGCATATTGCCCATGATCTCCCCCATTTGAGCGGTATTCTTGATGGACTGCCTGTTCATGACCATGCGCTATTGAACACCATGCGCTCTGTCGCCAAAGGCGCACCAGCATAAGTTCTTTGGTAATCGATTCTCAGGGGTGTTATTTCAGGGTATCCGTAATCCGTGATTGATTCTTGATTTTTGCTCTCAAAGTTACTAGATGGTTAAATCGTATTTTATGATTGACTCGCTTCATTTGCTTTGATGCATTAATTCGTATTACGCGATTGAATTTTTCTCGCATAGATCTAAAATAATTGGAAAAAGCAGGTGAGGATACGATATACTGTCCATTATGTCCATTATGTCCAACTTGGACAAATTAACCAAGGATTATGATGAAGACAATTACATCAACAGAGGCGAAGGCATCACTAGGAGATGTTTTTGCGCATTTAAATCAAACAGGAGCGATTCAGGTTACTACTCGTGGACGAATCGTTGCGGTTATTACCCCGCCTAGACAAGAAAGCTCCTCAAAAAATAATGTCGAACTCCTTTCCAGGATGGCGTTGTCGTACTCAGAAGGAAAGACATCCTGGTCGGAAATCAGGGACATCTTAGAGATCTCATACGGAGAGCTTTTAGACTCACTCAGAATTCAAGGCTTAAAAATTCCACGGTTTGTAGCAAAAAAAACAGACGAGCAATGCGCGTTATTCAATTTGGCGTTGACAATGAATTTGGATAGGGCTGCTTAATGAACCTTTCAATCATCGTGACGGACTCAAGTCCTCTCGTTACATTGGCCATTGCAGGTGAGCTCGATGTGCTTTTATTGCCAAAGTTAAGAGTGCTGGTTCCTGATATGGTTCGGTTTGAAGTAATTAGATACCCGGATAAGCCGGGGTCAAAAGAGGTAGCCGAATGGCTTCGGATAAATAGTGTCGCCCAAAAGGTTTTTATCGAGAGCACTGAAATATTCGAGGATTTTCTAATTTTGCAGAAGGCAAAACCAGAACATAAGATTAAGGATAGCGGAGAGAGTGCCGCAGCCGAAGTGCTTAACAATGTTCTTCAAAATAAAGATTTCGGGGCAATTTTGATTTTCGAGGATTCTGCAGTAAAAAAGCCAAACTATTTAAGACGCCTTCCCAACGAGGTAGTAGTTGTATCTACTTCGGAATTTTTACACGGTCTGCAGGCGAACAATTTGATAGAAAGCGCTGACAAGATTTTAGATAAAGCGGTTGGATTAAGAGGGGACCAGTTGAGGGAACGACATATTAATTTAATAGAGGCTGAAGAAGGTAAAGTTGTGTAATCATGGAATAAGAGAATGAAGCCGTGATCGGCAAAGAAAAAGCCGATGCCAACAAATATCCTTAATCTGCCTTCTTATTCTGTAACGGAGTTTCATGAAGAGGACCACGTCTATCATATTAAAGCTGAGACTAAGCAACAGATAGTCATCTGTCCAAATTGTCACCACATTGAACTTGAAGGATTTGGCCGTCGTGAGCAAATGATTCGCGACCTTTCCATGCACGGCAAGCGTGTTGGTCTTTACGTTAATACTCGTCGATTCCGCTGCAAAGGGTGCAGTAAAACCTTCTATGAAAGGCTCCCAGACGTCAACGCAAAACGGTTGATGACATCGCGCCTGGTTGACTGGATCGGCCAACAAGCCGTTAAAAGAACCTTCATCAGCTTGGCCGATGAAGTTGGAATTGTCGAAGGAACGGTCCGACTCATATTCAAAGACTATGTTTCAGAGCTGGAGCAGAAAGTTCGGTTTGAAACGCCGCGATGGATGGGTATTGACGAAATTCATTTAACTCAGTACCGGTGCGTGATCACGAATGTCGAAAATAATACGATCGTTGATTTGCTTCACAACCGCAATAAAGAAACCGTCGTCAAGTATCTCTCCCAATTGCAGGGTCGCGAAAAAATCCAATACGTTGCAATGGATATGTGGGCGCCGTACAAAGATGCTGTAAATCTGGTACTTCCAGAGGCAATCGTCGTCATTGATAAATTTCACGTTGTTCGAATGGCAAACGATGCAATGGAAAAAATCAGAAAAAGCTTGCGTGACTCGCTCACAACAAAACAGCGTCGGGGTTTAATGCACGATCGCTTTGTGCTATTGAAGCGAGAATCGGAGTTGACCGACCAAGAAGCGTTTAAGCTCTCCGCTTGGGTGGAGAATTACCCTGAACTTGGTCTTGCATATCGATTAAAGGAAGATTTCTTTAAGATATACGATTCACAATCGAAGGAAGAGGCATTTGCGCTCTACGCAACCTGGGAAATATCCGTAACTGAAGAAGTTAGAGACGCCTTCTCTGACCTAATCAAAGCGTGGCGTAACTGGCAGCCGCACATCTTGGCCTATTTCGACCATCGAATTACGAACGCATACACCGAAAGTGTCAACTCACTCATTCGCGTGATGGTTCGACTCGGCCGAGGATATTCATTTGAAGCGTTGCGCGCTAAATTGCTATTCTCCGAAGGTGCACACAAGAAAAGTCAAAAGCGTCCAGCATTTGAACGCCGTGCGCCAGTATCGCGTCCCAGTCTGGGACGTCACATGGTCGGTTTCACGAGTTTAGTAAGTGCGAATAATTACCAGAACCAGACTGATAATGAATCTGAAGAGTCAATAAACTATGGCGTTGATATTGCTATGTTGACCAGAATGATTGAGAATGGGGAAATCTGATTTTGATTTTGTGCGGCGCACCAGCAAAACCTGACTGACGGCACCCGGCACAAAGCCGACCATCAATAGCGCTTCGTAATTTGATTTTTTAGGAATTTAATAACAATGAAATTTGAATCCAAAATGCAGACAGATAATCCGCACGTTTTTAACGTCAAAGGAACTCTGTCGTGCACTCACTTAAGTTTGGGCTAGCGACACTGCAAGTCCACCGGATTCATGGTCACATAAGTCCCCCGCTAAAAATCATTGCAGCGTTACGTCACTGATCGTCCAAGACTACTTTGGTGGAGAAATACTTTCTACAAAAACTTCAGACGGAACACATTTCTACAACCGCATAAACGGAATTAAATGGGATTTGACTGTTAGTCAGTTTGGCGAACCTGAGCCATACGACGATACGCTATCGTCCCGCGACTTGGCTTTGCAGGATACGTCGGATCATAAATACAATCTTCTGACGACGCGATTGAAGGAATGCGCTGAAAAAATTTCTGCCTAGTTTCCTGGTTCTGCGTCGGTAAGACGAGCGGCAATATGTGGCACATAGCGGTCGGTGGGTGCCTAGACCAAAATACATTAGGCGGGTGACTCAGGGTGTGAAGCGAACAGATTGACGGAGGGACGAGTTGGTTACAAAGAAAAATGACGCCCCAATTACGCGGAAGGAAAGTCGCGTTGAAGTTGAATTCAGGACACGCGATGAATTAAGGACCTGGCTGAAACGAAATTCGGCCAAAGATACTGGTGTTTGGGTAATTTATTTTAAGAAGCACCATGCGAACTACCTACCTTATGATGCAATTGTTGAAGAATGCCTCTGTTTTGGTTGGGTTGATAGCCTGCCACGTAAATTGGATGATGATAGGGCTATGCTCTATATTTCTCCCAGAAAAGCAGCTAGCAACTGGTCCAATGCAAACAAGGCCAGGGTAGAAGTCCTTGTTCGACGAAAGTTAATGACAAAATCCGGGTTAAAAAAGGTTGAAGCAGCAAAATTAGTCAGCAGTTGGGATGCCTTAGTAGAGATTCAAGCAGGCGTTTTACCGAAAGATTTGAATTTGGCACTTAATTCCAATCAGGTTGCCAGGAAAAATTTTGATGCATTTCCCCCTTCGTCTAAGAGGATTATTCTTGAATGGATCGCTGGGGCAAAGACGCCAGAAACCAGAACAAAAAGAATTGAAGAAACGGTGACTAAAGCAGTGGAAAATAAACGTGCAAATCATTACCGCCAACCAAAGGCTTAACTTTGGTTCGAGGTCGGTTAAAGTCAGCTTAATGCCTGCAGACGGCACCTACCCGTCAGTTAAATTGGAAGTCAATTCAATGGCAACCTGTTAATAGCGACAATCAATAATTCGCCTTTAGGTTTACCTTCTGAGCAGGTTTACATCGTCATAGTTATGGTGTTGCCATGGTGTTACCAATTTACTGTAAGAGGTTTGACATGTCTACTACGTCTCTTAAGCTATCAGATGACCTTAAACAACGTGCGGTTTCTGCTGCAACCTCACAAGGGGTATCAACGCATGCGTTCATGGTCAATGCGATTGAACAGGCTGCAAAGGCGGCCGAGTATCGGGCGAATTTTATAGAAGATGCCAATGCTGCCCGGGAACAGATGTTGAGTTCGGGCAAAGGTTATGACTTCGAAGATTTGCGCGCATATATTCACGCGCGTATTGAAGGCAGAAAGCCAACGAAACCAAGGACGAAATCTTGGCGCGGTTAATATTTTCTCAAATTGCGCTGGTTGATCTTGAAAAACTGACTGATTTCCTTATCGACGTAGATCCATTGGCCGCCGCAGAAACAGTCGATTTAATTGAGGAGGCTATCGGAGTATTGAAACGTCATCCGCTGATCGGGCGTCAAGTCAAAAGTGATTTGCGCGAGCTGATTATCTCGCGCGGAAAAACTGGCTATGTAGCGCTTTATAGCTATGAGGCCGATCAGGACGCCATACTCATTCTTGCAATCCACCATCAACGAGAAGCGGGGTATTTTTAGATCACCCAGTCTGGGAAATTCGCGTTTTGAATGACCGCTCCCGAGAGCGCCATCCGTCGGCAATGGGCACAACTCGGTCAATGGCGGACGGTTGACATCACTGTTTTCAGACGATTTATTGTGCAATGCAGGAAGTGTCAATTTATTCATTTTCAACAAATTCGACGAGCCGGACAACTTTGCCAGAATCGACGATTTCAACACACCAGCAAAAATCTTAATTAATAGCTTTTAAGATATTTCAATCACGAAATACGGATACCCTTATTTCAAAAGAGAAAATTGAGTGGGTGCGAGAAAAGAATTTGAGACATTGGCAATCACAGGACCCTCTTTTTCACTGTCGGCACGCTTGGTCTTCCAGTCTGGGTCGGCTTGAAATGCATTCCATTTGGCTTCACGCTCCGCCATCGACTCCCATGCCAGCAGATATGTCAAGTCATTGGCGGAATCTCCCACCAAGGTTGTGAAAAATGCCACAGGTCGAATGCCATGTTTTTGCCACAGGGGCAAGGTGTCGCCCTCCATGCGTGCAAGCAGCTTGGGCAGGCGTCCTGGCATGGCACGGTAAACGCGTTGTTCATAAATCATCGGAAAACTCCAAAATGTGGTGGTTGGATCAATCGTACCAATATAGGCGGGTGGGGTTGTCAACGAGCAACTTTTTGAGGAGCGCATCGCTCGGGGCAAA
>TBL_comb47_HYPODRAFT_10003981_pt1 | contig 17216 bp, 10 predicted proteins | sample TroBogypolimnion_40_FD_10682 | JGI IMG/M metagenome (IMG submission 10682)
GTTTAAAGGCGAAACTGCGCAGGGTATAATGTGAAAGATCAAAATTCAGTGAGTTTCCGGCAATCGTTGCTTCGCCTATCTTCTGTTCCTGCCCGTTAACTTCGTAAGCTTCCAGAATCTTTGCCGGAAATTTAAGGCTGACACCGGTTTGGTCTTTCCCTGTGAGTTCATTAACCCGGATAATGGTGAAATTGCTGCTTTCAGCTTTTTTAAGTGCCATAATACCAACTTTGGGAGTATTCAGGTTAACCAGCGAAAATGCAGAACCCGATTTTCCGGCATGTTTGGGTGCTTCAAAGGCGACCAATGGTTTATTCAGAAACTCAGCCTGCCAGGGTGTTTCACTTTGCGACCAGTCGCCGCTATGGCTGTATAAACCATATTTAACCTGTTGCAATCCCCAATCCTGGGAAGACTGATAAAGCCACGTTGGGCAGAGTTTGGCGCATGGTGTGAATTCCAGCGTGAGCCTTAGCGTATTTTGATCGGGTTTATCGGAGCCATATTTGCAATCCTCCAAAACAGAGACTCCAAATTTACCCGACTTATCGGTTAGGTCAAACCACATTTTAGAAGGCACCTCAAATTTTTTCTCATTATTTGTGCTTCGCTGAATTGCTCCTGCAGTCAGGTTATAGGTGGCATTCTCATTCTCTGCTGTCAAAGGAAATGCAGCCTTTAAACTTACACCTGTCGACTGCCAATCGATCACATTGGTTACTTCAATCCGTTTACCTGCCTTCCCGGCTGCCAGGCTGATAATTTGCTGAATGGCTGAATTTTGTCCTTTTCGTGTCACCTCAAATGCAACCCTCACCGGGCCGCTTTCAACCATCCTAATGGTGACATCCCGGTTCATGAAATCAAAGGGTGGGTTCTTCCGGTCGTACCAGAACATATTCCAGGAAGGTTCCTTAGTTGGAATTTCGTGCTGGAACTCAAGACGCGAAGGTTTTGAAAGAATTTCGCGGTTTTCCTTTTTGTCTAAAATGGATGCGATATCCCCATCATCATTAATGGATACTTTATAATATTCATTTTCAAGAGTATTTGGCTCAATTAAAAGTGACGGGATGGTAAGTTTTGAGAATATAGGGGATTCTTCCACATCGTAAACTGCAACACCCAGGGATGGAACACGGGCAACAAAAATGAGTTTCACCTGATTCTCCTTGCGCGAAATGATTTGAGAAGGAACCTCCTTTCCTTTTGCATCGTAAACTTTCAGGTGTGCGGGCATGGCTTGGAATGTCAGCTCTGTAGTACACACATCTTCACGGTCGGCAGCCACCGGATTGTAAACCGCGACAGCTCTCCCTTTTGTACGGGTATCGAGCTGAGAAGAAACCCCGCTGATTGAATTCTTTAAAACTTCAGAGAATCCGTTTTGCGCTACAAATTCATCATTCCAGGCCAGTTTAAAAGCAGTCGGGATTGCTGTACCTGTAACGACATCATGCATCTGACTTCCAAGCATCAGTTCCCATGAATTATTCAGTTTTTCGAACGGATAGAGGGCGTTGGTCAGATAATTATCCATAACCGCCATTTGTTCGGCAGTTTGAGCAAGCTGTTCGTTTTTACGGTTCATCCTTTTCATGTACGATTCGGAGGTTAATGATCCCGCACTATGTTCCACAAGCAGCAGGTCGCCTGTATAAACAGGGAGTTTTTTCCGGATTTCGGGGGTAATATCCTTATACATCTGATCGGACGAGGTTAATATGACCTTTATTTTGCTGTCCGGATTTTTCAGGCTACCTTCGGCATTGATTACATCCCGTTCACGCAGACCACCACCCATGTCACCGCATCCGTAATAACGGTAATCAAAGGTGATACCGTATTTTTTGTAATCATCTGCAAGACGGTTATCCCAGAACTGGTCAATATCGAGCCGGGGCATGAGGTCGCCATCGTAGTCGGTGGCATCAAGGACTGAAACCAGCCCTTTACCGTCGGGACCATTCCAGATACCGACATTGAACGGGAGTGGAACACCGGTTGCAAGATTGGGGATGGTCAGCTTTTGTGTTGAAAAACCTATCATACCGGCATGGTGAAGCACCGAGGGGAGGTTGGCCACAAAGCCAAAGCAGTCGGGCAACATATAATCTGAACTCTCTTTATTGAACTCCTTACGAAAATAATCATTTCCATAGAGCACGTGCCTGATTACAGATTCAGAATTTGAAATATTTACCTCGGCCTCTTCCATCGAGGAACCTGCCACATACCATCGGCCCTGGGCGACATAGCCTTTTAACTTTTTGAATAGCTCCGGGTGGTATTCCTTCATTAAGTGATAGCGGCGGGCACCTGTAAAGTTGAAGACATAATCGGGATATTTGTCGAGCAACCGGAAATTTTCCTCCATCGTATTTTTGAGGTACTCGCTTACCGTGGATTTGTAATCCCACTCATACTCTGAATCCAAATGGGTATAACCTACTGCGTAGAGAACCCGTTCTTTGGAAATGTCATATTTAGCCCGTCTTTCGATTGGTTGCGATAAGGTTATAATCGGAAGAACCATTATAAAAAGAAGGAAGAAATTTTTTCTCATGATGGAGGATTTATCTTTTACACAATTTTAAAGTTTTTCCAGATCGGTTTTTTTTCATTCATATCCATAAAAAATAATCTTCTCCGGAATCAGGCGGAAAAATAGGTTGAAAAACAGGATTAATCAACCCAAATATTGACCAGTCTTGATGGTTTATTATCCAAATAATGGGTTTCATTTGAATTTTCAGGGGGTGTCGTTATACTGACCAAACTATCACAGTAATGCGGCTTTCTTCTTTATTCCAAGGGCAACTATACAGATCACCAGGATAATGAAATAGATGGTTGTGCATGAGCTTTTCAGAACCGAGAAAACACTTGTCGTCTGAGATAAAAGGTCTGAATTGGCTGGGTATCGATTCAATATGTTGATAATTCCTACATTCTCGCAATAATCAAAGGCTCCGGCTAAAACCGGAATAAGACAGAGATAAAACAAAATTCCATCCAGTTTCCCCAGTTTGTTTAAGATGTATGCAAGAACCAAACACCAACTGAGGGCAAACATAAAAGGATAAACCATATCGATGGGAATCTGTTCAAACAGGTAAACGTCTCTCCCTTTTTCTCCCAAGGCTTTTAAAAGGGTATTGACGTATTGTGCATTGTAACCTGTTGGCATCATATCCAATAACTTCATTTCCCCTGAGAAAAGCATCACTTTTGGAATGGTTATCAGAAGCATAAAGGCATATATGCTATTTGTCAGAATAAAAAGAAATATAACTTTCCTGCCGATTAGATTGCTTTTAATCAACAATGATATTCGTTTCTTAATTGCTATCATTTAGGTTTGTAATTAGTTAGCTGCCCTGATTTCTAAATGTCACCGCAGAAATTTAATTAAGAGTGATAGCAGGACAATAATACTAACGACGGTCAAAATGGACCGGGGGTTGGCGAAATTTATCATCCATCCCATACCCTGAATTTTTTTAGGGGGGATCGTTCTTATTTATATCGGTAGGTCGCATTGCGAGAATTGAGACAAGGCCGGACATTCTTCATCCAGTCGGAGCAGGGGTTTAATTCAAAAGAATGATGCTTCGTCAGGATTATTTAAAACAGAATTCTGATTTGGAACCCAGACAAAATTTTATTAGTCAGCGATTTAATTGTGCTTCATTTGTTTAACCCAGGATAATTCATTTTCGTATTGATTTTGAATTGATGCTAAATAATCAGATTGTGTATTTAGCAGATCCTGAATTAAATACCTAATTTCTGTAACCGTCTCAATGAATTCAAGGTTGTTTCCGTCTTTAGCGTTTTCCAATATGTTTGTGAGCAATTGGATTGTTTTGGCCGGATCGGATTTTAGCAGGTAGTTTTCAACAATCCTGGCTTGCCTAAGCCCTTTTTCTTCAAAAGCTACTTTTCTTATTTGTTCAGCTTCGAAAGGTTCTTCCAAATTTAATTCTTTTTCAAGTTCTAATATTGTTGCCATTGGTCGATTATTTATTTGTTTTTCCTGAAAACAATCTCTTCGAGCGGAAAATATTTTAAGGTGTGAGAATTTGTCATCCGGCAGTAATATCGATTTTTTCTAAAATTTTTTAAATGTTTAATTCAAGCTCCCATCCGCGGGGAAATTGATTTTTTGTGGATGCGGATGATCGCACAATGTCCCGTTTGAGGTATTTCAGCCTTAGAATCTGTTTATCCGGAATTTTCATGAGCAGCCAAATTATTATATAAAGTTGGGTATTAATTCCTGCATAAACAATGACTTTTGAATGTTTTTTAATTCGTTTTTTTTTACTTTTGGCCTCAACCTAACCCTGCAATCTAAATTCAACTATTAGAGTTAGTATAATATTTCATATGAATAATGACGAGGGGGGTAAATTAGAGAATAAAGATATTGTTCGCCAGAAGGCCGAAGAACTGCTAAACAACAGGGTTAAAGGCAACAGGCAGGATGGTTCCCTTAATAAAAAAGCTACCAATGAATTAACGGAAGCCATTTTACAGAAAATGGTTAACGAGGCGGAAGTACGCTTGATTGAATTTGAAATGCTGCTTGAAGCGATGACTGAAGAGCTTTCGTTTGAAAAAATCGAGAAAGCCAAACTGGCATTGGAGCTTGTCATTGCCAACAAAAAACTACTCTTTCAAAATGAAGAGAAGTCCAAACATGCAGAAGAATTAGTCCTTACCAACATTGAACTGCTGTTCCAGAATCAGGAGAAAGAAAAACGGGCGGCAGAATTAGTGGTCTCGAATAAGCTGATTTCCTCTCAGCACGACCGTTTAATAGAAATTGCCAGCCTTGTGCCCGGTGTTGTGTATCAATATCGCCTGCACCCCGATGGTACTTCCTGCTTTCCATACGCCAGTGATGCAATCCGTCAGATTTACAGGGTAACACCCGAAGAGGTTCGCGAAGATGCATCCAAAGTATTTTCAAAAATACATCCTAATGATATCCAGGGTGTAATGATTTCAATCCGGGAATCTGCAAAAAACTTATCTCTCTGGCAACACGAATATCGGATGAAGTTTGACGATGGCGCCATCCGTTCGCTTTATGGAAACGCTATGCCCAGGGCTGAAGCCGATGGATCGGTGCTTTGGTATGGATTTATTACCGACATTACCGACAAAAAAGAGATTGCACATCAGCTTGAAGAACGTTTAAAAGAGTTTCAGGTTCTATACGGGTTGAGCCAATTAGCTGGTGAAAAGGATATTGCGCTGGATGTTTTGTACCAAAGATTCGTTCATATTCTGCCTGAAGGGTGGCAATATCCTGAGATTACATGCGCCAGAATTATTGTGGAAGGTGCTGAGTTTCGTACAGAAAACTTCGAAGATACTGCATGGAAGCAATCAGCGCCTATCGAGGTTAACGGATCCGTGATTGGTCTAATCGAGGTTGGTTATCTCAAGGAGATGCAAAATGAATATGAAGGACCTTTTCTTAAGGAAGAAAGGGAGTTGATTGACTCATTCGCATCTCAGTTGAATCGAATCATTGAACGAAAAACAGCTGACGAAAAGCTGTTTAGGAGTGAAGCAAAGTACCGCCTGCTTTTTGAAAATATGGAAGAGGGATTTTCACTGCAGGAGATCATTACCGATGAAAACAATAATCCGGTCGATATCCGTTTTCTTGACGCCAATGCAGCTTATGAGCGGCAGACAGGGTTTAAGCCTGGCGATATCATTGGCAAAACTCAGCTCTCAATTTTGCCGCAATCCGATCCCCGGCAGATTGAAATTTTCGGGAAGGTTGCTCTCACAGGAGAGCCGGTCACCTTTGAGTATTATTCGAATACCTATCACCGCCATTTACGTGTCAAGGCATTTTGTCCGCAACCCGGGCAATTTGCAACTATCTTTGAAGATATTACACAATTCAAGCATGCTGAACAGAATTTACTGGACAGCGAAGCCCGGTATCGTTCGATGACCGCAAATATTTCGGATGTAATCAGCATAATAAGTGCCGATGGCCTGATAAAATATAGAAGTCCGAACAGTGAAAAAAGTTTTGGATGGTTACCCGAAGACCGGGTAGGAATGAGCGGTTTTTCATTCATTCATCCCGATGACATAGAGAACGCTCAAAAAGCCTTCTACTCGATTCTTGGAGAAGATGATTCGGTGAAAACTTTGGAATTAAGGTATAAATGTAAGGACGGAAGTTATAAACCTGTCGAACTTACTGCTGCTAATCTGCTAAACGATCCATTAATCAATGGCGTATTGTTGAACTTTCGCGACATTACTGAGCGTAAACAAATGGAAGAGGGAAAAGCTCGTCAGGTCTTATTGATCAACTCATTACTTGATTCGATCCCTGATATGATCTTTTTCAAGAATACTGAAGGGGTTTACCTGGGATGTAACCCGACTTTTGCCAATTTTGTTGGAAAATCACGAAGTGAAATTATTGGCAAAACCGACCATGATCTTTTTGAAAAGGCGATAGCTGATTCCTCCAGACAATATGATTGTGAAATGCTTATGCAAAAACTACCCCGGCACAATGAGGAGTGGATCACCTATCCGGATGGGAAAAAGGTTCTTTTAGATACCCTTAAGACTCCCTATTGGGCTGGCGATGGAAGCCTGATAGGGAGTCTTGGAATCAGTCGTGATATCACTGAAAGAAATAGTGCTAAAGAGGAATTGAAACAGTTGTCTACCCGTCTGACTTTGGCAATACGCTCCGGTGGTGTTGGTGTGTGGGACTACGATATTGTGAACGATCATCTTGTGTGGGACGATCAGTTATTTGCACTCTACGGTGTGCCAAAGGGTGATTTCAGAGGTGCTTATCAGGCCTGGCAGGCAGTTCTCCACCCTGAAGATACTGAACGGTGTGACGCAGAGATACAAATGGCAATACGCGGTGAGAAGGAGTTTGATACCGAGTTCAGGGTGGTTTGGTCCGATGGATCAATTCATATGATCAGGGCGTTGGCAACCGTTCAGTACGACAACTTCGGAAAACCTATGCGTATGATCGGTACTAACTGGGATATTTCGGCTCAGAAGCAGAGTGAACAGGAAATCAAACTTAAAAATCAAGAACTTGAAAGAATTAATGCAGGAAAAGACAAATTCTTCTCCATTATTGCCCACGACCTTCGCGGCCCGCTGGGAGGCTTTATGGCTTTAACCGAAATGATGGCCGATGAATCCAATGAATTTGCGGAACACGAATTAAAGAAGATAACGCTCAATCTTTAGTTCAGCACGCAATACCTTTAATCTGCTCGAAAACCTCCTTGAATGGTCACAAATGGACCGCGGAATTACCGAATTTAAACCGCAAAAGCTTGGTTTAGTCGATGTCGTGAATGAATGCAGAAATATCGTTGCGGAATCTGCCAGAAAAAAGAGGATTGAATTAATTATTGATATCAATGAGAAGCAGGAAGTGCTTGCTGATAAAAATATGCTCCAGACGATAATCCGAAATCTGCTTTCCAATGCCATCAAGTTTACCCTTCGGGAAGGTGAGGTCACCATTTCTGCAAAACCGGCAGAAAATAGCATGATAATGATATCGGTCAAAGATACCGGTATTGGCATGAGCGAAAAAATGAAGAATGATCTTTTCCGTATTGATTCAAACACAAAACGGTCCGGGACAGATGATGAGCAGAGTACCGGACTGGGATTGCTGCTTTGCAAGGAGTTTATCGAAAAGCATGGCGGGAAAATCAGGATTGAATCGGAACAAAATAAAGGGACAGTATTTAGTTTCACAATCTCTGCTGCAGGAGAACTACGAAAAAAAAATGTCCCTGAAGAAGTTGTCAGGAGAGGTGATGCCTTAAGGAGGATCGATAACCTCAAAATTCTGATCGCTGAGGATGATGAAATTTCGGCAAAGCTGATTCACGCAATTGTTAAAGGGTTTAGCCGGGAGGTTATTCAGACAAAAACCGGTAATCAGGCTGTTGAAATGTGCCGTATCAATACCGATATCGATCTGGTATTGATGGATATTGCCATGCCGGGGATGGACGGAATTGAAGCTATCCGCCAGATCAGGCAGTTTAATCGGGAGGTGGTTATCATTGCACAGACAACCTTTGCTCTAAATGCAGACCGCGAAAAATCGTTTGAGGCCGGATGTAATGACTATATTACAAAACCCTTTGGTAAAGAGGCGTTGGTTGAATTAATCAAAAAGCACATTTAGAAAGAAAAAGAACTGATCCATCCCGGCAAGGAGATTGTCATCATGAACAGTGAAGCGTACATCCCGGTGTACTATAATCGTTGTTAAACACCTTTCTTTTGGTATAGTCCGGAATATTCAATATTGACCACTTTGCGCCGTTCGCAATAATTATCTTATAATTACCTCAAATTTAACAACATAAATTTGAGGTAAATGATTCAATAATCCACAGGGAAAGGTGGTTTTTAAGGTCGGCTTTTCTATTTATGTATTAAATTTCACAAATTGCCTCTTTGTTTTTTCACTCCTACCAGTTCATTTTTAGCTGAAGCAATACAGTTATAAATGACAAATGTAATTATATTTGCATGTGTGTCATTTATAAATACAAAATGAAAAAATACATTACCCGTGAAATCTATAAAAAAAGTATTGACCGTTATATTGGCAAGGAAATAATCAAGGTACTGATTGGACAACGTAGAGTTGGTAAAAGCTACCTATTGTTTCAGGCAATGGACAGTATCAAAGAGCAATTTCCAGATCCTAACATTATTTACATCAATCTGGAAACGAACGAATTTGAAAAACTTACAACTTCAGATTCTCTTTACAATTACATTAAATCAGTATCAAAAGCCGGAGAATTGAATTTTCTAATGATTGACGAAATTCAAATGGTGCCCGAATTTGAAAAGACACTGAGGAGTCTTCTCGCCGAAGGAGGTTATGATATTTATTGCACTGGGAGCAATGCTCATATTCTTTCCGGAGAACTTGGAACATACTTAGGTGGCAGATACATAGAAATTCCTGTCTATGCTTTGAGTTATCCTGAATTCTTAATTTTTCATAAGCTTGAAAATACTTCCGATAGTCTCGACAGGTATCTGAAGTATGGTGGACTTCCTTATTTAATTCACTTGGACCTTACTGATGAAACCGTTTTTGATTATCTCAAAAACATAAGCCAGTCAATCCTTTTCAGGGATGTTGTTTCAAGGTTTGAAGTGCGCAATGTTGATTTTCTGGTCAGGCTTATTAAATATTTGGCGAATGAGACCGGCAACCTCATTTCAGCAAGAGGGATTGGTAATTTCCTTAAATCACAAAATGCCTCCATCTCAATAACAGCCATCCTAAATTATCTGAATTATCTCACAACTGCTATGTTGATATCGAATGTTCAGCGGTCTGACATTCAGGGCAAAAAAGTTTTTGAGGTTGGCGAAAAATATTACTTTAATGATATTGGGTTAAGGAATTCCATTGCCGGTTTTTCTCCCTTTGATTTGGGCCAAATCATTGAAAATGCGGTCTATCTTCATCTTAAATCTGTTGGTTATTCGGTCCTGATTGGAAAGCAAAATGAAAAAGAAATCGATTTTATTGGAGAACGCCAGTCTGAAAAAATATATATTCAGGTAGCCTTAAGAATTGCAGAGAAACATACCATGGAACGAGAATTTGGAAATCTGATGGCAATAAAAGATAATTATCCCAAATATGTGATCACTTTGGATGATTATTCAGGGACAAGTTATGAAGGTATTATTCATATCCCACTGAGAAAATTCTTAACCGATTTTTTATAGATGACAATAACGTACTGGACGAGCCGACTAGATTGACACACTTTGTGCTGTTCGCTATAATTATCTTATAATTACCTCAAATTTAACAACATAAATTTGAGGTAAATGATTCAATAATCCCCAGGGAAAGGTGGTTTTTAAGGTCGGCTTTTCCGCTTTATGATGTTAAAACCCAGATACCCGGCTTTATTTACATTACACCAGCAACTGTCAATGATGTTAAGGCGATGGATCAAATTCCATACGAAAGAGATAGTTACTACATATTTTACAGAGGATGAAATAATTTTTTCTCATAAAAATTTAAAATGGGATATAATTCAGGGATACAATAAAAAATAAACCACTTAAGATCAATTACTTAAGTGGTTTTTTCAGTAGCCTCACCGCGACTCGAACGCGAATCTAAAGTTTAGGAAACTTCCGTTCTATCCCTTGAACTATGAGGCCGGGAATTTTTTAAAGTAAAAGTGAGCTCTACCAGATTCCTTGCTATGCTGTTTATCAGGTATTTGGCTAATAATTAGGCCTGGCCGCTACGCTTTTTAGTTTTTTTGCTGCCTCATGGAGTATTCCATCCGGTTTAGCAAAGCAGACTCTGATTAACTGATTTTTAACCTTTTCATGTTGAAAAGCTGAAAAAGGAACTGTTGCGACCCCATATTCGAGAATAAGTCTGGCGCAAAAATCAGTATCAGATTCATCAGAGATCTTACTGTAATCCAAAATCTGGTAAAATGTCGACTGGGTAGGGACAAGTTCAAACTTGCTTCCTTTTAACAATGAGACTAACAAATCGCGCTTTTTATGGTACGATTCACAAATAAGATCGAAATCGGGGCCGTCCTTTAAAAACTCTGCCAATGCGTATTGGGCAGGTGTATTCACGCTAAATCCTTGAAATTGCTGGATCTTCCTGAATTCACTCATTAACCGCTCAGGGCCGAAAATATAACCTATTCCCCAACCGGTAATATTAAATGCCGGGCCAAAGCTTGAAACGATTAAAGATTTGGAGGCCAAATCAGGAACAGAGGCTAAGCTACGGAATTTTAAACCGTCAAAGACAATATTATCAAAAACCTCGTTACTAAGAATGACTAATCTTGTGCCATTTGTCATCCTTTTCAGCTGGTCGATATCTTCTTCGCTAAAAATCCTTCCGATCGGATTCTGAGGATTGTTGATTATGATCATTTTTGTCTTCGAAGTAACCAACTTCTTAACCTCTTCCCAGTCAATTCGAAAATCAGGTGATCTGAGATTCACGAAAATCGGACGCCCTCCATTCAATTCAATGAAGGGTGCATAGGACTCCTGGACAGGTTCAAAAATAATTACCTCGTCTCCTTCTTTAATAAAAGTACTGATGGCTGTTGTCATCGCCTGAGCTGGTCCTGCAGTGACAGTGATTTCTGTAGCAGGGTTAAAGGAGGATTTATTTTGACGGTTTACGATCTCTATAATTTGTGCTCTTAATTGTTCGACTCCTTCGACAGGAGAATAATCATTATTCCCAAGTCTCATATTTTTGCTTACCAGATCAATCAATTTCTCCGGACAAGCAAGATTGGACATGGGAATGGCAAGGTCGATCGCATTCGCGCCACCGGCAATTTCTAAAATTGCCGCAAAGGAATTTTTCTTAGGAGTAGGTATTTTTGATGAACTCATTTTGCTGTAATCAATTGCTAGGTGCAAAAGTAGTAATATTTTTTATCGTACCATTCATATTTTCCAATTCAGAATGTCTTCATGCCAAATTCTTAAATATATTTCGCTAAATTGTTGTTAATGAAGTATTATTCGAAGTATTTCCAGTGATTTTAAATTTAGTTTGTTTCCAATGTGAAGGCCATAATAATCGATTATGGAATTGAGATAAACACTCCTGAATCCTTGACCAGGGTTAAATTCAGCTAAATCCTGATACCCCATGTCTAATAATTTAGCGAGAACCGAACTTTCTGTATTTTTTAAAAACCAGGGATGATTAGGGGGAGGAGAGACAAATTTCCCGGCGATCATATCAAAAAACTGATTTGATTCTGAATAGTTGTTGGAAGGGGCAAATCCAAGATACCTGGAAAGCTGCAATAAAAACAGGATATGATAGTTTGCAATGCCATCTTCCATTAAATCAAGGAGCTCTATGGAATGGTAAAGGAAATGAAATAATTCGGGCCGTGATTCCTCTTCCCGAAGTACTTTATGCAGCAGTTCTGAAATAAAAAGAGCCTGGGTCGATTTGGAAATCTCATAAGGAATAGAGATGAAAGGGAGTATGTTTCTAATCTCTCTAACCCGTTGCAATTCCCGCCCCTGTTTGAAATCGACTTCCATTTCCAGTAAAGAGAGTTGGCGAAGGAGATTGGCTTTAACCGCTGATCTTTTCCCATGGATTCCCTGCATGATAAACGACATCCGGCCAAAAGCCTCGGTGTAAATAGTTGTAATCATGCCGGTTTCGCCATATTTTATGCTGTGAAGGACGATTCCGCGGGTTTTTTGTAACATGGATACATGGATAAATAGTGATCATTTTAAATTCCTCAGATAGCCGACCAACTGCTCTACTGCACGTCCCCTGTGGCTGATCTGGTTTTTATCGCCGGATGACATTTCTGCAAATGAGATGGAATAGCCATCAGGCATAAAAATGGGATCATACCCGAATCCATCCTGTCCCCGTTTTTCCGTGAGAATCATCCCATCAACGATTCCTTCAAATTGATTCTCCCTGCCATCAATAACCAGCGATATCACACATCTAAAACGCGCCTTTCGGTTTGGTTGGTTGGCCATTTTCTCTAAAACTTTATTCATATTGGCAGTGGCACTTTTACCTTGTCCGGCGTAGCGTGCAGAATAGACCCCAGGTTCATTGGAAAGGGCTTCAATTTCAAGTCCGGTATCGTCGGCAAAGCAATTCAACCTATATTTGTCCCATATATAGAAGGATTTCTGCCGCGCATTTATTTCAAGGGTTGGTCCTGTTTCAGGAATATCCGCGGAACAACCGATGTCATTGAGGCTTAGTAATTCGAATTCTGAAGGGAGGATTTGCTTTAGCTCCAGTAGTTTGTGATCGTTATTTGTTGCAAATACCAGTTTTCTCATTGGGATTAAATTGTTTAGGTACAAATGTAAACGATTTCAGTTTTCACCTTTCCATACTGCTTGTTTATTTTGTCATACAATTATAATATTCAGGGAGAAAAAACTATCTTGTGATCTCTTTTGATTAATCAACGCGGCAGTATGAAAAAGAATATTGAAATAAAATGTGTGAATTCGAACAGTGATTCTGAATTCCCGCTGGGTACAACACTTGCTGAAATTGCACTTGCTTTAAATATTAAGACCTGTGAATCTGTTTTGGGAGCTTTTGTCAATCATCGTCCAAAGCCTCTGGATTATGAACTGGTAAAGCCACGTCTGGTTGAATTTATCGATTATTCATGCCGTGACGGGCAGCGTATGTACCTTCGCACCCTCTCTTTTATTCTCTTTGCGGCAATCCGGAATCTTTGGCCTGAGGCAAGGCTTAAAATTGATCACGCTATTTCAAAAGGTTACTATTGCGAGATCGAAGGGTTGGAAAGTGTTTTTCTGGCAGATGACGTATTAAAAATCAATGAGGAGATGTGGTCAATAATCCGGAAAGATATCCCCGTAGAGCGGAAAATGGTACTCACCGAAACAGCTATAGTCTTGCTTGAGGCAAACGGGCTTTACAGAAAAGCTGAGCTTTACCGCCACTATGGAAGGCTCTATGCTCCAATTTATCTGCTGAGTAATCATGTTAATTTTTTCTACGGGCATATGCTTAGCTCCACAGGCTGTGTCACCAATTTTGGAGTTGAAAAATACTATGACGGGTTTCTGCTTCGTTTCCCTCCGCTTAACGACATCAATATCCTGGAACCTGTCGTTAAACAGGATAAACTTTTTGGAATCTTCAGGGAGCACAAAAAATGGGCTGAGATTCTTCGGGTTGACGATATTCCGCGGCTTAATACGGTAAGAAGGGACAATCAGTTTAGTGACCTGATTAAAATTTCAGAAGCACTTCATGAAAAAAAAATTGTGGAAATTGCAACTGCCATCACCCAAAAAAGAGACCGGGTAAATATCGTTCTGATTGCCGGACCATCAAGTTCAGGTAAGACCACTTTCAGCCGAAGATTGGGCATCCAATTAGCAGTTAACGGATTACATGCCATTGAGGTTTCGGTGGACCATTTTTTTGTCAACAGGGATTTTACTCCTGTCGATGAGGAAGGAAATTACGACTTTGAAGCTTTGGAAGCAATTGATGTCCCATATTTGAACGATTTTCTTCTAAGGTTGATTGCCGGTGAAGAGGTTGCTGTGCCGAGGTTTGACTTTCAGCTTGGCCAGCGAAGGTTTAATGGGAAGACCATGAAAATGGAGAAGGATAATATCCTGATCATTGAAGGAATACACGGGCTAAATCCCGAATTGACCCCACAGATCGATTCTGAAAAGACCTACCGCATTTTCGTCTCAGCATTAACCCAAATCTCGATTGATGAACACACATATATCCCAACAACAGATAACAGGCTGATACGCAGGATTGTACGCGACAGTAAATACCGCGGTTATGATGCATTAACTACTATTCAACGATGGCCCAGTGTTCGTCGAGGGGAAGAAAAACATATATTTCCCTTTCAGGAGAATGCCGATATCATGTTTAATTCTGCTTTGATCTACGAACTGGCAGTTCTTAAAAGACATGTCAGTCATTTGCTGAAGCAGGTTAAGGAAAATACACCGGAGTATTCGGAGGCGGTACGTTTATCAATCTTTATCTCCTATTTTGATTACATTCCCGAAGAGGAGATTCCACCAACTTCGGTACTTAGAGAGTTTTTAGGTGGAAGTAGTTTTAATTATTAAAAATCAAGCGCACCAAAATGTCATCAATCAGAATTAAAGCCGTTTTTATCGTTATTTGTTTATGGATCATTCTGCCCGGCATTCCTGAGGTAAAAGGGCAAAGATTAAAGGAAATTGAGTCCAGACGCGTTTTGTTGCCAAATGGATGGAAACTAACCCCGGTTGGGAAGATGTTACCTGTTGGTGATCTGCCTTTAAATATTGCAGTGTCTCATTCCGGGAAAATGCTGGCGGTGACCAACAACGGTCAGAGTGATCAAAGTATTCAACTAATCGATTCCGAAAGGTTCGAGATCCTCGATTCGGTCGTCATTGCAAAAGGATGGCTGGGGCTCACTTTTTCAAAAGATGAAAAGTCATTATATGCATCGGGAGGGAATGATAACTGGATCATGAAATACCAGATCAAAAACAGAAAACTGGTCCCCGAAGATACCCTGATCCTGGGTAAGCCCTGGCCAAATCTGATCTCTGTTGCCGGTATTGCCGTGGATGATCACAAACAGGTGCTTTACGCAGTTACAAAAGAGAATAATTCATTGTATATCATTGACTTAAAAGAGAAAAGGGTAAAAAAGCAAATACCCCTCGAAGGAGAAGCATATACCTGTCTGTTATCTGCTGATTGTAAGACGCTCTATATTTCCTGCTGGGGATGTAATAAAGTGGTTTTGTTTGATACCCGCGAACAAGGGGTAACCTGCTCTATTCCTGTCGGAAATCATCCCAATGATTTATGCCTGACTAAAAATGGCAAATATTTATATGTCAGTAATGCCAACGATAATTCGGTATCGGTTATTTCGATTGAAAAAAACAGGGAGATCGGGATCCTGAACACTGCGCTTTATCCGAATACTCCTTCGGGTTCAACTCCCAACAGCTTGTCCCTTAGCGAGGATGAAAAGACTTTATACATTGCTAATGCAGACAATAATTGTCTTGCTGTTTTTGATGTAAGTAATCCGGGGAACTGTAAAAGTAAAGGGTTTATACCTGCCGGCTGGTACCCGACCTGCGTTCGTGTCGTAAAAAATACGGTTTATGTCACCAATGGGAAAGGCTTAACTTCAAAACCAAATCCTTATGGCCCCAGCCCTTTGAGCAAGAAAAATGGGGTAGTTTATCAAAAAGGGACTAAAAAGAGTATTAAGATTCAATATATTGGCGGCCTTTTCACGGGAACCCTGGCATCTATTCCGGTGCCCGACGATGTGCAGCTCAAAACCTATTCACAGGCTGTTTACAATAACACCCCTTACAGCAAGGAAAAAGAAATGGCCGCTTCAGGGGAACCGGGCAACCCGATTCCAAGCCGGATTGGTGACAGATCTCCAATCAAACATGTTTTTTATATTATCAAGGAAAATCGATCGTACGATCAGGTGTTGGGCGATATCCCCGAAGGCAATGGCGATAACTCGCTTGTATTATTCGGAAAGAAAATTACCCCGAACCAGCACGCGCTGACCAACCAATTTGTTTTGCTCGATAATTTCTATGTGGATGGAGAAGTGAGTGCAGACGGACATAACTGGACAATGGGTGCTTATGCCACCGATTATCTCGAGAAAAACTGGCCGACCAGTTATGGTGGCAGAGGAGGAGCATACGACGCCGAGGGCATGCGAGCAATTGCAAATAACAAACAAGGTTTCTTGTGGGATTTCTGCAAACGATTTGATGTGACTTACCGGACTTACGGGGAGTTTATCTCAGATTTCGGCACCCCCAATATTCCGGTATTAAAAGACCATTATTGCCATAATTATTCAGGGTTTAATTTAGGGGTACGCGATACCTTCCGTTTCTCTATGTGGAAACATGACTTTGATTCGTTGCTTAGAGCCGGGAATGTTCCGGGACTCAGTACTATTCGTTTTAGTAATGATCATACTGCAGGCATGAAGTTAGGCAGCCCGACACCATTTGCCTCTGTTGCCGACAATGATCTTGCAGTAGGACTCTTTGTTGATTACCTCAGTCACTCTTCGATCTGGAAAGAGAGCGTGGTATTAATTGTGGAAGATGATGCGCAGAATGGTCCGGATCATGTCGATGCACACCGGTCGCCGGCTTATGTTGCCGGGGGCTTCGTGAAGCAGGGCTTTGTCGATCATACGATGTACTCTACCTCCTCCATGCTTCGGACTATTGAATTAATTCTGGGGTTACCTCCAATGAGTCAATATGATGCATCAGCAGAGCCCTTATGGAGATGTTTTGACAAATTGGCAATCCATCCTCCATTTCGATCCATGCCCAGTTGGATTGATTTAAACCTGAAAAATACAGCGGTTAATAAATTATCAAAACTTAGTGCAAAATTCGACTTCAACAAGGAAGACCGGATTCCAGAGGATCAGTTTAATATGGTCCTTTGGGGTGCTGTTCATGGGTTGAACTCAATTTGCCCGGCTCCTGTTCATGCTGCTTTTTTTACTGCCGCAAAAGGTGAAGAGCGAGATTAACGTTGTTGG
>TBL_comb47_HYPODRAFT_10003982_pt1 | contig 17215 bp, 12 predicted proteins | sample TroBogypolimnion_40_FD_10682 | JGI IMG/M metagenome (IMG submission 10682)
GAAGAGGGGTTTGGAGCCCATCCCGGGTACCCTTCGCCATGACTGACATCTGCTCCAATCAATTGAAATACAGATTCCACCATATTTGCTGCATCCCATTTTCCGGTATCGAGATCACTACGCTGACTCGTTGTAATTTCGATCTGGTTTTCGGATTTTGCCTTTATGGAGGCCAGATTCGTGGAAGTTTCTACCAGACCGGGCATCCTGGTGCTCATCGTCAAAACTCCATGAGGACAAGCATATAAGGCGTTAACCAATTTGGTCTGACTTAAATGGTCAATCACCTTGCGGGGTAATTCACAGGATTCAAGCAGAAGCTTAATTCCTGGTTCAACATGGATAATTTCTGATTCTATATGAGATCTGAAAATATTAAAATCGATTGTTACCTTTTCTTTTCTTGAACCTGGTACTAAAATTACGGCATAAGCCTCCCTTGCAATGGCATTTCGAAGATTTCCACCCTGATATTCCGCAATGTGGATTTCATAACTCTGCATAATCTGCCATAAAAACCGGTTCAGAATTTTGATAGCATTTCCTCTGTTTTTATTAATGTCATCGCCGGAATGTCCACCTAACAGACCAGAAACAGATATTCGGACAGGGAAAAAACCTGAAGGAGTTTCGACTGCCTCATATTGAAGTGAAACTACCGTATCAATTCCGCCTGCACATCCGATAAATAATTCACCCTCATCCTCAGAATCAAGATTAATCAGAGCTTTGCCACTAAAAAAACCTGATTCAAGTGCTTTTGCACCAGTAAGGCCCGTCTCTTCATCCACCGTGAATAAACATTCGATTGGACCATGCTTCAGGTTCATAGCGGTTAGAACAGCCAACTGAGCAGCAATGCCTATGCCGCAATCGGCACCCAGTGTAGTTCCTTCAGCAGTAACCCACTCTCCGTCAATGTAAGGTTTTATCGGATCGCTATCAAAATTATGAATTGTCCCTTCGTTCTTTTCACAAACCATATCCAAATGGGATTGTAAAACTAAGGTCCGCCTGTTTTCCATTCCTTTTGTGGCAAGTTTGGAAATTAAAACGTTTCCCGCTGAATCCTTTTTAAATGGAAGCTGATGTAACCACGCAAAATCGGTTAGAAATGCGATAATCTGATCTTCGCGCTTTGATGGGCGGGGAATCTGACAAATTGATTCAAAATGGCTCCATATTGAAGCCGGCTTTAGACCATTCAAATTATTCATAAATTTATTTACTTGATTTCCAATACGTTAAATTAACAATCCGGTGAAAGACCGGATGAATAAAATTATCATTTTTTTTACAAAAGTAATTGCTTACTTTTGTAATGAATTGGTGCCCGTTAGGGCTTAATTTGGGAATCCGGTGTAATTCCGGGACAGTACCCGCTGCTGTAAAACCCGATTCCGCTGTTGCGGAATAGTATGTTTCTGGTTAATAGCCACTATCCTCGCCAAAATAGGATGGGAAGGCAACCAGAAATCGGGATAAGTCAGAAGACCAGCCATTCACGGTTTAAGCTTTCGGGATAAAAGCGTTCAGGTGGCCGTTTTACCATTCTGCAAGACTTCCCATTAGCTTAGAATCAATTATTGTCCGACAAATAAATTGATTTTAAGTATGTTGAAAATTAGATTATGGATTATTTTAACTCTTTTTGCAGGTCTCACTTTTTTATGGTCATGCAATAATGGGAATAAGGTCACAGCACCTTTAATCTCATTTGTTATTCCTTCCAGCGGGTTTAAAGTTGCTATCGGCGATTCGTTGCCGTTGAATCCAATCGTAGTCAATAACTCGGGATCCACTTATACCTGGGCTGTAAATGGTGTTGTGGTCTCATCATTAAAAATATTCACGTTTATACCTTTAAAAATAGGTAATTACTTGATTCAGCTTAAAGTAACAAATGAGGTAGGAAGTGACGATAAATCGATTTTGATTTCCACTTTTTCAAATAATTCACCATATATTACAAAAGTATTTGACTATCAATATGGTCCGGGGCAGGTGGCAGCAATAATCCCCTCTGACTGGAAAGGAAATGACTTCATTGGACAGCCCTGGACCGGTACCAAGAGTTACACCTCGCTTGGAGGTTGGGGGGGCTACATCATAGCTGGTTTTGATCATACCATTAAAAATGTTGCTGGTGCCGATTTTGGTGTGTATACGCAACCCGGCACCGGGTCAGAACCAGGTGTAGTTTATGTAATGTATGACACGAACAAAGACGGAATCCCCAATGACGGAGATTGGGCTGAGATCAAAGGAAGTGAATATAGCAATTCTGAAACAATTCATAATTACCAGGTTACGTACTTTAAACCTGTATCAAACGGGGACGGCAATGTTACCTGGAACGATAATCAGGGAAATAGCGGGGAACTTGTTCCGGGTTATGGCACCGGTTCGTGGTGGTGGAGTGGATATGGCAATCAAACCAGCGTAGTCTTCACCGGTGAAAGATTACCTGTTGCCTATATAAATACTTCGACTCTGGCTGGTACCCAAAACTGGGAAGTACGACCAGGCCTGTTTTCTTTCGGCTATGCAGAATGTTATTTTAATTTAGATTATAATAATTCACTGAAAGCCAATCTGTTTGATATCTCAAAAGCAGTAGATAAGTCAGGTAACCCAGTAAATCTTCCCGGAATCACGTTTATCAAGGTTCAGAGCGGTGTATTCCAGATTGCCGGGTGGTTGAATGAGATATCACCCGAGATTAGCGGAGCAGTCGACCTGTCGTTGATAGAATATACCCCCAATTAATTGACTGATAATTATTAATGTCTAATAAACCTCCTATATTCCATTTTCCGGACTTGAACTATCAATTATTCATTAAGGTATTGATTATTATTTTGATGGCATCTGAAGTTTCAAAGGCGCAATCCATGAAAGATACCCTAAGAATAAAAACGATCGAAGTGTATACCAAGGCTATTGTCAAGGAAGAGGCAGGAAAAACGATCACGAAAATTGATTCTATTTCGATGATTAAGGCTTTGACATCCAGTCTGTCTGAATTAATTGCACAAAATACAACAATCTTCATCAAGGATTATGGACGTGGGGCGATGGCAACAGCTTCCTTTCGTGGAACAGCCCCTTCGCATACCCAGGTTTTATGGAATGGGATAGTCCTTAACTCTCCGATGCTCGGAATGGTTGATTTTTCTACAATACCAGTTTATTTTACCGATAATGTCAGTTTACTTCATGGTGCAGCTTCGCTGTCAGAAAGTAGTGGTGCACTTGGGGGTACTATCAAACTTGAAAATTCGGCAAATTGGCTGAATAAATTTTCAGGTCGTTTACTTACTGGCATAGGCAGTTACGGCACAAGAGATGAATTTTTCAATATTAATGGCGGCAACAGTAAATTCCAGTCACAGACCAGGGCTTTTTACAACTATTCGGACAATGACTTTCCGTTTGTAAATAAACTTATTGCCAATATTGATCCCCAGACGGGAGCCTACCTCTACCCTACCCAGCGAAACGAAAACTCACAGTATAAAAACTACGGTTTTCTGCAGGAATTTTACTTTCATCCATCAGAAAGGAGTATTTTAACGCTCCGATACTGGTATCAGAGCAATGACCGGAGTCTGCCCAGACTGCTCACCAATGAAACGGATGTCAACGCGAATATAAACAGGCAATCCGAAAAAGCCCACCGTCCGGTTTTTGAATGGAAGCACTATGGCATCAAAGGAACCTTAAATCTTACATTTGGATCAAATATTGAACTCTCAACTTATCAGCTTAAAACAATCGTTTCGGGAGCCGGAGACCAGATTGTGACCGATTCCCATTCCAGGTCTGCATCTTATTTTATTAAAGCGGGTTATACTTATCAAATCTCTGATAAATTTTCGTTAATAGCCAATGCGAATACAACGACTAACAGTGTTTATTCAAATAATTCGCCGCAAAATGGCCTTTCGCAGGTTTATGACAAACAATGCCAGGAACATTCAGCATCTGTTCAGGTAAGTAAATCATTTAATGATCAATTATCGGCCAATGTGCTGGTGAGAGAAGACCTGATCAACGGTGTTGCTACCCCAATTATTCCATCTGCCGGAATCGGGTATCATCCATTTGCCGATAAAGGGTATTTCCTGAAAGGTAATCTGGCCCGGAATTATCATCAGCCAACGCTTAACGATCTCTATTATATTCCGGGTGGGAACCCGCTTCTAAAAGCTGAAGAGGGAATAATGGCCGACCTGGGAACCGGGTATTCAGGCACTATGGAAAAAATGAATTTCCACGCTGATCTAAATGGCTATTGTTCAGGTATTAATAACTGGATTATCTGGCTTCCTGCCCCACAAGGTTATTGGGAACCTTACAATATGAGGCGCGTAAATACCAGCGGGATCGAGTTGAATACAGGAATTAGCGGGAAATTATATCATATCGGCTATCATTTTAACGGCAATTATGCCTATTCGCGGTCGATCAATCGGGATGATCCACGAAACTGGGCCGACGAATCGATTGGGAAGCAACTCCCTTATATTCCGCGACATTCAGCCAATATTCTGGGAAACCTCTCGTTTGCCAATTTTCATTTTACATGGAGCTGGACCTATTACAGTGAACGTTTTGCAACCACCAGCAATGATAAAACTTCAACTTTAAATGTTCTGTCCCCCTATTTTATGAATAACCTTTATTTAGGCAAAGAAATTCTGCTGAATAAAAGCAAATTCGATCTGGAACTAAAAATTTTCAACCTGTTTAATGAGGAGTACCAAACGGTATTGCAATATCCTATGCCAAAGAGAAATTATTCATTACTTATCCGTTACAATTTCTGAAATGACTGTACGTCAATTAAATATAATACTTTTCCTGTTAGCACTTTCGTTGTTTTACTGTTGCATGAAAAAAAATGGGGTAATCAATACTATCCAAAAGGGAAATTTGCCTGCCACAGGGTTATTTATCATTAATGAGGGAAACTTCATGTATGGCAATGCTTCACTCTCTTTTTACGATGCGGCGACCAAAAGTGTCCAAAATGACCTGTTCTTCTCGATCAATAGTTTACCCCTTGGAGATGTTGCTCAGTCTATGGTAATCCAAAATGGCCTTGGATATATTGTCGTCAATAATTCAGGGAAAATTTATGTGATCAATACCGCATCCGGAAAATATGTCGGGAAAATTACCGGCCTGATATCGCCAAGGTATCTCCATTTTATAAGTGCTGAAAAATCTTATGCTACAGACCTTTATGCAGGAAAAATTTCAATTGTAAATCCAACGACTTACCAAATCACCGGTTCAATTCTTACGCCGGGACATGCATCGACGGAACAGATGGTTCAATGGAACGATTTTCTGTTTGTGAGTTGTTGGTCGTATGACAATACGGTTTTAGTGATAAATACCAAAACTGATCAGGTTGTAGATTCCATCAAAACAGGGATACAACCGGGCGGACTGGTAATGGATAAATTCAATAAGATATGGGTTCTCTGCGATGGAGGATGGGTGAAAAGCGCATCAGGCGGAAGAATCCCTATGCTTCAGCGGATTGATCCTTCAACACGAAAAATTGATGAAAGCTTTACACTGACATCAGATGCCAACCCTTCCCGGTTGGCGATTAATGCAACAGGTGATTCAATTTTATTTATTAATGCAGGAATATGGAAGCTTGGAGTGAACCAAACCTCTGTTGGAGATCATCCTTTTTTGGTTGCAGGTAAACATCTCTACTATAGCCTGGCAGTGGATCCAAAAACTTCAGAAATTTACCTTAGCGATGCAATTGATTATCAGCAGGATGGAATTATTTATCGATATTCCTCATTAGGAGCCAGGATTGACAGCTTTAAAGTGGGGATAATTCCGGGTTCATTTTGTTTTAAATAAAGACAAATCGCTGGAGAATTTCAGAGTATTATTGCAAAAGTAGCTCCGCAGCCATTTCTATACACAGCCGGAAGAATCACTTTGTTCCCCTTTTTCCCCCAATGGTAACGGTGGGTATAGTAAACCACCTTTGTCGAGAATATGCCAATGCCGGCTCCAATCAGGACATCTGAAATCCAATGCATATTATTTATCATCCGGTACATCCCTGTGGTTGCAGCAGCTGCATATCCGGCAACACTAATCCACGGTGAAGTATCGCGATATTCCATATCAAGAATTGTTGCTGATACAAACGCCTGGGCAGTATGACCCGAGGGCATTGAGTTCATACCTCCCGAGGGACGTCGGGTTGGCAAACAAAATTTCATTCCATCCACCAGAACATTCATCAATAATTCAGCCTTCGCCGAAATGACAACCTGGTTAATCAAATCACTTCTGCTTTTCACACCGGCAGCATTTAATCCAAACACGGCGGCCAGCGGAGCAAATTGCAAATAATTATCTACATGAGACTTAGCATTAGGAAACATTTTCAACACATCATCATGTATAGAATACTTGCTTAATAGTGAATTTGGTTTCGGCATTAGCGTAATTGTCCCCGTGATGATCAGAGCTGCCGGCGTTATGGCTCCCCTGATCCATAGTGGTTTTACAATCTGATTTTGAAATTTTTTTAATTCAACAGGGTGAACACTCAAAGTGTCAGGCAATGGATTTAATGTAAGTCCCTGTGAAAATATGAATTGTGGGAATAAGAGGAATATTGGGATAAAAATTAGCTGTCCGAGAGTCATGACTTTAAATAAGTTTAAGGCAAAGTAATCCATTTATTTTAATATATTTTTGTGTTTTAAAGAGAGTAGCCATTTTTAAAGAACGCATATTACAATTTATTTTATGGACGGACGAAACAGAAAAAATATCCAACCCGGGATTGAAGTGGCGATTGTTCTGAAGGAGGATCAGCGATCAGGGAATCTTACAGAAGGGACTGTCCGGAATATATTAACCAACAGTCAATTTCACCCGCATGGAATCAAGGTAAGGTTGACAAGTGGCGAGGTAGGAAGGGTTAAAGAGATACTAACCAGCGAAGATTCCTAATATGGGGACATAAGCTTCAAAGTGATGGAAGGCAGAATAGTAACATCGCTTCCTGGATTCCCGGCTTGTTACTTCATCAAATTGTCCCAATTTTTCTTCGTATTTTTGCAAATTAAAAAAATAAAATGGCCACAATAAATCTATCAGCATACAATCTGAATTCTGTTCCCGATGGAAAAGATATGAAATTTGGGATCGTAGTTTCAGAATGGAACTACGAAATAACGGGTGCACTTGCCCAAGGTGCAATGGGCACACTCAAGAAACATGGTGTAGAGGAAGATAATATAATGGTCCACCACGTTCCGGGAAGTTTTGAGTTGACACTTGGAGGACAGTTTTTTGCCGAGTATACCGATGTTGACGCAATTATTCTGTTAGGTTGTGTTATTCAGGGTGAAACGCGCCATTTCGATTTTATCTGTCAGGGTGTCGCCAAAGGAGCTACTGATTTGAATATCAAGTATAATATCCCCGTAATATTTGGTCTTTTAACCACTGATAATCAACAACAAGCATTGGACAGAGCCGGCGGCAGGCTGGGTAATAAAGGAGATGAAGCTGCCGTTACAGCCATTAAGATGGTTGCTCTTCAGAACAGTTTTGAGAACGGGATTGACAAGGAATAATTGGTTTTTTAAGGTCTTGATGCTTTTAAGTTAATTTAATCAATCGGTTTTTAAACTTAAAGGGGAAATAACCGTTATTAAAACGGAATAAGATTGGATTGATATTTAATTTTTAAAATTTAATATGCATCTGGAAGAAAAAAAACTGAATACATTATTACCTATTACCAGAGAGAGCGTTATTGAGGATTATTACACAGTTTTCCTTAGCCGGCAGTTGAGTATTTTAGGGAGAAAAGAGGTGCATTCTGGACGTGCTCATTTTGGCATTTTCGGAGACGGAAAAGAAATAGCGCAAGTTGCTTACGCTAAGTATTTCTTAAATGGAGACTGGAGATCAGGGTATTACAGGGATCAAACCTTCATGATGGCTGCACATTTGCTTAGTCCTGAAGAATTTTTTGCACAAATATATGGGGATACAGACCTTGAAAATAACCCGTCAACCGGTGGGCGTAATTTCAATAATCATCATGCAACCCGAACCTATGACAAAGGCATAGGGCTGGATAACCTGCTGCAACAAAAAAACTCTTCCTCAGATATTTCATCGACAGCGGGTCAAATGCCACGTCTTTTAGGATTGGCTCAGGCTTCAAAACTGGTGAGAGAAAATCCTGATTTACAACAATTTCTGGAAAATAAAGTTACAGGTAATGAGGTTGCTTTTGGCACAATCGGAGAATCGAGTACCTCCGAAGGGATGTTTTTTGAGACTATCAATGCGGCCTGCGTTCTTCAGGTTCCTCTTGCTCTGGCAATCTGGGATGATGGTTTCGGGATAAGCGTTCCTGTCGAACTTCAGACAGCCAAAGCAAGTATTTCCAAAGCACTCAAAGGGTTTGAAGCTGATGAAATGGATCTGGGTTGCAAAATATTTGTTTGTCAAGGCTACGATTATCCTGCTTTAGTCCGGACATTTGAGAAAGGAATAAATATTTGTCGTGAGCAGCAAATACCGGTTATTTTCCATATTACTGATCTGACACAACCTTCAGGACACTCCACTTCCGGATCTCATGAACGGTATAAGAGTGATGAACGCATTGCCTGGGAAAAAGAACATGATCCAATTCAGAAGTTTCGCGAATGGATTCTTCAGGAAAATTTAGTCGATCTTCAAACCATTGTTTCGCTTGAAAACAAAGCAGCCGAACGTGCCCGTCTTGCCAGAGAACTAGCCTGGCAATCTTTTATTCAGGATTTTGAAGAAGAAAAAAAACAACTGAAGGATCTGATCGATTCAATCGGGGCAGATAACAATCCGCTTCATGATAAAATAAGCCTGGAATTGGAGCAAGTTCTGGTAGCCCCCTTTCCTACCCGAAAAAAAATGCTGGCTTTAGCAAAGACTCAACTCAGATCGATGCACGGAATTGCTTCGCTTCAAAAAAATAAACGCTCACTTTCAAATTGGGTTTCCAGGATTGAAAAAAATGGTTATGAAAATTATAACACACATATATTTAATGATTTAGATCATTATAATTCAAGTTATGAAATAAAGCCGGTGTATGCGTCTGATCCAATATCAGTGCCTGCACATGAAGTTTTGAATCAGAATTTTGACGTACTTTTTGCCAAATATCCTCTTCTGCTGACCTTCGGTGAAGACACCGGAAGATTAGGAGATGTCAATCAGGGTATGAGAGGAATGCAGGAAAAGTATGGCGATCACAGGGTATTCGATACCGGTATCAGGGAAACAACCATCATTGGACAGGGAATCGGTTTAGCCCTCCGGGGATTTCGCCCCATTGCGGAAATCCAGTACCTCGATTATCTGCTGTATGCCTTACCAACCATTTCTGACGACCTTTCGACACTGTTTTACCGTACCCGCGGACAACAGATTGCACCGCTGATCATCCGTACCAGAGGCCACCAGCTGCAGGGCATGTGGCATTCCGGATCACCGATGAGTATGTTGCTGGGATCAATGACTGGCATCAGTATTTGCGTCCCGCGTAATATGACACAGGCGGCCGGTTTTTACAATACACTTTTAAAGGCTCATAATCCGGCATTGGTTATCGAACCGCTGAAAGGATATTACATTCATGAAATGCTTCCTGATAACCTTGGAGAATTTACGGTTCCACTCGGCATTCCGGAAATTCTGGAGGAAGGTGAAGATATAACTATTGTCACCTACGGTTGGAACGTTACCATTGCATACAGCGCTGTCAATAAATTAAAAGCATTAAATATATCCGTTGAATTAATTGATATACAAACACTTCTCCCTTTTGATATTCAACAGATCATTTGTCGGTCTGTTCAGAAAACGAAGAAAATACTATTTGTAGATGAGGATGTTCCAGGTGGAGCTACAGCCTATATGTTGCAAAAAGTGGTTGAAGAGCAGAAAGCATTTCAATACCTTGAAACCCCACCTAAAACGCTATCGGCTAAAGTACATCGGGGTGCTTACGGAACAGATGGTGAATATTTCTCAAAGCCAAATACGGAAACTATTATCGAAGCAGTTTATGAAATAATGCACACCCATAAACCGGATAAGTATCCGGGACTCTATGATTGAATAATACTACACCGGTGAAACAGATCCATTCAAATACTAATAGATCAGACGATCAGTTTAAAGCGAGGGTTGAATCATTTACCGAAATTATGAACATTTATCGTTCCAGGATGAAAAGTGTCATGAGGCGGGAAGAAGATTTGGCAGTCATAAGACACACCTCCCGCGGAAAACTTGACGCAAGGAGCAGAATTGAATTGCTGATTGATGAGAAAACCCCTTTTCTGGAACTCTCAGCGCTGGCAGCTTTCGGACAATATGAGAACCAGTTCCCATCGGCTGGAATTATTACCGGGGTTGGAAAAATCCATGGGAGATTATCAATGATCATTGCAAATGATGCTACCGTTAAAGGTGGGACATATATCCATGAAACGGTAAAAAAACATTTGCGTGGTCAGGAAATTGCCTTGAAAAATCATCTTCCCTGCGTTTATCTGGTTGATTCCGGAGGCATTTTTTTACCGGAACAGGCTCGTATATTCCCCGATTCTGATGGTTTCGGCCGGATTTTCTTTAACCAATCGCAAATGTCTGCAGCCGGGATTCCGCAAATTTCCATCGTAATGGGGTCGTGTACTGCCGGAGGAGCTTATGTCCCGGCAATGAGCGACGAAACCATTATTGTTAAAAATCAAGGGACTATTTTTATTGGAGGCCCTCCCCTTGTTAAGGCAGCAACCGGCGAAGAAGTTACAGCTGAAGAACTTGGTGGTGCATTCGTGCATACAGGAATTTCGGGAGTAGCCGATCATTTAGCTGAAAATGAGATAGATGCTATCCGTATTTGCCGCAATATCTTCGAATCCATTCCTCAAAGCGATTCTCAGGCTTTTGAAAATCATCAGATTGAGGAACCGACATATGATCCTGGAGATATATATGGTTTGGCTCCGATCGATTTAAAAAAAACCGTAGAGGTCTACGAAATAATTGCCAGAATCGTAGACGGGAGCAAATTTGAAGAGTTTAAACGGGATTATGGAATTACGCTCATAACAGGATACGCCAGGATTTTTGGACTTCCTGTGGGCATTATCGCCAATAATGGGTTTCTTACCTCCGAAGCGTCATTAAAGGGGGCACATTTCATCGAGATCTGCAATTTTCGAAAAATCCCCCTTCTGTTCCTGCAAAATATCGCAGGATTCATTGTAGGAAAAAAATATGAGCATGAAGGTATTGCACGCAACGGAGCCAAATTAATTCATGCAGTTGCAACAGCCGTGGTTCCTAAAATAACCGTTATCATAGGCGGTTCATTTGGTGCCGGAAACTATGCTATGGCTGGCAGAGCCTATAATCCTGATTTCCTTTTTATGTGGCCTAATGCCAGAATTGGAGTTATGGGTGGACCACAGGCACAACAGGTCTTAAATTCGATTAAAGGAAATGATTCTGATCAAAATACAGATCTCATTCAGAGATTTGAGGAAGAGAGTTCAGCCTATTACAGTACATCCAGGCTTTGGGATGATGGGATAATTGACCCTGCCGATACCAGGGCAATTGTCGGATTATCCATTTCGATCGGATCAAACCATCGATATGATTCTCCAAGGAGTGGAATCTACAGAATGTAATGTATAAAATATTGGTTTAATCCTGAATTTGAATTACCTTTAATCTAAGTGAAATATCCAAATGGAAAACTATCAGACTATAAAAGCTGAAATAAAGGAACATGTTGCAACGCTTTGGCTATCCAGACCGGAAGTTCATAATGCCCTAAATGACATTATGATACGCGAGATTTCTTTATTCTTTATTAGAATTGAAGAAGAAACCGCAATAAGGATAGTTGTAATCCGTGGCTCAGGAAAATCGTTTTGTTCAGGAGCTGATCTGGCCTGGATGAAAAAATCATTTAAACTGAGCAAATCGGATAATTTAAAGGAGAGCATAGAATTGTCAGAGATGTTCCGGATTATCTTTAATAGCAGTAAAATTGTAATTGCAGCCGTTCATGGGAACGTCTTTGGCGGTGGCAACGGATTGGTCGCAGTTTGTGATCTTGCTTATTGTGAGGCAAATTCCAGGTTTTCGTTAAGTGAAACCCGAATCGGGATGGCAGCAGCTTCTATTACCCCTTATCTGCTGCTTAAAGTGCATGCCGCAGATCTCAAAGAACTTATTTTTACTGCCAGAAACTTCACGGGGGAAGAAGCATTTAAATATCAGTTGGTCAATCAATCATTTGCCACTTCAAAAGAGTTGGAATCGCATTTAGTTGGAGTGATTGCTTTGTTATTGTCTAACGGCCGTCATGCGATCATGGAATCTAAAAAGCTGATTAATCAGTTAACGGAAAAATTAATAGCTGAGAATAAGGAACAAATCCCTGATTTATTGGCCCGAATCAGGGTATCACCTGAAGCCCAGGAGGGATTTTCTGCTTTTTTAGAGAAAAGAAAACCCAAATGGTAACTTTTAATCCAGAAATTCAATATACAAGACAAATTATTATTAATCAATAATTTATGGGTTTATTGACCAAAATATTAATTGCGAACAGGGGAGAAATTGCCTTAAGGATTATCCGTTCGGCAAAAAAAATGGCTATCCAAACAGTTGCAATCTATACCGAATCGGAAAAAGAGTCGTATTTCGTTCAATTAGCCGATGAAGCAATAAGTCTGGGAAATGGAGAATTGACTTCAACCTATCTGAATATCGAAAAGATTATCCAAATCGCAATTTCAACCGGCTCACAGGCAATCCACCCGGGTTACGGGTTTCTGTCTGAGAGCCCGGCATTGGCAAAAGCATGCGAAGAGAATCATCTTGTATTTGTGGGTCCCTCTTCGGAAGTATTAAAGCTAATGAGCAGCAAACCTGACGCTAAGCAATTGGCTGAAAGTCTAAATATTCCGGTAGCCCTTAGTCAGAAAATCAACCTTCTTTCCAGAGTACCTAAAGAAATGCATTTACCTTATCCTGTGTTGATTAAAGCTTCCTTCGGCGGTGGTGGTAAGGGAATGGATTTAGTTCAGAATTATCAGGAATTAAATGAAAAAATCGAAAAATCGTCCCGGGTAGCATTAAATTATTTTGGCAACGGTGAGCTTTTCATAGAGCAATACATTCGAAATGCGCGTCATGTTGAAGTTCAGATATTAGGAGATAACTTTAATAATATCATACATTTGTACGAACGCGAATGTTCAATTCAACGAAACCATCAAAAAATCATCGAGGAGGCTCCGGCAATTTTTCTTGAATCAGATTTACGTAATCAGATTTTAAGTGCAGCCGTAAAAATTGGGAAAGCTGTTAATTATTCAGGGGCAGGAACCGTTGAATTTCTGATAGACGAAACCGGTAATTTCTACTTTATGGAGATGAATCCCAGGATTCAGGTCGAACATGCTGTCACAGAAGAGGTCACCGGCATTGATATTGTCAGTGAGCAATTGAGAATTGCCTCAGGATTACGACTCTCTTTTTCACAGGAAGAGGTAAAGGTATCCGGACATGCCATTGAGCTGAGAATTTATGCCGAAGACCCTACACAGAACTTTACACCATCCTCTTCGGCATTGCTATCAGTAAACCTTCCTGATGAACCTAAACTGAGAATTGAGTCTGACATCACAAGTAACCAATCAGCTAATAATCAGTTTGATCCATTGCTGTTAAAACTAATTGCAACCGGTGATAACCGGGCAAATGCCATCGGTCTTCTTAGCCAAAATATCAAGAACCTCAATATTCTGGGTCCTGAAACGAATGCCAAATACCTTGAAACGATTCTCTCCCATTCCGTTTATCAGCAAAATATGCTTTCAGTTGAATTTTGCCGGAACAACCACACGGCTTTAATTGAACACTATATAAATAAATTAAATCCCTATATTTTAAAACATCTGATTGCCTTGGCTATTTGCAAGGTTTATTTAAAACCCGATTTTAAAAATTCCGTTGATCCCTGGAATTATCCGGGATACTGGCGATCAACGCCAACCACCATAAAGGTCTCGATTGATGATGAAATATATTTTGTAACCCTTGACCTGAAAGATAAATCAAATCCTGCATTTGTATGGAATGGCGCCCGGATTGAGTTTAAAATCGGCAATCAATCGGGAAATAATACCGATCTGGTAATCAATCATCAAACAAGAAGAATTTCCGCTATTTTTGAGAAACAAAATAATCTGAAGGTAAGTTTTGAAAATATCTCTCACAACATTTCATTTCCCGGATTGTTAACTAGCTATCCGGAAGTTCAGGCTGACCCGGAATTCGATCCGAATTCTGAAAGTGGGGAGATTCAGTCACCACTTCATGGTAGGATATTGGAAATTAATATAACAGAGAACCAAATCATAAAAAAAGGAGACCTTTTAATGGTGATTGAATCGATGAAATCCGAAAACCGGATTCTTTCGCCCAGGGACGCCAAAGTGAAAAAAATTACTGTTAATGTGGGAGCTCAGGTGACGGACCGAATGCCCCTAATATTTCTGGAGGATTGTAAATGAATGAGTTATTAGACGAGAAGTATATTGAATATCGAAAAAAAGTCAGGGAATTTGCTGAAAGTATCGTTAAGCCTATAGCCGTTGCGCAGGATGAAAAGGAAGAATTTCCAATTGGTTTAGCGCTGAAAATGGGAAATGCGGGATTATTCGGAATTACACTGCCTAAAAAATATGGGGGTCAGGGTCTGGATTATATCTCGTATATTATTGCAGTTGAAGAACTTGCCCGAGTGGACAGTTCCCCTGCAGCCACAATAGCAGCCCATAACTCACTGGGTATTAACCCTATATATACTTTTGGGACTGAAGAACAGCGTATTAAATACCTTCCTGGGTTATGTACCGGTGAAAAATTATGGGCATTTGGTCTGACAGAAGAAAATGCCGGTTCAGATGCCAAGGGTGTTGAAACAGAAGCTAAGTTGGAAAAGGACCATTGGATCATTAACGGATCAAAAATGTTTATTACCAATAGCTGTTCATCCATTGCAACAGGAATAACAGTTCAGGCTATTACCGGTATAAAGGATGGAAAGAAAGAGTTGTCAGCTATTTTACTTGACCGGTCTACTCCAGGGTATGTAACTTCTCCGATTAAAGGGAAGTTAATGTGGCGAGCGGTAGATAACGGAAAGCTAAATTTCAGTGATTGCCGTGCCCCGGAATCGAATATACTTGGAAAACGTGGCGAAGGGTTGAAAATTATGCTTTCAACATTGGATGGTGGCAGATTATCGATCGCAGCTATTGGATTGGGACTTGCACAAGGGGCATTTGAAATGGCTGTAGATTATGCCAGTAAACGCAAACAGTTTGGAAAACCCTTATCTGATTTTCAGTCCGTATCATTTAAACTTGCTGAAATGGCCATGAAAATTGAACTGGCCAGAAATACCCTGTATCATACTTGTAGGCTTAAGGATGCTGGATTGCCTTTTGGGAAACAGGCTGCAATGTCAAAATTATATTGTTCAGATATTGCCAGGGAAATTGCTGGTGAGTCGCTTCAGATTCATGGTGGATTTGGATTTCTTCGTGAAAACCATATTGAACGGTTTTACCGGGATCAAAGATTGCTTTCGATAGGCGAAGGGACCTCCGAGATCTTAAAAATGGTCATTTCGCGTTACGTTTTATAGTTTAATTTTCTAAAAATCATGGCAATATCCGACCATCCGGTGAAAATGATGAATGAGACGATTCCTAATGATTCTCAGCGGAAATCCGATCATATCAATCTCGCCCTTCAATCGCAAACATTAGTCAATGAAGCAGATAACCGCTTCTACTATGAACCTATGATTTCAGGATTTCCATTGAAGCCATTGGAAAAGATTCCGTTTGCCGGTAAGGAATTAAAGGTGCCGATCTGGATTTCAAGCATGACTGGCGGACATCTCTTGTCCGGCAAAATCAACAGAAACCTGGCGATGGCTTGTAAAGAGTTCGGAATGGGGATGGGGTTAGGTTCCTGCCGGATGCTGCTCCGCGAAGAGACCTATTTCGATGATTTTGATGTTCGTTCGATTATCGGTGACGAAAATCCACTATTTGCAAACTTGGGGATTGCCCAAATTGAGGAGATGATTGAAAAGAAAGAAACGGATCAGCTGCGACGTTTGATCGACCGGTTAAAGGCTGACGGACTGATTATTCACGTCAATCCACTCCAGGAATGGGTACAACCTGAAGGGAATATCATTCACAACCCTCCTGTTGAAACCATCGAACGGCTTTTAGAGAAAATTGATTTTCGGCTAATTGTAAAGGAAGTTGGGCAAGGTTTCGGTCCTCAGAGCATTCGCAGACTGCTGAATTTACCCCTTACAGCTATAGAATTTGGTGCATTTGGCGGAACCAATTTTTCGAAAGTTGAAATACAACGAAATTCGGTCCTCCAGCAAGAATTGCACAAACCATTCGTAAATATTGGGGTTACAGCTGAAGAGATGGTAAATCTGGTGAATAGCATGGTGCTAAATGGTGCTGATTTCGCATGTAATCAGCTGATTATATCCGGAGGAATACATAATTATCTCGACGGATATTACCTGACCCAAAAATCTGTCCTGCCAGCAATTTATGCTCAGGGATCGGCTTTTTTAAGGTATAGCCAGGGAGAATACGCTGATTTACAACGATTCATTGCAGCACAAATCGAAGGCTACAGGATGGCTCTTAATTACCTTACCTTAAAAGAACCGAATAGGTCACAATAACCGTATAAATAACTTGTTCGCCCTGTTTTATTAATCTAAACTTTGATTTAAAGATTTCATTTATAGACAGATAAAAAATTTAATTATTGTATTCAACGATATGGGTATAATCTCCGGTTTCTCGAAATTTAACCGCAAACAACGGCTTGATTTTATTGCAGATCATTCAGATTTAGAGTATTCCCAGCTGCTCTCTTTTGATGATTACTGCGCTCCAAACAAGAATCATCAACGCCTGTACAGCGAAATGATCGAAAATTATATTGGAAATTTTCCTGTGCCGATTGGTGTGGTAACCAATATGGTTATCAATGATGAATCGCTGATTGT
>TBL_comb47_HYPODRAFT_10003983_pt1 | contig 17213 bp, 17 predicted proteins | sample TroBogypolimnion_40_FD_10682 | JGI IMG/M metagenome (IMG submission 10682)
TGCTCCCCCTGCCTTGCCGGCAGGCAGATCATCAAGTTCAGCCTCTGCCCATGTTCGCCCGCCGTGCCGCACAATAATCCGGTGCACATTTGCTAGGCCAATACCGGTTCCTTCAAATTCTTCAGTTGGATGCAAGCGTTGGAAAACACCAAAAAGTTTTTGTGCATATTTCATATCAAACCCAACTCCATTGTCACGGACAAAAAATATTACTTCTTTCGTATCAACTTTAGCTCCAATCTCTATCAATGCTTTTTCTCTTGTTCTTGTAAATTTTACGGCGTTGTTAAGAAGGTTAATCCACACAAGCCGAAGCGTTGCATCATCGCCATACACAGAAGGCAATTTTCCTACAATCCATTCTATTGTGCGGTCCGGATTATCTTTATTTATCGATTGTACTTCTTCGTGAACGATTTTATTCATCTCTAATTTAGTTCGATGCATTTCAGCTCTTCCCGTTCTGGAGAAGAGCAGCAGGTCATCAATAAGTTTTCCCATCTGGTGTGCGGAATCTGCAATAGAATCTAAATAGTGCACCCCCTTTTCTGTCAACTCTGATTTGAAATGCTTAGTAAGTAAATCTACATATCCGCTAACATGCCGCAGCGGCGCCCGCAGGTCATGAGATACTGAATAAGAGAATGCTTCTAATTCTTTGTTTGCCATTACTAACTGAGCTGTGCGTTCAATTACCCGATTTTCAAGTTCTTGATTAAGTTTTTGAATTTCTTCTTGTACACGCCTTCGCTCGGTGATGTCATGCCCTTGTGCAATAGTTGAAGCAATCTTTTTCCCTTCTTTATCAAATATATTGGCAGAATTCCACTGAAGAGTCCGGACAGAACCATTGCTTTGCATGATATTAATTTCAACTACTTCCATCCGCTCACCTTCAAGCGTTTTCCTGATAACTTCCATCGAACTGGCTTTTTCGGCAGGCGGAAATAGGATTTCCAGAGATTTGCCTAATACATCTTTTTCTGTTTTCCCGGTTATGCTTTCGAAGGCTCAGTTAAATCGTGTTATTTTATATTGAGTATCCCAGACAATTATAGGGGCATTTGCATAATTGAATAAATTTTCCAGATACTCGTTCTTGACACGGCTTACATCATTAGCAACTATTAATTCAGCGGCTCGTTTTTCCTTTTCCTTATTTTGAAAGGCGAGCTCTTTGTTGGCCATTATTAGTTCATCTGCCCGTTTTTCTTTCTCCCGATTTTGGAAGACAAGTTCTTTGTTAGCAATTGCTAATTCAGCTGCACGTTTTTCTTTTTCTTCATTTTGAAAGGCAAGCTCTTTGTTGGCAATAACTAATTCAGCGGCTCGTTTTTCTTTTTCCTCAATTTGAAAAGCGAGCTCTTTGTTGGCCATTATTAGTTCATCTGCCCGTTTTTCTTTCTCCCGGTTTTGAAAAACAAGTTCTTTATTAGCAATTATTAATTCCGCAGCTAGTTTTTCTTTCTCCCGGCTTTGAATGACAAGCTCTTTATTAGCAATTATTAACTCGGCTGCCCGTTTTTCTTTCTCTTCGTTTTGAAAGTCAAGTTCTTTGTTGGCAATTACTAATTCAGCAGCACGTTTTTCTTTCTCTTCGTTTTGAAAGACAAGTTCTTTGTTGGCAATTACTAATTCAGCAGCCCGCTTTTCTTTCTCTTCGTTTTGAAAGACAAGTTCTTTGTTGGCAATTACTAATTCTTCTGCTGTTTGCAACTGGTTTTTTAAAACGGGTAAATTATTATTGACTGTAGTTGGTTTATTTTTATTATTGATTTTAGACATAAAATAGCCCTTATTCAAAAATAATCCAAAATTCTTTACACCTATCAGTTATTTTGGACAGCTCATTGTTCATAATAAAAACAATATACTTGTTTAGATTATTTAATCAATAGAGCAAAGGGATGAAAAAGGGACTACATCTTCTAAGTAAGGGGCGAAGAATTGAAGCATATCAGGCTTGCCCTAAATTCGTAGTTCATATCCCCAGAGGCAGACGTAGTTCAATCGACAAAGAAACTTTTTGGCTGAGCAATTATAAATCTACATTTTACATAAGTGTATATTAAATTATTGCGGGTTAAAAATAACTTTATAGTTCACCGATAATTGTTTGCTAGTTATATACTAATTACTCCGATTAAAAGTTTTTCACCTTTATTGAGTCATTTATATCTTTGAGCAGCACGTTTATTAATTTCTTCACGCGATAATGCCTCTATGTGTGTCGCAATCCACCATTGATTGCCTTCCGGATCTTCTACAGCTCCGCTTCTATCGCCGTAAAATTGATTTATCGGCTCCATAATAGATTTGCCGCCTGCCAGGATAGCATTTTTATATAATGAGTCAACATCCGTAACATACATATATAACATTGATTTCATTACTTTGCTCTCTTCAACCCCATTATGTGCTTCTCCTACCATAACCATAGAATCACCAATTTTTATTATTGCATTCAATATTTTACCATTTTCATTTGTGTGAATCTCTTGTTCTTCCGCATTGAATGCCTTTTTTAGAAACTTTAATAATTTATTTGCATCCTGCGCCGTGAAAAAAGGGGTTATTGTATGAAAACCTTCAGGTATCGGATTTACTATCATTTTGAATCCTTCCTAATTTTTGTTTCTTATAATTGCTTGCTATCATCAAACAACAAAGTTTATTTTATGGTTCATCAATAATTTTCATTCCTATTTTCAAGACATTTTTATCTAGTTTTCCAACTTAGTATCCAATTTGAATAATTAACTTGCTGTGAGATATTAAAGATATTGAATGAAATACACAATTCTTCAATTAATTCATTTAGTGGACTTTTTTATTATTGTGCGGTATATCTTAATGAATTGATATTATCCACACATCAACCCTACACGCGGCTTTTCATTTAAAAACCATAAATCTGTCATTTGACAGATTTAATTGCGATGTCGATCCCGGTTCATCCGTTGGCTAACGGATCATCGGGACATGCGAGGATGCCTCTACTCCCTTACACAAAAAAAATACCCCATAGCTTTTCTTTAGTCGACTCCCGTCACGGCCGGCTGAAGCCATCCTATCGGGACGTCGCTCCGGCTTCGCATTGGCTGCCGGAACTCCGGAGACAAAGCCTCTTGACCTGTTACAAAAGAAAAAGCCCCACGGCTTTTTGCTGTGAAAAACATTTTTTGTCAACTTGATTTTGCGGGTTGAGCCCGGCTTTTAACGGGCGAAATCCCGATGAGCCATTTGGCGAAATCGGGGGTCGATCCCGATTCATCCGTTGGCTAACGGATTATCGGGACACGCGAGGATGACTCTACTCCCTTACACAAAAAAAATACCCCATAGCAGACGCTATGGGGTATTTTTTATGCGGGGTCGACGAGGCTCGAACTCGCGACCTCCTGCGTGACAGGCAGGCGTTCTAACCAACTGAACTACGACCCCAATATGTATAATAACAAACTTTTTACTCGCGGCCTTCCCGTCTAAGCCGGGCAAGCCCGATTGACAAACATCGGGACGTTCTAACCAACCCGCCCAACAAGACGGCGGGCAAGCTGAACTACGACCCCATTATGTAAAAAACATAGAAAAAAACGAGCTCAAAGATATAATTTTACTCTTTACAAATCAAGTATTATAAATCTTTTGTACCAAAACTTACTCCAACAGCATGTGCTGCCATAACAGCCTGATCCTTAGGAGTAACAAGTTTTTGATGCGAAATTGCATCAATAATCTTTACGGATGAGATTTCAGCACCTTTTAATGCTGCCATCATACCGAATTTTTTCTTCATAGCCATACCAATTGCATAAGTGCCGAATTTGGTAGAAAGAATCCTATCGAAAGGAGTAGGGCTTCCGCCTCTCTGAATATGTCCCAGGACAGTATATCTTGTTTCCAAACCGGTACGGTCACTAATTTTTTTAGCAACGTACTCGGCAATTCCGCCAAGCTGATTCGGGTCGGTTCTCTTTATATCTTTTTCTTTAACAAAAATTTCACCATCTTTTGCTTTGGCACCTTCAGCAACGCATACAATACTAAAGCGTTTTCCAAGCATGTGGCGCCTTACAACTTTTTCATAAACAACATCCCATTCAAAAGGAAGTTCAGGAAGCAGAATAATATCAGCACCGCCGGCAAGGCCGCCGTTTAATGCTATCCAGCCTGCATACCGCCCCATTACTTCAATAACCATTACCCTGTGATGTGAGGAAGCTGTTGTGTGAAGCCTGTCAAGTGCCCAGGAAACAACATACACGGCAGAATCATGGCCGAATGTTAAATCAGTAGCTTCAAGGTCATTATCTATAGTTTTAGGTACGCCTACAATGTTCATTCCCATCTGGCCAAGCTTATTAGAAATATGCATAGTACCGTCGCCGCCAATTGCAATAAGAGCATCCAGATTCCACCCTTCATAATGTTTCATAGCAGCATCGGAACGGTCCATAATTTTAATATCATTGCCAACCATTTCGGGCCAGTGGAATGGATCCCCTTTATTTGAGGAACCTAAAATCGTACCTCCGGTTGCAAGAATACCGGATACATCTTTATTATAAAGTTCAATAGCTTTCCCTTCAACCAATCCTTCAAAGCCATCAAGAATTCCAAGAACAGACAGGCCTGAATCATGTGCCGGTTTAGCAACTCCGCGGATAACTGCATTTAACCCGGGACAGTCGCCCCCACCTGTTAGAATACCAATTCTTTTTACCTTTCCACTTTTCACATTTTTTGTAGCCATCTTTCCTCAAAAAGTTATATTCTATTTGCAAATTTACTTCATTTTAAAAAGAAATGCATAAAAAATAATGCCCCTTTCTTAGTCAATAATCGAAAGATTTCCATAATTTTAAAATAAAATTCAGCTTATTGCCCAAATAATAAATTTTTAATCGGTTTAAAATGAGATTTGGATAGATTCAGCAGCTTTTCCGTTCCAAATTCGGATAAGATATATTTTGCGTTTTCCTCCACTTGAGATGACGCGCCCTTAAGTAAATTGAATCCGAGCTTATTTTGCTCAACAAACCACTCCTCGAATGCATCTCTGGCCAAAATAGAAGCAGCGGCTACACCAATATATTTTTCTCCTTTGGGCAGTTGAATAAAATTTTTATCCTGAAATTGAAAATCCCGGCTAATATTTAATTCCGCTTTGCTGAACTGATCCGTAATAACTGTTCTGCATTCCACTTTCTTAAACAGGTCTTCAATTACTTTTGAATGAGCATAATTTAAGAGTTTATTCAAATTATTATATTTCTCATACATTGTATTATATTCGGGCGGGCGGATTTCCATAACCACATAATTACCCCCAACAATATGTTTTATTTTATCAGCCAGTACTTTTATTGTTCCATTTTTAATTTCTTTGCTGTCCTTAACTCCCATAGCGGATAGCTTCCCTATTGTAGTATCATCCACATAGACCGCCGCAATAACCAGCGGGCCGAAAATATCCCCTTTGCCCGATTCATCTGTGCCAATGTAGGCATCGGGCTCATCTGTTTCAGGTTCTTCCTTAAAATTAAATAATTTATTGAAGACTATACTGTCAACTCTCTTATATAATGTAGAAAGCTCATTCCCCTGAAGAACAGTTTTAACCCCTTTTTTGCCAAAATAAACAAGAATTTTGCACTTATCCGCTCCTTCGCTGGCGGTAATTTCATAATTATACTCTTTTTTAACCGCTGAAGAGGTAAAGATGTTGTTTTGGGATAAGCTGTCTTTTATACTGCGTACCCTGTTTAGAGCTTCACTTTCTAACCGTGAATTCATAAAACCTGTAATGTTATTTTGAAACTTAATAAAATTTAGTGGAGAATTACAAAAATATTTTATATTCTTCAAGCTCAAATTTTATTGACTACGGAGAGTTGGCAGAGTGGTTGAATGCGGCGGTCTTGAAAACCGTTAAGGATGCAAGTCCTTCCGGGGTTCGAATCCCTGACTCTCCGCAAAACCCCGATCATACGATTGGGGTTTTTTATTTTAAATTGTCTAACCGGTTGTCGAGTGTTCCGAGTCCGTCGACTGACGGAGGAGGAATGTATCGAGACAACTTTTATGAGCGTTCAGAAAGAATCCCTTTTGGACAAGTCCTTCCGGGGTTCCTCTGTAGGAGTCCCTTCGGGAGAATCTTCCTGACTCTCCGCAAAAAACCTTGATCATACGATTGGGGTTTCTTCATTTTAAATTGTCTAACCGGTTGTCGAGTGTTCCGAGTCCGTCGGCCGACGGAGGAGGAATGTATCGAGACAACTTTTATGAGCGTTCAGAAAGAATCCCTTTTGGACAAGTCCTTCCGGGGTTCCTCCGTAGGAGTCCCTTCGGGAGAATCTTCCTGACTCTCCGCAAAAAACCTTGATCATACGATTGGGGTTTCTTCATTTTAAATTGTCTAACCGGTTGTCGAGTGTTCCGAGTCCGTCGACTGACGGAGGAGGAATGTATCGAGACAACTTTTATGAGCGTTCAGAAAGAATCCCTTTTGGACAAGTCCTTCCGGGGTTCCTCCGTAGGGGTCCCTACGGGAGAATCTACCTGACTCTCCGCAAAACCCCGATCATACGATTGGGGTTATTTCATTTTAAATTGTCTAACCGGTTGTCGTGTGTTCCGAGTCCGTCGACTGACGGAGGAGGAATGTATCGAGACAACTTTTTAGGATTAATTTTAACAAATACGAATGTATTACATCTAATAATTAATTAAATATTGCAGAAACTCTTTAACATTTTTATTAAGGAATTTACTCTTTATATATCTAAACCCATCCCCATAAACAGGATCGCGATCTTTTTCTAATGAAAGCAATACGTCATAAAAATCCATATCCTGCAGAGAATTCATAAAAAGATATGAGACATAGTTGCATGCCCCTTCACAAATATGATCGGGAAACCGATTTTTTGTATTCTCGTAAATCCAAGCGTGCATTAATTCATGAGCTATGGTACTCTTTGTATATGCGGCAGACATGCCATATAGTACATAAATAGTATGATTAAATATCTTTTTGACAACTTTACCATTAAGAAGTTCTTCCTGTAAACTTGACACACAATACCCCCGCGTTTTATCGGTATACTGTTTACAAACACTTCGTAATGTACTTCTGTCAACGCCTATAATTTTTATTCTTTCTTTACCTACCGGAATACCCAGTGAAATTATTTTATCTTCTACATAATCTAATAATTTTTCAAATTGTTTTTGATCTGATACCGCAGTTGCATAACATTTATTACAAACATTTCTTCCGTCGGAATAAACTCTACCGCCGCCGGTTAATTTTTCACAAATCAATCTATTGCAGCAATCACATTTGTTAAATTCTGTTTCGTGAGCGGGATGATATTTATTGCCATATATATCAATAATATAATTCCCTTGCAGGGGCAATCCGCAAACAGAACATTTTTCCAGCACATAATTTTCATAGCAGTATGTATGATACTTTTTATTTATCACAATTACATACTCACCGGATATTTCTTTTTGGCAGTAATCACAAATCATATGATTTTCAACGGCAAAGCATTCTTTATGATAGAACTTCCCATCCTTTGAAACAAATTCACCGGTAATAGGCTTATTACATTTAGCACAAAGAAAATGCCCGGGATGATAGTATTTCCCATTTGCAATAATGTATTGACCCTTAATTTCCTTTTTACAATAAGCGCAAGTGGGGTTTTCCTGAATGTAATTTGTTGAAGACAATACGGAAAAGAGAAAAAAAACAAGAGCTAATACTTTTAATATTTCAGCATTATAATTTTTACTCATTTCACATCCCTGAAATCTACATATGTAAATATATTATAAATTTCTTTAGATTATTCTATACACTTTTTTCGTGCAAAACATAAATCCCAATTTGGGGGAGAACGTACTCCGCCAAAGGTCCGGCGGCAGCGGGTACAAGGTTGCAGAATATACATTCAATGTTGTTTTTTAAATAACTTCTAATTATACAATAGCAGTTTTATCCTAAAATCACTATTATTGAATATTAACATAATTGTCTTAAAGAATATTTAAAGAGTATAAACCATGTTTTCAAATAAAATTATTGGGAAAATATTTCTCTTTGTAATAATAATTAATATTTGTCTTGTGTTATTAGGCAAATTATTTATTCCGGAAACCAATCTACTTGGAATAGCAGGCGACTGTTTAATTCTTTCGATTTATGGAATTGTCGGATATTCCGTGTTTCCGAAGAATCAGGATAAGGTCCTACGTTTGGCAGGCTTATTTGGTTTGATTTGCGGTGTAATATTTGCCGCTGAAATATTATTAGAGTATGCCATCCTTCCTAAAGACAATACAAGCTGGGGCTTAATTGAATTTGGTTCTGTCTTTGCTCTTTACCTGTTAGCAAGTGTTATTTCTACTTATAAAAATAAAAGTATTAAATGTGGAATTATAACAGCAGTGGAAAGTGCATTAATAAGTTCAATAATGTGGATGCTATTTGTATTCCTAACCTTCTATTTATTCAGAGGAACTGCCCGCCAGGAATACGTTTTTAGAATTGAGGGGAATTATGATGATTTTGCACATAGCGGGATGACAAATTTCAACACTTTTATAATGGAAGATTTTCTTGGTGCAGGGTTTTTTCATTTACTAATAGGCCCTATTATTGCAGCTCTATTGGGGGTAATTGGCGGAGCAATCGGCAAAATAATATTACGAATAAAGCATAAATAATTACTATTTTATATTATTCCGGTATATAGCTGTAACTAGGTATAGACCGAAAACTTCATTTAACTAGCCAAGTACAGGTTGGAACTATAAAACTAAAGCTCTATATTTTATGAATAAATAATTTATAGGAATTATAAAGTGATTGATTATTGGCGCGATGACAGCAAAAAAGTGGGAATGGCGCCGGGCAATTGTGAAGATGTTCTTTCATTGTTGAAAAATAAAATAGATCCTCAAACGGCATTTGTAATTGACCTTGGATGTAACAGAGGATGGTTTTCCGGATTTTTCCCAAATTACCTCGGTTTAGATTATAACGAATCAGCAATTTCTGATGCCAAACATTTTTGGGCAGAAAAATTATCTTTAACTGCTGCTCAAATTGAAAAACGTTTCCTCTTCTGGGATGCTACGGCTAAAATTTCATTAGAACAAAAGGCAGATTTGGTTATTTGTAAAGATTTACTGGAACATATTCCCGACGGCCATTCTTTTTTGGAATGGGTTAAATCAATTTTAAAAACGGATGGATTGTTTTTACTAGTTACGCCTGATTCACAAAAATGGGCGTGGGATGACCCTACTCATATACGCCCTTATTCAAGAATTGCACACCGGGCATTGGCCAAGGCTCACGGCTTCGGAATAATAACCGAATCTTACGAAAGTGTTATGCCGGGCACTCAGAAAATAGCCGGTATATTCGGAGGCAAATCACCTCTGCTTATTAGGATGGCAGTACACATTCCATTCTGGCGCAGAAATGTTGTTTCATTGCTTAAAACTAATAACAATATCTGATAAATTGATGTAAAGACTATTCAATTTTATAAATTATTATAGGAACAAAATAATATGAAAAAAGAGAACCGCCTAAGAGCATTAAAAATTTTATCGATTGTTTTTTTATTGGCATCAGCTTCATTTTTATTTAGCGGATGCGATGCAACAGCATATCTTGATAACAATAACAGTTATCAGGCCCCCAGGGGATATGACATGGATGATCTGAATCAATACGGCCAATGGATTGATATTCCCACATACGGGCATGTATGGCAGCCTTCCGTAGTAGAAGGATGGGAACCATTCTACAACGGACATTGGATTAATTCAGACAATAACTGGACATGGGTTTCTTACGAACCTTTCGGATGGATTGTTTACCACTATGGTTATTGGTTTGATTCTCCTGAATGGGGTTGGGTTTGGATTCCGGGAAATACAGGATGGTCCCCCGCCACAGTTCAATGGAGACAGTATGATGATTACGTTTCATGGGCGCCATTATTACCTCCCGGCGTTTCTTACAAAGAACCATGGGACGAAAGGAATGTGCGTTATTGGCATACCGTAAAATCGAATTCATTTTTGAAAGAAAATGTGGGACGTTTACAGGAAGCACATCCTGTTTATAGAAATAATAATGATCAGGGAAAAAATAATCCCCAGCAGCCGCAGAATCAGCAGCCTGCTGCTAATAGAACCAATCCGCTTGACAGATTAAAACAAGCTCCTAATCAGCGTGATATTGAAAACAGAACAGGCCAGAAAGTTAACAATACTCCTGTAAAACAAAACCCTGTGCAGACGAAAACAAATACCAATACATTCCGTAAAATGGATTTACCGGAAGGGGAAAAAAAGAAAGTTGAGAATTATCAGCAAAATGTAAAAAAGGAAGTTATTGTGCCCAGGCAGGAAAAAAAGAAAGATGTAAAGAAAGAAGATAAGAAAGAAGATAAGAGATAATTATTTACAATATTTCATAGCCGGTAATAGAGTAATTCATTACCGGCTTTTTTTATTAATAAAACCTTAAAAGTTACAATCTTTAATTTGACATAAATAAATCAATTTTAATCAGATCATACTCACAATAAACTTATCTTGCTTTTGAACTACAAAGGCAGCCTGTTTGTTTTTATTTTAAAATAAGGTGCAATATGAGAAAACTAATATCATTCATGCATGTCTCCCTGGATGGATTTATTTCCGGCCTAAATGGGGAAATGGACTGGATTAAAGTAGATGAGGAAATCTTCGATTACGTAAACCATATTACCAATCTTTCTGATACGGCATTTTACGGGAGGGTTACTTATGAAATGATGCAAAGTTACTGGCCGAATGCTGCAAACAAACCGGATGCAACTAAACATGATATAGAACATTCCCGCTGGTATAACAAAGTAAATAAAGTTATACTTTCCAAAACTTTAGCCGGTAAAAATATTCCCGGCACACAGATAATTTCAGATAATATCAAAGAAGAAGTAGAGAAATTAAAGGGAAATGAAGGAAGCAATATTTTAATGTTCGGCAGCCCGGGTGCATCGCAAGCTCTTACTGCTCTCAATTTAATAGACGAATATTGGCTTTACATAAATCCAATACTTTTAGGTAAGGGCATGCCCCTTTTTAAAAACATTCAAAATAAAATTACACTTAAATTGGTTGAATCAATTCCATTTTCCAACGGAGTAATTTGCCTTAGGTATGAAAAAAAATAAATTAGTATGAAATTATATTGAAAGAAAATTATTATGAGTACAACTATAACAGTTGAAAATATTATCAAAGCTCCTATAGAAAAAGTCTGGGAATTCTGGACTGCCCCTGCCCATATTATCAATTGGAATTTTGCTTCGGATGCATGGCATACTCCTGAAGCTGTTAATGATCTAAGGGTAAATGGTAAATTTTCTTACAAGATGGAAGCAAAAGATGGAAGTTTCGGTTTTTTCTTTGAAGGAATTTATCAAGAGGTTATTCCTAATAATTATATAGAATACACTCTTCTTGATGGAAGAAAAGTAAAGATTTATTTCATACTTTCGGGCAAGGAAACAAGAGTAACGGAAACATTTGAAACGGAAGAATCGCATACTACCGAACAGCAGCATGATGGGTGGCAGCAGATTTTAAATAATTTTAAGAGATACGTAGAATCTTCTGCAAATTAATTTAAAATAAATCCTCAAATGAGTTAAAATAATTTTATCCTTTTCAGCAAGTAACTATTAATGCCATTTTTTGAACCATTTTGCGCTATTTTCATCTACTTTTTGTGTTTTTATTCATTTTTAGCCTGAAAATGAGTTCTATTTAATAAATTTGTCAAAAGTTACCAAAATTGGGAAATATTCTACCATGATAATTTATTTAAAACCGGCATTTTTTAACCTGCAAATTTTATTAAAAAAAAATCAAAATAATGATTTTTAATAAAAAAGACTTATATTTGAATCCACATTTGACAGTTTTTAAAATAAGGTGTTCAACCAATAAGTTTTAAAGCTCTGTCAGTTTTTTTTAATATTTATTTAAGGAGCATCTGTTATATGGCAGAGCGCAAACAAGGTTCTGTTAAATGGTTTAACAGTACAAAAGGTTTTGGTTTTATTTCTCAGCCTCAGGGCGAGGATGTATTCGTTCACTTCAAATCTATTGTTGGCGATGGATATCGCGCATTAGCTGAAAACGACAAAGTCGAATTCACTATTGTTCAGGGCGAAAAAGGTCCTCAGGCATCAGAAGTAAAAGTAATAAAATAAGAATAAAGTTATTTATTCAAATTTTTATGGGAAGCACCTGCTTCCCTTTTTTATTTTAAACTCTAATTTTTCCTTTACTATTCATATCGGCAATAAGTCCATTATATAAGAAGTATGCGAATACATTTTGATCTAAATAATGTGCGCAAATAAATAATGAATAAGTTTTCTTCCATTTTCTTATATTTTAAGAAGAATTTATTATCAGGGATGCATTATGAAAAAACTATTGCGTATAATAATATTTTTTACTGTTTTGTGTGCTTTGGCTTATTTCGGTTATCACTATGTAATTGAAAATGTATTACCCTATTCGGCAATAAGGCCTACCCGTATTAACGCATCGAACTCCAAGCTGCTTACTCCCGATAATTTTAACATGCAATATTCCAACTTTGATATTACCGTAGAAGACACTATCAAATTAAAAGGCTGGTTTGTTTATTCTAAATCCGTACCTGTTAAGGGGACCATATTTCTTATTCACGGCATAGGCAATAATAAAAACTCAATGCTTATGATGGCGCACAGGCTTACTGAATGCGGCTTTAACTGTGTATTATTTGATTTAAGAGCACATGGTGAAAGCGGAGGTATAAATTGTACCTTCGGCTATTATGAGAAAAAAGATATATCAAGTTATATAGATTCTGCAAAGGTACGTTTTCCTAATTCAGCACCTTACGGTATATTCGGACATTCATTGGGGGCCGCTGTTGCTATTCAAACTCTGGCTGCGGATAAAAGACTCTCTTGCGGAGTTGCTGCAAGTCCGTTTTCTGATTTGCATACTGTAATAAGGGATTACTTCGGACGTATGTTTATATTTAAAATAAATGCTATTCCCGATAGCGCACTTTACTATGCGGGGAAGATTGCTAAATTCCCTGTTGATAGTATAAAGCCTTCCATTTATGCAAAATCAATAAAACAGCCTATGCTCATTATACACGGGACTGATGATGAACGCATTTCTTTCTCTTACGGAAAAGAAGTGTATGATAATCTTGCATCGAAAGAAAAATTCTGGTATCCTATTCCCGGGGGCAAGCATAATAATCTTCCAGATGTTGCGGGAGAAGAGTATTATAAAAAGATTATTGATTTCTTTAAGAAATATTTAAATGGCAATTCATTATCATCACAGCCCGGAGTAGAAAGTAAATCAAAGAAAAATAATAAGATTGATAAGCTGCCTGTTAAAGTAAAAATATCTCTGTGAAAGGCTCTTGTTCTTTTATAACTTGGTAATGTTTTATTTTACTATTGAATGATAATAATTTAAAAATAATAAAGAGGTATATTATGCCGGGCGAATTAAAGATCAATATTCAAAAAACGGCTCTGGTAGTTATTGATTTACAGAAAGGTATTACTGCCATTCCTACTGCACCATATCCTCCGGTGGTAATAATTGAAAACTGTGTTAAACTTGTAAATGCTGCACGAATAAATAATATGCCGGTATTTTTAGTCCATGTAACTCCTTCTCCCGATATGAAAGATGCACTCCATCCTATCAATGAGTCATCATTTCAAATATCCGGTTATAAGCCGGAATGGAGCGAATATGTTCCGGAGTTAAATGTTCAACCTACTGATTTTCAGATCATAAAACATCAATGGGGAGCATTCTACGGCACCGAACTTGATCTTCAGCTAAGAAGGCGCGGAATGGATACAATCATCCTTTGCGGTATTGCAACTAATTTCGGAGTTGAAAGCACAGCACGCTATGCTTATGAGTTAGGCTATAACCAAATCTTTGCCGAAGATGCAATGTCGGCACGCTCTAAGCCTGAGCATGAATTCCCTATAAAATATATTTTTCCAAGATTAGGTTTAACCCGAAGTACAGAAGAAATTTTAAAAGCGATGTGATTTCACCGCGTCAGTTTGCCGCGATGAATTACCTACTGATGCAAAAAGTAATTTAATTATCTTCCAATATTGTAAAAATATTTGTTTGATGGAGATGTGATATGATTTCTGTCAGAAAAAAGAGAACTTTAATATTTTTAGCTTTTGCCCTACTCCTTTTATTATCAGGATGCGTTACATTTGCCCCTCCTTCGCCAATGGTAACCTATGGCGGCCCCAAAACTACCGAAAAAGGAACATCTGAAGTGGCAATTGCTGCAGGCACCGGCTTTGCCTTATTCGAGAATGCACACTCCGGAGGTATGGGATGGTTCGGAAGATACAAGTATGGAGTTGATGAAAAACTTGATCTTGGCATTGATGCGGCTGGCATATCTCATTCCGATAAGGGCACATTAACAATTAAGCTTGCAGCAAGATACCAGCTTCAAAGTCAGCTTAGGCTTGAATTGGGATTAGGTGCCGCGGATGATTCATACGGGAAAAGTATTAATTCCGATCTTGGTATTACCTGGGGGACAATTAATGAAAATAATTATTGGAACTACTATACTACATTAAGAATTGGTGCCGCTAAAGGTTATCCGGGAAACTTATTTGGTTCTGGTGATACTGCCCCGCCCGATGTTTTAATTGGGCTAATAAATTTTGGCACTCAGGGAAAAATCTCAGATAATCAGAAATTTATTATTGAAGGGGGATTTGGCTACGCCTTTCCGAGAGATAATAGACCCGGTATGCTGATTTATATTTCCTGCGGCCTGCTTTTTAATATTGGGAAGAAATAAATACTTCATCCATTCCCGTCGCGTCAGTTCGCCGCGGCGAATTATCTCTGACTCAACAGGCTTAGTGGAATCCTATATCTTTTCCATTATCCCGTAAATTACAGTGTGGTCTCCCCTCTTTGCTTCAATTACTCTTTCCTCAAGTAATAGGATCTTAAAATGCTTTGTATATAGCTCTTTCATTTCATCAATGCCGGAAAAATAAAGTTCTGTTCCAATATTGGTTTTTCTTAGGCTGCCTTTACCGCCGAATGCCGCATCATTTATACTGAAATGTACTGCAATATATTTTGCTCCCTTTTTCAGTATTGAGGCCACATTATTTAAGTAAGCTTCCCTCTGATATTTGAATATATGGTGCATTACTTCCCACTCAAATACAAATTCATAATCATTGGCAATACCGGTTACATCGTTAATTAGGTCCTTGCAGATAAATGTGCATTGTACCTTTTTGCTTTCTGCATTTATCCTTGCAAGCTCAATAGCATTTTGGGAAAGGTCTATTCCTGTAACATTAAATCCCTGCGTTGCCAAATAAATTGAATAGTTACCAAGTCCGCAGCCCAGGTCAACACATTTGCTCGGTTTGACAATTCCCTTTTCTACTGCTTCTATCAATATTTGGGGCGGTGTCTCTACATTCCACGGAATCTCATCTTTGGTCTTAGTGGAATATATTTCATTCATCAAATCATTTACAGGGTTTTGCATAGTCGATTTCCTTTCTGTGCAATTTTATAGTGCAAGTATAAATTTACACAACAATATAATTACCATCTCATTTTGTAATTTAATAAAAATATCCTTTTCCACAATGACAGATTACGTATAAAATGCTTGTATTTTTCCGGCACTTTTGTTTAAATTTTAGCGTTATGATAAAATAATAACAGGTAAAGAAATGCAGTTGAATGAATTGAACAACCTGGTAAATAATTTCAAAAATACGGATACGATGCCCCTTTTATTTGTCGGGCACGGCAGCCCAACCAATGCAAATGCAAATAATGAGTTTACAGCAGGATGGCGCAATGCAGGTGAAACTATGCCCCGTCCGAATGCTATCATTTGCATTTCGGCGCACTGGGAAACCAACGGAACATTTGTTACCGCAATGGAAAGGCCCCGCACTATTCATGATTTCGGCGGATTTCCGGAAGAACTATATACTATACAATATCCCGCGCCGGGAAATCCCGCTTTGGCTGATGAAGTAAAGCAGGCCATTACCAAAACTGAAATAGGGCTGGATCAAAAATGGGGACTCGATCACGGATGCTGGAGTGTACTAAAACATATTTATCCAGATGCCGATATTCCAATCATTCAGCTTAGCCTGGACCATTTCAAGGAGCCTCAATATCATTACGATCTTGCAAAGGAACTGGCGCCCTTCCGAAAGAAAGGAGTTTTAATTGTTAGCAGCGGCAACCTTGTCCATAATTTAAGAATGGTTGCGTGGGATAAATTAGAAGATGACTTCGGTTACGATTGAGCAATTGAAGCAAATGAAAAAATGAAATATTTTATTTCAAACGATAATCATAAAGAGCTGATAAACTATAAGTCGCAGGGCAAGGCAATGGACATGGCAATTCCAACACCGGATCATTTTCTCCCGTTACTCTATGTACTTGCTTTGAAAGAAAAAAAAGATAAAATAGAATTCTTTAATGATAAACCTGTTGCGGGTTCTCTTACAATGACATGTGTAAAAATTGACAGGGAATAAAAACAATTTAGTTAAACCTAAGAATCAGAATTGCACCAAGAAGAATAAATATTACAGCTATAATTTTTTTTATCAATCCTGTATCTTTAAATATTGTTCCCCCTATAACGGTTGCCCAGAATACCGATGTACGTTTTATTGCAAGGGTTAATGCAACAGAGCCTCCGCTTGTAGCAATTGCCTGTACAAGCCTGTAACCTATCGTTAGAAAAGATATGAGAACAATCCACCCGATTTCTTTTTTAGGAAGCTCAATTGAATACTCTTTTTTGCCTGCCCTAAGATAGGAATAGATCAACCCGAAAATAATTGCAAAGAACAGATGCTGAAATGCTGTTAATGATATGGGAGTAAGTTTCATTTTAGACAGAAGGAATTTATCCATAACTGATGAAACCGTAAACAGAATCAGCGCTCCCAGTATGTAACGGTGATGTTTAGATTTTGTGAACACATTAAATGCCGAAAATATATCTTTCAGGTTTTTACTCTCAAGTATGTACCCTCCCG
>TBL_comb47_HYPODRAFT_10003987_pt1 | contig 17191 bp, 16 predicted proteins | sample TroBogypolimnion_40_FD_10682 | JGI IMG/M metagenome (IMG submission 10682)
TGTCGCGCACCTGCTTGCCGCGATAGCCGAAGATGCGGTACTCGCGGCCCGTCACTGCGCACTTCATCAGGTAGGCAAGGAAGCCATGCAACTCGGCACCGGAGTGACGCGGGCCGGTCAGGCATCCGCCACGGAACACGCCGGTCTTCATCCCGAAGTAGCGGCCGTATTCCTGCACCATGATGTCCGCCGCCACCTTGGAAGCGCCGAAGATGGAGTGCTTGCAATGATCCAGGGACATCTGCTCATCAATGCCTTCTTTGAAGTAGGGATGCGCGTCCGCAATTTCCCAGCGCGACTCCTGCTCGACCAGCGGCAGGCGGTTGGGTGTATCGCCATAGACCTTGTTGGTGGAGGTGAAAATGAAAACCGCTTCCGGGCAATGCTGGCGCGTGGCTTCCAGCATGTTGAGCGTGCCGATGGCATTGACGCCGAAATCGGTGAACGGTTCCTTGGCAGCCCAGTCGTGACTGGGCTGCGCCGCTGTGTGGATCACCAAGGCAATGTCCTTGCCATATTCCGCAAACACGCGGCTGACCGCCGCGAAGTCGCGAATATCCACATCGTGATTGCTGAACCGCGGGCACTCATTTTTCAACTCGGACAGATTCCACCGGGTAGAACCTTCCGCACCGAAGAAGTACCTGCGCAGGTCATTATCCAGCCCAACAATCTGCATCCCCTGAGCATGGAAATAGCGAACTGCTTCCGAACCGATCAAACCGGCCGAGCCAGAGACCAATGCAATTTTCATTTTCCCCTCACCTTTTCCAGACTGCCGCGCAGTGTATGATTTTCGCGTTCGGATGGCATCAACTCTTCAGATGCATTTTATTCCGCACCACCTGACGCAAAATAAGCCACAAATAGTATGGATTGAGCAGCAGGTAACGACGCCACAAGCGTCGCGGCTCGCGGTACAACCGATAGGCCCACTCCCAACCATGTCGCTGTAAAAATTCAGGCGCTTGCGCCAGACCACCCGCGTGAAAATCAAAGGCGGCGCCAACCGCCAGCAAGGGCATGCGCAAACGCTCTCTAAATTGATAAGCAAAGATTTCCTGTCGCGGGCACCCCAACCCAACGAAAGTCAGGCGCGCACCAGACGTGCGGATGAGAGTAACCAACTCTTGTTCTTCCATCGCTGTCAACGTCCGGAATTTTGACGGTTCTGTGCCCGCAATTATTAGTGCAGGAAACATTTTCTTGAGATTCTGCACCAGAGCGGACAACACCTCCGCAGTGCTGCCGTAGAAAAAAACAGGCACCCCCTGCTCGGCACTCGCGGCACAAACCTTGAGCGTCAGCGTCGGACCATAGACGCGGTCAGGCAACTCCACGCCGTGCAACCAGTGGAGCCCCCAACGTACAGGCTGACCATCCGGTGTAATCAGATCGAACGAGTTCAATCGCTTGGCATGTTCTTGATCCATGACACCCGTCATGACTCCGTGAACGGCCAAGGCCGAGACTGCATAGGGTGAGGCCGACTGCGCAGCCTTCATGATCCGATGTACAGCTGCAGCGTAATCGACAGCATTCACGTCCACACCGAGCACATCGAATTTCCCCAAGTCAATGGCTTTTGCTTGAGAAGGCACGGCTGCTCGCTCCGCACCTGTAGGCAGGCTTTTATCTGACGTTGGATAGCTGCGCCCCAACAACTGACAAGCGATATTGAATAGGAACGCAGGATTATCCTTGAAATATCGCCGCCACAACCGTGGTTCCTTGCACAAGCGATGCAACCATTGAAGGCCCGACCTGCGAATCCAGCCTGGCGCTTCGCTTTTCACGCCAGCGTTGACATCGAACGCATATCCGACCGCGCACAATACATGGGCATTGATCCGCTCGAGTTGTTGGCGCATGAAATAGATCTGTCGCGGCGTGCTCAAACTGATCCAGAAAATATCCGGCCGGGCGGCATCTACTTGCCGACATAACTCGGCAAGTTCCTCCTCGGTGAGATCGCGAAAAGGAGGCGTGTACGTGCCCACCACCTGAATACCGGGGAAACGTTCCTCCATCCTTTGTTTGAGCAATGGCGCCACGCCCTCCCCTGCGCCATAAAAGAAATGCCGCCAACCCTTGTCGGCGGAATAGCGGCACACTTCACGAAGCAGGTCCGGACCATAAACACGTTCAATCCCGGAGAAACCAAAGTGCCGACCCAGCCAGACCAATGGCATGCCGTCCGGTGTATTCAGAAACGATTCGTTCAAAACTTCGCGTAAATAGGAATTCCGATGCGCCTCCATGACACCCGCAACGCCGAGCGCGTGCGAATAAACCTTCAGTTTCTGTTCGATGGCCTCTTCGAAAGCTTGCACAGCCTCTGCCATGTTGATGGCATGGGTCTTAACGCCCAGAACATGAAAGGCCGGTATGGATTTTAGATTTTGCATTAGCTGTATTTCGTGAGGTCACCCGCTGACTATCGCCAGACCGCCCGGTAGACTTTCAGCGTTTTCAGGGCCGCTTCGGTCCAACTGAAACGTCGTATGTTAGCCAGCCCTTTTTCGCGTAACGTAGCAGCACAGGACGGTTCTTCCAATAAGTTACGTATAGCATGCCCCACGGCTTCAAGGTCAGATGGAGGGACAAATAGCGCAGCCTCGCCCGCTACCTCGTGTAACACGGGTAGATCCGCGCAAATCACGGGCACACCTTGACTCTGCGCCTCAATCACAGGGAATCCAAAGCCCTCATAGCGGGAAAGTAACAGCGCAGCAGATGCTCCTTGATAAATACTCGCTATGCTGGCACCCGGTTCATAACCGAGCAACTCAATCTGCCTCGCAACAGGGCTCTGCGCTATAGCGGCACGCAGTTCGCGCGCATAGGTGTCATCGTTTTGAAACCCCCGGTACCGCAACCGTATCCGTGCGGCAACGGTCGGCGCAACCTCATGGAGCCGTTCCAGTACGCGTAAAGCGGTCAGCTGTCCCTTGTAGGGCATAAGCTTTGCCACATAGACAATCATGAAAGTTTCGGCGGGATCGGACTCGCGCATCACGGATTCGGTGGAGGCCGGTGCGCCATGATGGATCACAACGAGACGGCCAGCCACCTTGGGATGCCGAACCGAGGCCTCATCGCGAATCGAGCTCGATACCGTGATGATGCCCCGGCTGCGCTGAACGCAAATTCTCGTTAGGAAATTAAAATAAAGTTTCCCCGCCCATTCGCGGAACCGCAGTTCCCCCGCAGGCTTCTGCTCCTGTAAGAAATCATAATAGAAATCATGCACCGTGGTGACCCGCTTTGCCGGGCAAAACAGAGGCGTCTCGGTGGCCAGTTTATGCAAAAGGTCGAACCGTAAACATAGACAGATCAACGGCAAAACAACATGGACCCAAAACAACCTGCATAACAAGCCGCGCCCAGGCCAATAGATGTTGGGAAACTCCAGATGCGAACACTTATCCGCGAGCAGCCTGCGCTGCGCGCTCCGCGCCAGTACAAAAATCTCGACATCGTCAGGGAGGTTTGCATCCAGACTGATGAGCAATTGTTCTGCATAGGTCCAGATCCCACTACCTGTCCCACCACGCCCAGCCTCAATCGTCACTATATCAATGGCCACTCTCATAAGCATAATCGGAGGGAACAGTACTCACAGACTATCATTGAGTAGCAACGCTACGGGACTGGCACCTGATGATCGCCGTTTGATAGATCCCTGTCAGGACTTCAAGGTTTTTCGCCGCAGTATATTTCCCTAAGTATTCCGTACGCGCAGCCAGACCCATTTGAGCCAACTCTTCAGAATGCGACACCCCCCACATCACCTGCTGTGCCAGACTCGCAACGTCCCCTGGATTGAAAAGCAATCCTGTAATGCCTTCCCGTACCAATTCCGCCATGGCACCCAAACGGCTGGCCACCACAGGTAAGCCGGTGGCATAGGCTTCGATCACACTCATGCCAAACGTTTCAAAGCACTCCGACGGGAAGATCAAAAGTTTGGCACGTTTCATAAGTGCTACCACATCGTTTCGCGTAAGTCGTCCTTTCGGCTGCAACCGCGCGTCGGATTTCGCGGCCGCTTTGATTTCGCCTTCCAATCCACCTGTGCCCGCCAGCACCAGTGATGGCAGCTCCGGATGGTTTCGCCAGGCGTTCAACAAAGTGCGCACACCTTTTTCCGGTGATAACCGACCGCAAAAGAATACAAAATTTTCATCATGCAAACCGCTCAAGGGGTCGGATGCCACAAAATTTTGTTTCACATGAATCTTGTCAGCGGGCAAACCGCCAGCCACCATTTTCTGACATTGAAAGTTTGTCAGCGTGATGAAGGCGTCCACGGTACGCTGCCACGTCTTAAACGAGCGATGAACGCCCAGCAAAGCAGCACAGACCAAACTGGCCGCCCCACTCTGGCGATAGCAGGCGTGTTGGATACCTTTCCACGGGAAACAACCCAGACAATCCTCGCACACCTCGCCGTCGCGATAAAGAAACGCGTTTAGACACAACAACCGGTAATTGTGTAACGTCTGCACAACTGCCACGCCTTCGGATCGCGCGGCGTAATAAATGGCCGGCGAAAATAAGGGGAAAGTATTGTGAACATGCATCACATCCGGTCGCTCTTGGCGAATGAGTTCCCGACATTCACGGTAAGCCTGCTGATTCCAAATAGTATTCAAGGCCAGACGATAGCGGCTCATACACCCAATATCATCGTTATGTCGGGACCAGAAGGCGACACGATGCCCGTGTTCCTCCAACAGATTCCGCTCGGCTGCAACCACCTGATCTTCGCCGCCGGCTTGTTGATAATAATTATGAACCTGTAGGATTTTCATTCAGTATGAGCGAGGGGCAATGTAATCATTAACAGCTAGCGCTCCCAAGTTGTAGTAATGCTTGGCAATTGGATGGAACATCCTTTAAACTCAAGGGGAAAGCCCATCCGATTGATTCATGCTTCATACAGGTCGTCGCTGCGCTGTGACGAACATTTCCGTCCCTGTGCTATTCTTTCCATCCGCAGTCAGTGCCCGCCGCCCCAAGCAACGCTTCCCGGCATGTTTCAACAGGCGCAAGGCATACGAGATTTGGCTGAATAGAATGCCGCGACCAGAAATTAAAGGCACCACTTTTATATTCACAAATCCCAGTCGCTCCAGCATCCCTATCATTGAGCATCGGGAAAAGCACCAGATGTGTTGCGGAGGATCCATCCACTGCGACCGGCCCCCAATCAATTTTTCAATTCTATCGGCAAAGAGACCGGTGGTCAGTGCCACATACCCCCCCGGTTTCAGTCGGGAAAATATACATTGCATTAAATCCACCGGCTTGCGTACATGTTCAATGGTAGCCCAGAGCGTGATCCATCTAAAAGCATTTTCAGGATACGACTGAAGCAGGGTCTCTGCAGTTCCAACCTTCACGGGTATGTTAAAACGTTCTTGGGCTACACGTGCGGCATCCTGACTGAACTCAAGCCCCTGCACACGCGAAGAATACTTCCTGGCCTCGTCCAAGAAAAACCCCATAGCACAACCCACATCCAACACATCCGTAATCGGAGCAAGGCGATGCATTTCGCGTAGGCGCGAAACGGCTTCACGTCTCAATCTCACTTCATTCCCAAGGTAATTTTCCCAATCAGTACTTTCATGAAGACCAAATAAACCTGCCATCGAATACAATTTCAGCAGTTCATCCGATGACGGTTGAGGGTCAAACCACAAAAGGCCACAGCGGGAACAGACCCAAGCATGATAGCCGCGCAAACAAGGTGCAGCATTCGGATCCGGTGCGCAACAAACTGGACACTCTGCATGTCCGCAAAGCGATAAACGCCCGGATGTATTTGGCAGCTTTACGGAACAGTTCGATTCGTTGTTCATGAACCGCTCACCCGTCACTTCCCTGCATGCTTTGTCGCTGAGCGGCGTATCGCAATAAATGATTTTTTAAGCCCTAAAAACCGTTCCCTGATAATCTCTGCATCGGGAAATAGTATCCGCATTTCACGCTCGGACAGCAACCGAACCTCCGCGAGGAAAGCTGCGACCTGCTCACGCGTCGGCCGGGTGATAAGCCCCCAGATGGTCGCATATCGGAGAAGATAACTCTGCCACGAGTGAGGCAAGTAATGCACGAAAAGTGTCAGCAAATGCGGCTCCACTGGGAACCAACGGTTCGGAGTCTGCACCCAGTAGGCTTGCCCCACCCTCCTGATTTCATTGGCAAATAATTTCTGATCCGCCCATGTGCCCAGATGCTCTATTACAGAATTGCTGAAGACAATATCAAACTCACCGGCACGATATCCAAGGTGCCGCCCATCGCCCTTCACAAAAGCCACGGTGGATAGCTGGGTTGCATGGGGGGGGAGCATCAAGATTCATACAAACAATCGGCCCCTGACAGTCCATGGTACTCCAAAAGCCAGGATACCCTCCCACATCGAGAATATGCTGGTTCGCTTGAGGCTTCATGATTTTATGAAACAACCGTTTTCGTCGCGCACGAAAAAATTTTAGAAAAGGTTGATATATGATATGAATGTTCACGGCTGTATCCAAATCGGAATTTGATCAATTAGCCTCAACCGTTACGCCATTTGAAGTCCGCCCGCATTAGGGAGAAACTCTGACGCTGATCGTTCGCGCCTACGAAAATACTATAAGAAATGCCGCCAGTTTGTCGGTAGCAACCGTGAAATAATTTCTCCAGCCAGCGAGCGCCACACCATACTGGACGGCCCCAGCGGATCCATGGCGGGGCTTCGGCACGCAAGGCTTGATTCTCGTTGTCGGCCCGCTCAGTGGCACCCAAGTTCTGTCCAGTTTGTGTAAAACACGCCAGGTAGTCGCGCACATGGTACGCACGATAACCAGCGCGTAAAAGGCGCACCACTAATGCGGCATCGCCTGCGGCACGCCAGCGCGTGTCAAACCGCAACCCCTCGTCGAAAAAACGTCGTCGGAAAAACAAGGCACAGGAGGGCACATAGAGATGCGCCGCCAACACGTAGGGCCAACGCAACGGCATGGACTTCCGATAGGCGATCAGCGAGCCGTTGGGCCGCACCAGCAGGACATCGCCAAAAACGATATCCGCCTCGGGATGCTCCTCAAACGCTTGCACTACCTTGCCCAACGCGTTAGGCAAGTACTGCTCGTCGCAGTTCAACCAACACAATATATCTCCCGATGCCCGGCCCCATCCCTTATTGATAGCATCATACATGCCTTCGTCAGACTCCTGCTCCAGCCGCACATTCCGGAAGTTCTTACAGATCTCCACCACTTCGTAACCCGAGCAAGCATCTTGGACAAGGTGTTCATACTCAACACAGGATTGATCCGCAGATGAAGCCAAGGCGCATCGCAACCAGCCTGGCTGCTTATAGCTTGGTGTGACAATTGAAATTCTCATGCCTTTAACTACGCCACAACTGCCAACCCAGAAACCATCCCTTACCCCGCATCGAGGCGCAAGGCCCGCACAATCTGCCGCGCCACCTTCGGGGCCGCCAGCTGCTCGCGCCAAAGTTCACTAATCCGGGCAGGGTCACGCCCGCCGGTTTCCCATGCCCTGCATTCCTGTTCCAACGCACACGCTAACCCGGCAGCATTATAATCATCCGCCGTCGTTCCACTATCCGCAGAAACAAACCAACGCATAGAGCCAATGTGTCCAGGACCAACTATTGAACAGCCACAACAGAGAGCCTCCGCGGCTGCAATATTAAAGCTCTCCCACCGCGATGTAACCAGCATGATTTGACTGGTATTGTAGTAGGCCGGTAGCTGGTCATTAGGCACCGATCCGAGAATTCGAATCCGCGCACTGACCGACGGGATCAGGCGTTGTATAATTCCCCGGAGCAACTGCTCACCTGTGCCGCAAATCACCACCACGTACTCCGGGTGAGAGCGCAATAGTATGTCCAACGCGCTCATCAACAATGGAGCATTCTTTACATAACTTTCCCAGCGTCCAACCGCGATGATTTGTTTGCGTTTACACTCACCCGCAAAGCGCATAATGTCGGCAATCGGATGCCCAACAATATGAATGCGCTCTGCCAAGTGCACGGAAGCAGTCAACTTGATGGCCTGCGTCAGACAGGCCGCCCCCAGCGGTGATTCCACCCCAATTGCATCCGCTATGGACAAATACGCCATCAACGGATGCAAATAATACGATGGGAAAAAATGCACAGATGTTTTGGCCAAGGCACCTAACATCGCAAACGGCGCAGAGCGTCCGCTGTCACGATACCCACGATAAGCTCGCCGTACATAGGCACGCGTTTCAAGTCGTGGAGTCAATCCCGCCTCCCCACAATCTAATTTCAAGAAAATACGAATACCTGCGGCATGAATGGCTTGCAGACAGGGCGCATACTTAGGTTGCGCCCAAGAGTAGCTCACCACTCCATTCAAGCCCCACTGCCGCCACCAGACGGGGTCACACGCTTGCCCCCAAGTGATACGCATGATATCCGCGTGTTCACCGGGTCGGGACTTCCCAAGCAACACCACCTTGCTTTCTATGCCGATCGCCTGCAGCCCGCGCGTCACCAAACCGGTATCGCGACTGAACAACAGCAAATCGAAATCAAAAGGTGTGAAAGTGAATATACGCATGAACTATAGTTTACCGATCTTTTGGAAAACTCGGTTATGTCCGACCTGAAGTATCTCCCGAAAATCTTTCCGGCTGATCTCCGTTGCCAGGCGTGAAGGCCCAGGATGTCCGGCAGTAGCAAAAAAACGAGGCTGATAAGTAGTCGAACGACCTGCATCGTCAAGAATGATCACGCCACCCTCGCGAACACTGCCGGCGCATAACTCCCAATCCTGCCGCGCAATCTCATACTCGTGACACCCGTCAATATAGATCATGTCCCAAGTCCTGCCGCTTATCAATTTCCGTGCCGCTGCTTCCGTGGAAAAAGCCTTCAAAAGTTCCGGGTGTTCCAATCCAAAATGGTCGAAATTCTTCACCGTATCCTCCAGATAATCCACCGCAGAAGAATAGGTGCTCACGTTATCGCCTGCATCAGTAAATGGCGATACAGCCGTTACACGGCAGGGCCGCCGTTCCATTCGCGCCAGTAGAGCGATGAGCGAGATTACTTGTCCTCGATAGACGCCGATTTCCAAGAAATTGGAAGGGTTAAATTCCCGAAATAACAAATACCACATGGTGTGAAAGGCATCTTCGCCAAATCCACGCTTAGCGCTTGTAAAAAAGGCGCGGTGTGAAATTAGGTCACGGGGAAGCTGTCGGAAAGCTCGAAAGCACCGCACATAAAATGCACTGGGATCGGATAGGCTTCCGACCCAATCCTCTCGCCTGATCGTCGCAGGATTTACCGAAGGCGCACACCTCGCCCACCGCTTCGTCAGCGCCACCAAACCACGATGAACCAACCCGCGCACATACTGAATTTTTCTCATAGGTCTCTCCCTATACCCGAGAGCTGTGCTCGAACCGCATCCCAGACCTGCTCCACACCAATACGCGCAATGCAAGGCACCGGTTGAGCACCCTGCGAATTCAAAAACAAACAAGCCCATCCACAACCGAAACAGGGCATGGCATGAAACACGCAGCGTGGATTGGCTGAGGCCACACCGCCTCGACCTTGGAAAGGAAGAAATTGCCCATAGTGCCCCCCCCCCAAGATACATACCGTCGGCGTCTGGCAAGCACCACCGATATGGGCTACGCCGGTTTCGTTGGATAGCAAAAGCCGGGCGTCACGGATGAGCGTTGCGACTTGAGACAAGGACAGCACTCCCGCATAATTTTTCAAGCAACTATCGGCGGCACGACATATTTCCTCGCATAATGGCACATCAGCCGATGCACCTGCCAAGACGCCCGGCCAGCCAGTTTGCGCATGAATACGACGCCCTATTTCGGCAAAAGAATCGGTTGGCCATCTTCGCTTTGGACTACTGGCCGCTGGGAATAAAACGAAGTAATTTCTCACAACATCGAGACCGGAAATGGGTTCCGTTTTTAAAACCGGTAGTTGCGGCAGCATATCCGAATTGTGCCCTGCACTCAACGCCTTGACAAAACTGTCATTGTGCCTGTTCACCGTCTTGCCAGTATAATCTCGCTCTACCAAACGTGTATAGAGGCGATCGCCTTTACGTTGGGCCTTAGTGCCGTGCGGAAGTTGCGACCAGCCGATCACGTCGCCGGCAGGAAGTGCCCTCACAAACGCTTCATTATCCATATGCAGTTGATAGCGGTGGAAAGCGGGATTGATAATGATGGCAGGTTGCAGCGACCTAACCCGCCACAAAGCCCGAAGACGATAACGCAAGGAACGCCGGATTAAGAAAAAATCGAAGGCTATGACTTCGTCAAAATATTCTGTCGCCTTGGCAAGATCAGCGAAGACATGGTTGGCTAGCAGAATGATTTTGCGGTGAGCGTATAGGTCTCTGATTGCATGAGCAGCAGCACACCAGATCACGAAGTCACCGATACCATCCGATCGCAAGATCACCACCGGTCCATCCGCGCGAGCCGGAGACGCGATGAGTTGACGGAACAGGTAATCGCACGCGCGAAAACATAGGTTCCGCAAAGCTATCAACAAACTGGACACGTGCCCAATCATGCTTCCCCATTAATAACGGTTATAGCGGAACACATTGAGAAACATAGCTGCGTCGTAAGTATATCCCGGCCATCGGATTCACAACACATCAACGCCACATGCCCCCTCCCCTCTAGAATGCATACTTTATCCCGCACGACTAGGTAATCTTCCCCGACCAAGACGTCCGCCCCCAACAAACGCGCCATGTGAGTTGGCGAGTTGCACACCCTTGAATTCCGACTCCATGGCGGCGACCGAAAGGTGGTGCTGTACACTCCAACGTTGCGAACAAGCCGCCATGACGGCCAATAAAACAGCCATATGGACGGTTTCTTGCCCGCCACCATTGGTGAGGAAAACCACCGTTTCGCCCACCAGTGTTCCCACCAGCACCGAGCCGAGTAATCTACTATTAGCATCCCGCCCGATACGTCGTAAAAATTTCAGCAAAATATAAGTATATGCGAAAAGAAACGTCAGTGCTACCGGCAAGCCCGATTTCGCGGCCAAGGTCAGCATCCCATTGTGAAAACCACCCGAGAGTGCATTGGACGAAATAACACCCTCCACACCTCCTTGGCCAACGGCTGTAATAATCTCCTCGAAACTGAAAACCCACCCAGAACCTATTAAGGGATGCTTCAGAATATCCTGCTTCGCCATATTCCAAAGTGTAGAGCGAAATTCAAATTCCCATCCAAATTCACCTGCCACTTCTGTCGTCATATACCCACGATCAATCACCCGCCATGTAGAGAGCGAGCGACGCATTTTTTCAGGGATTAGCTGTTCGGGAGCCATACTGGCCAGCAGAAGCATACCCGCCAATACACCCACCATTATGAACCAAAACCGCGCTCGTGCCCGATTAACCACGGCGACAAGAACTATCATTATTATGGCAATATAGGGACAAGCACGGAATTGTGAATAAAGCGAAGCTGCCAAAATAAATAGGACGGCCAGAACGACGGCAAAAACAGTTCCTTTCCGATCCATCCAACGCTGCAGCGTCCAAGCCAGCACAAAGGCAAACATCGGAAATCCTGCTGACCAGAAAAGAGTAAAGAAAGGGCTCAATAAAGAACCAAAGACAACACGTGATATAACAATATACACTGTAAACGCAAATGAACCAAAGGCGAACCAACGGACAGTCCGCCCCTCATCCCATTCATATTGCGCCAGAATGCGCGCACCAAAATAGACCCACCCTGCACAAACATAATAAATCATCTGCCCCAAACCACCGGCACCACCTAAGCGTGCAGACCCAGGATGCTCGATAAGCAATTGCAAAGTCAGCAGCGCACCAAACAGCAACATTGCCTTCTCTCCTGGATCAGGATGCCAAGCAACGCGCTTTTTCAAAATGATCCGTTCGGCCATGGTTAAGACAATAATGGTCATTTGGATAATAAACCCGTACGAAAAAATATCCAACAAGGGCAAGTCTACCATGCTACCCCACATGCTACCAATAAGCAAAAAAGCCAACCAATCTTTCCGAATTCGAAACAGTACGCTTAGACAGAAAACAATAACAATGATTAGCAACGAGATCGTATTGAAAAGGGAACTGCCACCTGTCAGGCGTAGGGCACCGAAAACAGCGATAGCAACAGCCAGAACAGTTGTCAAGGCCAGCATAAAGCGACTATTCATAATATATTCTCTCTGGTTGGATCGGTCCGTGCTATGTACAAAGCAATCATTTGTTGCAGAAGTTGGGTGACTACGGGCTCGCCCAGAACTTCGAAACAATAACGCGAAACGAACGCGGCACGGGCACGGAGTTTCATCCGTGCCAATTCATCTGGATCAGACATCAGGGCATCTATCGCAGCAGAAAAACTACCGATTTCATCATCCGCTGCGCACCCACCGATCCGCTCTGTTTCGATAATGTCACGTAAACTGGGATTATCCGATGTCGCCAATGCCAGCCCGGCACCCATATATTCGAAAAATTTCGTAGGCGCACAATAGCGTTGGTTTTCGGTAGGACAAGTGACATAGGCGTAATCAATCAAACCGATATCGGCCAACGGTAGCGCGGCGATAACACGTCGCCGCGGTTGCGGGCCAAGTAATTGGTACGGCACATGGGGCAGCAGGCGTTGCGCCGTAGCCTGCAAGTCGACAAGTTGCTCTGGGTTTACATTCCCAAGGATGCCCACAAAAGCCACCGGATACCGCACATGTGCGATAATTTCAAGCAGACGAGAAAAAGGTTTATCCGCATTACCCACAGTCCCGGTGTAAATAAGCAAAGGACGCTTTCCCTTACGCGCCAGAATATCCGCTAACAGCGTGGCCTCTGAGGATACAACCCCATCCTTCAAGGGTAAACTGTTGGGTAAAATCCAATACGGTTTGGATCGCCGCAACAACCGCGCGCGAATGGCGGCACGATGAGGTTCCACATCCAAGAAGCCATCGGCAGCTTCTGTCAACGCACGATATGACTTCCAATAGTAGGCCTTACTGGCGAACTCCAGTTCCTGACAAAAGTGGAAGACCGGAATCCTCGGATATAGCCATTGTCCCAGTTTGATAACGGCGGAGAATTCACCCTCGCACACGAGGACACTTTGACTGTTTCTATAACGCCTCACATAGTCCCAAAGCATTGGATTGGCCCAATTACGCAACCAAGTGTTAACCTCACCGCGCATACCTGGAACACCCACGGGTGAATAGACGAGAACCGGATAGGCTAAATCGGTATACAGTCCTCGATTGCTTTTCTGATCCATCACAATCACGTCGATGTTTACCCCTCGACGATGCAAGGCATCCAGTAAATACTGCGTGCCTGAATAGCCGCGCATGAAGCCGCGGCCAACCAGTACCAGCATCCGCATGCCTGTATCTCTTCCCCTGACAACTGCACTCACTTATTCATGTCCCAAGATTTTCTGATAGACACGGAAGTACTCCAAGCCCACATCAGCCCAACTCGACACGGGAAAATTTTGCGATAATCCATTCTTACACGCTTCATGAAAAGCCTGTAACTCCGTGATAAAAATAGGCAACGCTGGCGGGTGACAATAACAAATGGCGTCACCATAATAAGCGCGCAGGTTTCGTAGGGAACTCGCCATCACCGGGCACTTGCAAGCCAAAGCTTCCAGTATACTCAAGGGGCTGGCTTCGCTCCGACTGGCCAAAAGCAAGCCGCGAGATCCCCTCAGCATGGTCGCCAAACGCTCCCTTTCAGTAATCTCGCCGGCCCAGAAAACGTATTTATCATCTACCAAAGATTTGAATTCATTCAAATACGCATCGTTTTTCCCAAATGGTCCATCGCCAACAAATTTGATCGGCACTTGCGCCTGACGTGCCGCCTTAGCTACGGCAACGCTGTTTTTACGCTCGCAAATATACCCAATGTAAAGCAGTCCATGAAATTCTTCGGAAACCCCTCCCTGCGCAAGGAACAGATCATCCACTCCGTTGGGTATCCAACATGTTTTGTCTGTCGGCGCCCCAAAAACAATCCGCATATAATCAGCCTCTTGCGGGGTCACCGCTATAGCAGCGTCGCAAATCGGATACAAACCTGCGCCAAACGAACCGTACAAATTACGGCCAAGCGCGTGACGTAATCCTATAGCCAGATAGCGACGCAAGTGCCATTGCCAACGGGGGCGCATAGCCCCGAGAGCGTGTAATTCGCTGATCACCAGTTTGAATCTTTGTTGTCGGGCATAGTGCCAGTGCGAATCATTAGGCGGCCTTGTCCAATAATGAACGATATCAGCGGCTTGCCCCTCAATCCGTGAATGATCCAACCACTCGTTGACAACCCCTAGGCGGTCAATCGCTTGGATGATATTCATGATCTGAATAGCATGCCCTCCTTTGGCCCACCCCAATGGATATCCGACATAGTGTAATATCTTCATCAGACAACCTTTTTCATGAAGGCTGACAAATCTCCCGATTCAAATACATCCAAAAAAGAATTGGGCGTCAGGTTCACTATCCGAATGCCATGCTTCAGCGCATATCTGTTGATAGTTAAATAGCACTCCCAAGTTTGTAGTGCACCTCGAATCCTCTCGTAATAACTCCATTGATCTAGATAACGAAACGTTGGATGACGGGCAAAGTCGCTATAGAAATGCGTATTCCCTGTACGCGTCGCAAGCCAGTCATGTTCCACCCCCAATAAATAGATGGGATTGCAACCCACATGGAAAGCCATCAAGAGCGCCTCCTGAATAATATTAACACCATTGGGCACAGAATGGAGGAAGTCCACTTTCTCAATGTCATCGTGCACCAAACTACCATTGTGCGGGATAAAAAAGGTGCGTTCTAACGGCAGACAGCCATCTCTGACTATATTTTTCGCCTGCCCGATAAGCGGAATATAGAAGCATGATTTTTCAATTGTTGCCAAGAGTTCGCTTAGAAAACTTCTGGCCACTGCGCTTCCATCGAAGAAGAAATCCGGGCTTAAGCAGTAATAGCTGGGTTGACAGGTTCTCGCCTGCGTATGTTTATAAAAACCATTAACACCTATCGTGATATCATCTTGAAACAGGGTTAGATCCAACTTACCCAAGGATGGTCCATTCCCAAAAATGAAGCATCGACAATCCTTATGTACATCCACCGTGTCAAGATTTCGCTTCAGCAAGCTACGGAAAGATGATGGAAGTTGAACGCCCAAGGGGGTTTTGAATGACGCTGATTTCTCCATAAAATGAGCAAAAGAATGCGCCACTCTGCGATAGCCGCGAAACGGCAACCAGAGACAACTCAATAGTCGTTGAAAATTCACACAGAATACCTCTTAGGCTTCAGACCAAGGCTCGTAAAACTCGTGCAGGAACACCACCTGCGAGAACATTAGCTGGGATATCATGCGCAACAACCGCGCCAGCTGCAATAACCGTACCCTCACCGATCTGAACCCCTGGAAGAATCGTGACACCAGCGCCAAGCCAGACACCATGTCGAATGCGGATAGGAGCAGAAAAGCCCGCCCCCGCCCTGTAATCTGCTGTGCCTATTTGATGACTATTGGTCACAAACAAGCAATTCATCCCCACGGCCACATCAGCATCCAAGGTTACTGTCCCTCCAAGATTGAACTGACAACCTTTGTTGATATAGCAATTATCGCCGATGCTAAGCTGTGCCGCGAACGACGAGTACCCGGTCAGATCCAGATGACCGGCCAAGAGTGATCCCCGGCCTATTCTGATTCCCATCAAGCGATAGAGCCTGACCCTTGTTCGCACAAACGCGAAGGTTGGCAGCAACCGGCACACAGCATTCAAAAGCATATACCGCGGATGAATACCGCTGAACTCATTACACATCGAAGCCCAAAAGTTTCTCATATTGACAACCAGAATACATTCCACCAGCCTGAAGCGGTATTCATACCCTTATGCAGCCCCATAAGCCACAACGCTACTGTATTAATCTCGCGCGTGCGCACAGCACTCCATTTTCAACCAATTTGGATCGTATGTTTGCATCGGCTCAACCTTAGTATATGGCTTATGGGTGATATTTTCTTATTCATGCACAATTTCTTCAAAGACTCCATATTCAAACAGATCAAGATATGAACCGGGTGTCAGATTAATAATTCGGAATCCGTGCTCTGTCGCATACTTTTGAATAGCCAAATAACCCTCCCAAACGTGCAATGTGGCTTTTACTTTTTCATAATAGGACAAATCCTCAAAATATCTGAAGTTGCTGTGCCGATTTTTTTCTTCGACAAAATGATTATAACGATTACGCGTAGTCAGCCAATCGTGATCTGCTCCGAGTATATAAATAGGATTGCAGCCCAAATGCATGGCTACGATCATGGCCATCTGAAGAATATTTACATTCTGCGGAACAGATCGCTGCAGACTCACATCTCTCAAGGGCTGAAACAGACACGAGCCGTTATAGGGCAGGAAATGTAATTTATCCCATGGAAGAACAGGCTGCTGCTTGATTTCATGAGCATTGACTAGCGGAACAAAGAAAGCGGCCCTTCTAACAACCGCCAGCAGATCCCTCAAGAAATCGTTGGAGTAATCACTCCCATCAAAAAACAGATCACCACTTAAGCAGTAATACGCCGATTGAATTGCGGCAGCGTGGGGATGCCTGAAAAAACCATTGACGGCTATCGTCACTTCCTTATGCAAGAGTGAGAGATTCTGATCTTTCAGAGACGGTCCACCACCGAGGATGAAACCGCGTTGATTCCGGCGTGTATTATGAGTCTGTTCATTTCTACTCAAGAGCGCCAAGCAGAAATCATCGTAGACTAGAGGCAAAGGATCCTGCCATTCCCTGCATCGCACACCGATCCGCACAACCCAAGCACTGATCCGACGGACCAAGCGAATTGGCCACCAAAGCAACTCCCATTTATTCCATGACCGAACCATGATTGGAAGCACCTCTTCGCCCCCGCCCCACCCTCATACATAAACACCATCGGGCCAGGCCCAGCGAAATCCAAGTCCACATTTACGCTAGGAAGCTTTTTAAAACAGTAATAATTCTATCTGATGCCAAACCATCACCATAAGGGCTGACTCCACGACTCATGCT
>TBL_comb47_HYPODRAFT_10003991_pt1 | contig 17180 bp, 7 predicted proteins | sample TroBogypolimnion_40_FD_10682 | JGI IMG/M metagenome (IMG submission 10682)
GACTCGCCTCAATATCGTGAAAAACGGCTGACTTGCGGTGGAGCCAGACACAATGGCCCTTGGGACCCGTAGCACGTCGCCGCTCCTCTGCACTCATGAAAAAGGTGCGCTCGACTTCTACAATAAGATCAAAGGGCGTATCACCAGGGAGCTTTCCTTCACGAATCATTGTAGCATTTACCATAAAGTTCTTCCATGTTTCCCTCATTGATTTGCAGTCATCCCACCATTCAGTATCTCCATTTGTGTTAAGTAGCCAGACTTCGTGCCCAAGGTTTCGGAAGACCTCTGCAATAGCAAGGCTGGCTCCACCAGCCCCTCCACTAAAGAAGGAATACTGAACATGCGCGGTGATGCCGACCTTCATCTGCTTTCTTAAGAGTGTTGGAAGAAGACTTTTAAGCGCATAGTTAAAATTGAACAAGGGTGTGCCATTCTTTCAATCCAATCATGTCGTATATAAATCCACATTCGGAGTATATTGATAAACGAATTGCAGACCTACAAAGGCATACAGAGAAATGGAATACAAAAATCGTCGAAACAAGCCATAAAGACTTCATTGAAGATTTCTTCAGCAATGTCTTTACGAACTTTATTCTATGGGCGTTTACAAAAGCATATCTAAAAAAGCATCCTTGTTCTGAGTGTAAAGAACCATCAGAAGAACGATGTCATGGTCTTGGTGAAGAGCGCCCGATCCTCATGAAACGGGCACTTGAACGAGTCTGGCCCGATACGTCAAAGGCCATCTGCATCCGCGAAATTCTAATTGCATTTCTTGAAGAGCATAAAACAACTAAATTTACCTTCAAGTGCAAGGCATGCCACAGGGCGGAACCGAAGGCACCGCGCCGTTCAAAAGCCAAGTAGATCTTTCCATGCACGGTGAACATCAGGGTTATACGGAGAATGCTTCCATGCAAGTGTGCGTGAATGTGACTTGTACGCCTCAAGACGATCCTGGTGATTTTTTCGTACTTCTTCAAGCACGATCGCTCCATCTTTGACATCTGACTGCTGATAATAGTAGCCGAACTGGTCCCATGCGCGACTATTATGCAGAACAGGAAAGCCAGCCCAGAGGAGTTCCATGACCATATAATTAAATTCATTGTTTACTTGGTGACAGAGGAAGGTGGCATGAGGAAAATGTTTCATTACATTCACCATGTCAAGACGACCTACTGTCTGAACACGACCGGCCTTGAAGACATCCATCTGACCGAGCAGATTCTCCTTGAAAAATGGAATCTGCATTACACGGTCGCCATTGATGACAAGCACATTACCTTTCCAATTGGGATGCTTCCGAAACCAGGTCTCAATAATCATGAGCGGAATTACACACGACTTCTGAAAGCTGATATTCGGTTCCATGATGACAAGCACCTCTTCTTCATTGGGTTGACGAGGACGCCAAGACATATGTCTCCGTCCATCATCCGTCAGAATTGCTGAATCCCAGACATAGGGCGCAATCATTGTCTTTTGATTACTCGGATCTACATGATTAAGATGACGAGCATACTCACTGTGCTGTGCATAATGAGGTGAAACCCAGATATCTGTAATTTCACCGATTACGTGATGGGCAAAATTCATATTTGGATAGAAGATTGGAGTCTCAATATCAATATTTAGGATATTTCCTAGGTAGAGCTTGAAGATTTTTGCACCAATCATCTTGAGAAATTTTCGCATGACCTGGTCGATGGACATGCCAATCTCAATGTAGTAGGCCACGGGGATCGGCTGTTTGACTAAATCTTCAACGCTGACAACACGAGTATTCCGTAGAACTTCGGGCACCTTGTCAAGCGCTTTGGGCTTCTCATTCACTACAAAAAGCGGGAGCATGCCCATGGCCTCNAACATGCGNANAAGAAAAAAGACATTTTGGAAGAGNCCNTTATTGAAAATATTCTCATCCGTAATCGTAGCNGTTGCGAGAAGAACAATCTTTCGTTCAAAAATTGGAGCAATTTTGAGCATGGGCTGATAGATTTTAAGAGCATCCGAAGGACTTGCGGCGAGCCGCGTCATACCTGGCCACTCTTCACCATGTTGTGAGCCGGTGCTCATACTCATCCTGCGTAGAAATCACTTAAGTAGGTCGGAAAAAGAGCGCACAAAAAAGTTCCGGGACATAGACTAGATGAGTTTCTACAGAGTCTATGAGATAGACAATCTGTATGTAGGACAACTCAACATTCAACAAAGTATTACATCCCAATATCCAAGTTCAGGCCATGTGCTCTACACAGACGGTTCGGGTGGAACCTTTTGGTCGACAGCGGGTGGTCAAGGATTTGGCGGTGGTGGTTATAATTTTTACAGTACAGTTGAGAGTGTCTCAACAAATGGCGTAGCAAATTTCTTTGGCCAGGTAACAAATGTTCAGATTAGTGGTCTTACTAATTTTTATACTGCACCATCAACACTTATTACAAATGGTACAACAAATATCTATACTCAAGTGCAGCCTCGATTGTCAACACAAACAATCAGTACTGGTAATCTTTTTATCTCCTCACTAAATTTTATTGATCCCTCACAAAGTACGGCAACACTTAAAGTAAGTAGTGGAGCTTTATATTTTAATGGTTCTACTTTACTTGGACAGACCATTACACAAACAAATTTGGCATCAACAGTCATTGGACTCGGTACGGCCGGCTATCTCTCCTCGGCAACAGCGACTAATCTCCCAGGCGGCCTTGTAAGTACTTCGTATCTTCAGTCACAGCTTGCGTCAACAGTGATTGGACTTGGTACGGCCGGCTATCTCTCCTCAGCAACAGCGACTAATCTCCCAGGGGGTCTTGTAAGTACCTCGTATCTTGAGACACAGCTTGCGTCAACAGTGATTGGACTTGGTACGGCAGGCTATCTCTCCTCAGCAACAGCCACTAACCTTCCAGGTGGTCTGATAAGTACAGCCAATCTGGTAAACTTAGTATCTACGAGTTATCTGCAAGCACAACTCAGCTCTACTCTACAAGGTCTCGGAACAGCCGGTTATATCTCAAGTGGTCAGCTTCTCTCAACAAGTCTTGGACTTACGCAATATATGAGTAGTTTTATTGATCCTACCGAACTTGCAAGTACAATTATTGGCCTTGGAACATCTGGGTTTATTAGTACATTTGGACTGACTTATACAGTGGCCTCCACTGCTCAAGGTCTTGGCACCTTTGGCTATACGAGTACAAGTCAGTTACTGTCTACCAGCCTTGGACTTTATCAACAGATTCAGACATCGGCAACTGCAATTGTTCAGGCTGATGTAACATCAACTGTGACTGGCCTTGGTACAGTGGGATATCTATCAAGTATACCCAGTCTTGGAGGTTTTGTATCCACCGCAAATCTTGCAGGTCACGTAAGTACAGCTAACTTGGCAGGTTTAGTCTCAACATCATTCATTAATGCAACTATTGCGTCAACTATTGTTGGCTTAGGTACAGCAGGATATCTCTCTTCGGCAACAGCCATCCAAATTCCAGGTGGCCTAGTCTCCACGGCCAACTTGGCAGGCCTAGTCTCAACGTCATTCCTTAATACAACTATTGCGTCAACTGTAGCAGGTCTTGGAACCACTGGATATATTAGCAGTGCGCAACTTCTCTCAACAACTTACGGATATTCGCAGAATTTTATTACACAAAATGCAACTATATCCAGCCTCAGATTCTCAACTGCAACAGCTAATAATGCCTATATCTCATCTCTAAATATTGACCAATTAACCTTTGGTGATGGAAATGGTTGGGCCGATTTTGGTGTGCTTCGAGCCCTCGCAATAAGTACACTTGTGGTAAATACAGGTATTGTATATGCAACGACCATCTCAACTACTCAACTTATTGGTATTAATTATGTAACTCCTACAAATCTTACCAGCACTATTATAGGGCTTGGAACAGTAGGATATTTATCGAGTGCTAACACAAATATAGGGGGGTATGGGTATGTATCTACAGCAAATCTTGCAAACCTTGTATCTACTGGAAATCTAAGTGGAGTTATATCGACAGCAAATTTGGCCTCCATTGTATCAACGACTTATCTGCAAACACAAATTGGCTCTACAGTGGTAGGACTAGGTTCTGCAGGCTATATTTCAAGTTCCCAACTACTTTCTACAAGTCTTGGACTCACTCAATACATGAGTAGTTTTATTGATCCTACAGAACTCACAAGTACAATTATTGGCCTAGGCACAAATGGCTTTATTAGTACATTTGGCCTAACTTATGCAGTGGCCTCTACTGCTCAAGGTCTTGGCACTTTTGGCTATACGAGTACAAGCCAGTTATTGAGTACTAGCCTTGGACTTTATCAACAGATTCAGACATCGGCAACTGCAATTGTTCAAGCAGATGTGACGAGTACAATCACAGGCCTTGGAACTTTTGGGTATGTCTCCACAATTGTTTGGGGTTCAGTGGTCAGCACAGCAAATCTGTCTGGACATATCAGCACAGCAAATCTTACAGGCCTTGTATCCACTGCCAATTTGAATGGTCTAATATCCACTGCCAATTTAAATGGTCTAATATCCACTGCCAATTTGAACGGCTTAGTATCCACAGCCAACTTGGCAGGTTTAGTATCCACAGCCAACTTGGCAGGTCTAGTATCCACAGCCAACTTGGCAGGTTTAATATCCACAGCCAACTTGGCAGGTTTAGTATCCACATCGCAAATCAACACAAATCTTACAAGTACTGTGGTAGGTCTTGGTACAGTGGGATATATCAGTAGCCAGCAACTTCTCTCAACAACCTATGGATATTCGCAGAACTTTTTTACATTAAATGCAACTGTATCAAGTCTCAGATTTTCAACTGGAATTGCCAATAATGCATATATTTCATCACTCACTATTGATCAATTAACTTTTGGAGATGGAAATGGTTGGGCCGATTTTGGGGCACTACGTGCAGCTGCAGTTAGTACCTACCAAGTGAATGCAGGCATTGTCTATGCGCCAATCATTTCAACACAATTAATTGTTGGCGTGAGCTTCTTGACGCAGGCAAATTTAACGAGTACTGTAATTGGCCTTGGAACTACAGGATATTTATCAAGTATTCCTAGTTTTATAAGTACAGCGAATCTGGCAGGCCTTGTAAGTAGTGCGAATTTGGTAGGTCTTATAAGTACAGCTAATTTATCTGGCTTAGTTTCAACTAGCTATCTTCAAACACAAATTGGATCCACTGTTATAGGATTAGGAACTGTAGGATATGTATCAAGTATAACTCCTGGCCTTGTGTCCACTGCTAATTTAACTAACCTAGTATCAACAGCAAATATTGCCAATCTAGTGTCAACTGCTAATCTAACTAACCTAGTATCAACAGCCAACCTAAGTGGATTTCTAAGTACTGTTAATCTAGCCAATCTAATCTCCACAGCCAATCTGGTTAATCTAGTGTCAACTGCCAATCTAGCCAATCTAGTCTCAACTGCCAATCTAGCAAATCTAGTCTCCACAACCAATCTGCTTAATCTAGTGTCAACTGCCAATCTAGCCAATCTAGTCTCAACTGCCAATCTAGCAAATCTAGTTTCAGCTGCCAATCTAGCCAATCTAGTCTCCACAGCCAATCTGGTTAATCTAGTGTCAACTGCTAATCTAACTAACTTAGTATCAAGTGCAAATCTAGCAAATCTCGTCTCCACAGCAAATCTAGCAAATCTCGTCTCCACAGCAAATCTATCAAATCTAGTGTCTACTGCAAACCTAGCAAATCTAGTTTCTACAGCTAATCTGGTTAATCTAGTGTCAACTGCCAATCTAGCAAATCTAGTCTCGACTACTTATTTAGCAAGTCAATTAACATCTACTGTCATTGGCCTTGGAACGGCAGGGTATGTATCAACATTTTTACAAGCGAGTTTTATGCGCGGCTCCAGGTCTGCAGCCCAAACAACAAATATTACTGTAGGCTGTAATGTTGTATTTACACAGGTAGATATTTCGGCTGGAACTGATATTTCATTGAATACAGGAACTGGTGTCATTACACTTGCACCAAATAGAATCTATCGCCTCATTGGCTCTGTGCCAAATGCTCAAATGACAGCTGGAAATCTTGCAATGCAATGGAGTAACATAGGAGTAGGTGTGGTAGGCTCCCTCCAATCCTATTATTCCCCTACAAATGGAGCAGCCTATGCAGCAAGTGGTTCAGAATCAGAATATATCTTTTCTCCTTCTGTAACAACAACTATAGCATTTACAGTTATTAATAATAGCTCTGTATCACAATTAGGAGGAAATTCAGACTTTTCAACTCCAGGTAGTTTTCCATGGTTTGAGATTCAAGTGATTGGTGGCTTGGCTCCTTATACAGGTCCTGCATTAATAAATATTGTATCGACTTCTTTTATGAATTATGCTATTACATCTACAGTAATAGGTCTTGGAACAGTTGGATATGTGTCTTCAGCTGTAAATGCGGTGGTTCCAAGTGGTCTTGTAAGCACAGCCAACTTGACAAATCTAGTTTCAACAAATTACTTAGCTACGCAGGTTGGTTCTACAGTAATAGGTCTTGGTACAGTAGGATATCTTTCTAGTATTCCTGCTTTGGCTGGATTTATAAGTACTGCAAATCTTACAAACCTAGTGTCCACTGCAAATCTAACTGGCGTGGTCAGCACTGCCAATCTTATAAATCTAGTGTCCACTGCAAATCTAAGTGGCCTTGTGTCAACAGCAAATCTGACAAATCTAGTGTCCACTGCAAATCTAACTGGCCTTGTCAGCACATCCTATGTAGCAACTCAACTCGGTTCTACTGTGATCGGCTTAGGTACTTCTGGCTATATTAGTACTGGACAACTGCTCAGCACAAGCCTTGGTTTAACCCAATACATGAGTAGTTTTATTGACCCTACAGAACTTACAAGTACACTTATTGGATTAGGAACTAGTGGATTTATTTCAACCTTTGGTCTCACCTATGCAGTCGCATCCACTGCGCAAGGGCTTGGAAGCTTTGGGTATACAAGTACAAGCCAGCTACTGAGTACATCTCTTGGACTCTATCAGCAGATTCAGACATCTGCAACAGCGATTGTACAAGCTGANGTGACAAGTAGTATTGCCGGTCTTGGAACAGTAGGATATTTATCAACTATTTATTGGGGTTCAGTGGTTAGCACGGCTAACTTAAGTGGATTTGTGTCCACCGCTAATCTTACTGGATTTGTCTCAACTGCCAACCTTTCTGGTCACGTAAGTACTTCCTATTTAGCAACACAACTTACTAGTACTGTAATAGGCCTTGGAACAATTGGATATCTATCAAGTATTCCTGCATATGGAGGATTCGTATCAACAGCCAATTTAGCAAACCTAATATCGACAGCGAATCTGGTAAATCTAGTGTCAACAGCAAATTTAGCAAGCCTAATATCGACTGCTAATTTAGCAGGTCTTGTAAGTACATCCGCGCTGAATAGTGCAGTTGCATCAACTGTGATTGGTCTAGGTACGGTAGGATATCTATCAAGTGTCACTGCTACTATAATTCCTGGTGGTCTTATCAGCACTGCTAATCTAGCAGGCTTAGTCTCCACAGCTAATCTAGCAGGCTTAGTCTCCACAGCTAATCTAACAGGCTTAGTTTCCACAGCCAACCTTGCAGGCGTAGTATCAACAGCCAACCTTGCAGGCGTAGTATCAACAGCCAACCTTGCAGGCTTAGTATCAACAGCTAACCTTGCAGGCCTCGTCTCTACTTCTTTTATAAATGCAGGTCTAACCAGCACAGTTATCGGTCTTGGTACAGTGGGATATATCAGTAGCCAGCAACTCCTTTCAACAACTTACGGATATTCGCAGAATTTTATAACACAAAATGCAAGCGTATCCAGCCTGAGATTCTCAACTGCAACAGGTAATAATGCATATATTTCAACCCTTACAATTGATCAACTAATTTTTGGAGATGGAAATGGTTGGTCCGATTTCGCAGTTCTGCGTGCAGTGGCCATCAGTACTCTTCAGATAAATACAGGAATCCTCTATGCACCCATTGTGTCAACAAATCAGCTAATTGGTATTAATTATGCAACGCCTACAAATCTTACAAGCACTGTGATAGGTCTTGGAACAGTAGGATATTTATCCAGTGCTCTTACAAATATAGGAGGATTTGGGCTTGTATCAACAGCCAATTTAGCAGGCTTAGTATCAACGGCAAATTTAGTAGGATTAGTATCAACAGCAAATTTAGTAGGATTAGTATCAACAGCAAATTTAGCAGGATTAGTCTCAACAAGCTACTTAGCTACACAGATTGGATCTACTGTAGTAGGCCTTGGAACAGCAGGCTACCTTTCAAGTATTCCTAGTCTTGGTGGATTTGTCTCTACAGCCAACTTGGCCAACCTAGTCTCTACAGCCAACTTAGCAAGTCTAGTCTCTACAGCCAACTTGGCCAACCTAGTCTCTACAGCCAACTTAGCAAGTCTAGTCTCTACAGCCAACTTAGCAAGTCTAGTCTCTACAGCCAACTTGGCCAACCTAGTCTCTACAGCCAACTTAGCAAGTCTAGTCTCTACAGCCAACTTAGCAAGTCTAGTCTCCACATCGTTTTTAAATACATCCCTTACAAGCAGTGTACTTGGCCTTGGAACGGCGGGCTATCTCTCAACTGCTGCGTATAATGCTTCTCTCACCTCTACAGTTATTGGTCTTGGTACTGTAGGGTATATAAGTAGCCAGCAACTACTCTCAACAACTTACGGATATTCACAGAATTTTATTACACAGAATGCAAGTATTTCCAGTTTACGATTTTCAACTGGGACTGCAAATAATGCCTATATTTCATCACTTACAATTGATCAACTGACCTTTGGCGATGGAAACGGTTGGGCAGATTTTGGGGCGCTACGTGCGGCTGCAGTGAGTACCTACCAAGTCAATGCAGGGATTGTCTATGCACCAATTATCTCAACTCAATTAATTATTGGTGTAAACTATACTACTCAGGTGAATTTGACATCGACGGTGATTGGCCTTGGTACAGTTGGATACTTATCGTCTGCAATAACTAATGTTGGCGGATACGGATTTGTCTCGACAGCTAACTTGGCAAACTTAGTCTCCACAGCCAATCTAGCCAATCTCATCTCCACAGCCAATTTAGCCACGCTTATATCGACAGCGAACTTAGTAAATCTCGTCTCCACAGCAAACCTGGCAAACTTAGTCTCCACAGCGAACTTAGTAAATCTCGTCTCCACTGCCAATTTAGCCACGCTTATATCGACAGCAAACTTAGTAAATCTTGTTTCCACAGCCAACTTAGCCACGCTTGTATCGACATCATATCTCCAAACACAACTCGGCTCCACTGTAATAGGCTTAGGCACAGCAGGATATCTCTCAACACAGATCAGCAGTTTCCTTACCTTGTCAACGGGCAATTTAATTGTAAGTTCCATTACATTTAATTCACCGAACAGTGCGCCAGTCGGTAACAATGTATTTGTTAGTTCCTCTCTCTTCTTCTTCAATCAATTTGTCATTGGCGGGACCCGAGTCCAGCAGCCACAGATTTTTACATTTTAATAGATAGATGGGTAGTAACATTCCCTTTACAGCATCTGGGCAAAAACTCACCGCTCCATTCACCCCCACACAGATTCCAGGATGTCAAGTTTGGCTTGATGCGGCTGATACCACAAGTTATAGACTTTCAGGAACAAACTTGACCTCCTGGTCAGATAAAAGTGGAACAGGAAAAACATTCTCCTTCAGTGGAACGCCGACGTATAAAGCAAATGCTCTTGCAACCTTACCAACGGTTGTATTTAATACAACTATGCTCACCACAACTTTTGGAAGTAGTATTGGTTCAGGTGATGTAGCGTATTTTGCAGTTTGGATTCAATATACGAATAATTCTGGAATTCTTATGTCTCTTGGTGGTACATCAACTCCTGCATTAGGATTGGGCTGTAATGGAAAATACAATCTTTTTGAATGGGGCGGACCTGAATCTGATTATAATTTTACAGCATCTATATCATATAATCAATATGTTATTCAAACGGGTACAATTAGAAGTAATGCTATGCTCTGTAGTGTAAATGGGTATACTGGAACAAATGCTACATCTACACAAAGTCAGACAAGTACTACATTTACAATAGGAAGTTCAAGTAGTGTTGGTAGTGGATATAAAATCAATGGAGAAGTGGCAGAGATACTTGTCTATGTTGGAACTGTATCAACCGCGCAACAGCAGCAAATAGAGGGCTACCTTGCGTGGAAGTGGGGTCTTCAGAGTTCCTTAAATCCGAGTCATCCCTATGCAACTGTGAATCCAGATCCACCAATCTATCCAGTTGTTCCATATCCGTTTTTGAGCTATGTAAAGAGTAGCCCTGAGTTTGATCCGCGTCTTATTTCAGGATGTGTTTTATGGCTTGATGGACAAGACTTAACAACACTTTTTCAAAATACATCTGGAACTACACCTGTAACAACAGCAGGTCAAGTTGTTCAGTTATGGAAAGATAAATCATCTACAGCAAATAATGCATCATCCTCATCATCCTCGATGACCTATGCACAAAATAGCATCTATTTTCCTGGCTCACAATCAACTGGCTTATCACTAAATGCCTCTTTATTGCCAAATGGTACGAGTGATTCTACTTGGTTTTTTGTGATTAATACAACAACGACAGCAACAGGCGTTTTTTTTGCTGCAGGATCTTCTGGATCCTCTCTGCGACAGTTCTATTTATTGAGTGGAAATCTTCAAGCAGATGAATCGGGTGTTGTTGGAATAAGTGGAACTACTGCAGCAAATACTGGTTCAAATGTTATTTTTTCATGTTTGGAATCACAATCAACAACAACCCTTACAGGATGGCAAAATGGTGCGCAGTTTGCGACAAAAACATTCACATTCAACATTGGAACCGCAGGCGCGACAATTGGTACTGATATTGGTTCATTTATTTACACAGGATATGTTTCAGAAATTCTCTGTTTTAATACATCCGTATCAGCAACACAGCGTCAGCAAGTAGAGGCTTATTTGGCAAAAAAATGGAATGTAACAGCAACTCTTAGCAGCCAAAATATATACGCCCCAGGTTCCTACGTAACATTTGTCAATCCTCCAATTGTTCCTGTATTGCCTATGCGCCGTGCTGTACAAGCCAATAAATTCTTACCAACTCAGTATTCAAACTGTGTATTATGGCTTGATGCGACGGATGTAAATGGAACGGGCACAAATCCTGCAACAGGAACTATTACATCATGGACAGACAAAAGTGGTTCTGGAAATAGTAGTACAGGATCAGGGGGCACTCCAACTCTCACTGCAAATTCACTGAATGGTAAATCAGGTGTTGCCTTCTCATCCTCTTCTAGTAGTTATATTCAGATTCCAGTTGTAGTAACTACTGATTGGTCAATCTTTATAGTATTTTCTACAACCCAAACTGGGCCAAACTCTACACCTACGCCAGGACCAGGACAAGCCCATACAGACGCATCTGGAAATCATTGGTGGGGTGGACAAGGTATATTTGATGCAGAAGTAGGAGGAACTGTAAATGATTTTGGAATAAGTCTTTGCGGCTCACCAACAGCATATCTTGGATATGGTGTTGGAAATCTTGCAACTAATCAAGATACAACTGAGTTTTCTGCTACTGCAGTCAATACAGGTGCTGGATTTATTGGAGAGTTTTTTCGCACACAGAGTACTGGAAACCTACAAATGTATGTAAATGGTGCCTTTCAAGTGAGTACAACAGGAAGTACCGCAACAAGGTCAGCTCCTCCAACTATTAAAATCGGCTCTATTCAAACGACTCCCCCAGGATATTTTTTTACAGGCAATGTCTATGAAATTGTCTGTTATTCACGTGTTTTATCAACAATAGAACGTCAACAGGTTGAAGGGTATTTTGCCTGGAAATGGGGACTCAAAACCTCCCTCACTTCAGGCCATCCGTTTTTCTTGATTCCGCCTCTTCCTCTCCCTTAATAGATGTCCTCGGCCCAGGGACAAAAACTCACTGTCTTCAGACCACCGCAAGTAAGCGGCCTCGTCGCATGGTTTGACGCAAGTGATCCCTCAAGTGTCCAAGGAAATCCTGTCACGCAATGGACAGATAAATCATCAAACGGCAATTCTGCCACAGCAACCACAGGTCCCACCTACACACGAGACGCGCAAGGTCGTCCTTGTATATCCTTTACGGGCACACAATGGTTTGAATCGGCCGCAACAGTTCCAGCAACGACTCATTCACTCATTGCGGTTCACGCACCGACTTATACAAACGGCTCCAATGGCTCAGGCACTTATGGTGGGAATTCCAGTCTCTTCCGATTTCAGACAATAGTCGGCAGCTATGTTGTCTTTCCGTACTATGTGAATGGCCCTCGTGGCTATATCACCAGTTTTGGCCTTGGCGCAGGTGATACAACTCTTGTCGAAAACTCAGTCGCTGGCACAGCCAGCATTATAAATGCAAATATTGCGCCAACGTCTCAGATTATTTATAAAAATGGCACACAACAATCAACTGAGGCAACCACCTTGACTGCGGGTACTTCGCCTTCTTTGACAATTGGTCGCTATACACCTGGTAATTTGGAATACTATCAGGGATATGTCTACGAGATGATTGTCTATTCTGCGACACTCACCATGAGTCAACGTCAAAGTATCGAAGGCTATCTTGGATGGAAATGGGGTCTTCAAGCCTCTCTTTCCAATGCACACCCATATTTAACGGTCAATCCTGAAACACCGGTCTATCCACTCTATCCGTTTACTGTGCCCAATTTGGGCACGACAACATCTATTTTTACTCCCACACAAGTGCCTGGCTGTGCCTTCTGGTTTGACGGAGCCGATCAGAGTTCAATGTCCTTCTCCTCGAGTTCAAATCTAACTCAGTGGCGTGATAAATCGGGCAATTCCTACAATGCGACAGCATCTGGAAGTCCTGGCCTCGTTGGATTCGGTAGTTCAAGCCCAGGTGGTGTCTATTTCAATGGAACGACTGCCTATCTTAGCAATTTTTCATGCCCCATTAATCTCTCTCAGCGCGCTGTTTTTATTGTAATGTCTGAAGTTGTGCACGCAAATTATACGGGAGTTGTCTGTTTTATTCCAAATCCGACGACAGGTTCAGATTATCAGACAATAACTGGAATGAGTATTGAAACAACAAATGGTCTTCGCTTCTATGCGAATAGTGGAGCCTATATTTCGGACATGGGAAACGCAACCTTGCTGCCAAAGAGCATCTATTTTGACAGTATGAGTGCTACACAAGGTGGAAGTTTTTTGAATGGAACAAATACATCAAATAATGTAGCCAATTTTACACAAGGAACTTGTACAGGTTTTACCATTGGGGCGCGTTGGGGAAATGGGGTCAGTAGTTATACAAACAGCATTATAAACGAGATAATCGTTTACAGTAATCCAATTACAACCGCACAACGTCAGGCCGTTGAGGCGTATTTATCAGTAAAATGGGGAACAGGCGCCCTTCTTGCATCCTCAAATATCTATAATCAAAGGACTTCGAATTCATTTGGCCTTGCCGCAGTTGTGCCTATTCCAGTGACGCGACCTGTTCAGAATGCTAAATGGCTTCCGACACGGATTTCGTCTTTACAATTGTGGCTCGATGCTGCAGATGTGAATAGCATGATATTGTCAGGATTAAGTGTGACACAATGGAATGATAAATCAGGTTCTGGGAATCATGTACTGAATTCTTATATTACAGGAACCTTGACATACGCTACAAGGGCTATCTCAACAAGTGGCACGTCTAATTATTTCTATGCACCCGTAACAACACAGAGGGCAACCTATACAAATTTTCAAGTGTTTATAGTCTATACATGGCTTACTAGCACAGCAGGTACAAATCAAGCTCTATGGGGTGGTGAAGCAGGTGGCTGGAATCGTTTACAGCTCTTATCGTTCCCAGGACTTTCAAGTGGTGCCGATTCATTTGCTCTCTCATGGGGAAACCAAGGTAGTGGATTTGCGAATCCTCCAAACGGTGTTCTCTACACTGGACTCAATACTGCATCGCAACTTATGTATCACGCAAGTTATAATGGATTTACAACAAATGGTTCTGCTCTCTATATTAATGGTGTTAATCAAGGATCATTTACTGATAGTGCTTCGGTGGGTAGTCCAAATCCAGTTTTAACAAATACCTGGTTTTCCGCAATTGGACCTGCGAGTGGTGGAGCGTATCCAGCACAGGTGACTTTTAATGAAATACTTATTTATACAACCACTCTTACAGATAGACAGCGCCAAAGTGTTGAAGGCTACTTTGCTTGGAAATGGGGATTAGTCGCATCCCTACCTGCGAATCATCCGTTCAAACTATTTCCGCCTCCTCCTCAGTAGAGATGGCTACAGGAGCTGTGGGACAAAAAATAACTTCACCTCCGCCAACTATAGTAAATATTGACCCAACAACAAAACCGTATGATAATAAAAGTCGTGCCTTCACACCCCCACAGATTAAAGGGCTCGCGCTCTGGTTTGATGCATTTGATCCCTATGGCAATGGCTCACAGCCAGGCAATGGAACTCTAACTACATGGAATGACAAATCGAGTAATTCGAATAATGCAACTGCAAGTGCAGGTGGAGTGACGTACAATACTACGAATCTTGGTGGATATCCTGCCTTCGTTTTTACAAATTCCCAGTATCTCCTTGGAACTACCTCCATTACTGGAAGCAATCTTGCAATTTTCTCCGTCTTTTCATTGGCGAATCAAACGACAGGAGCATCGGGACGTATCATTGCACTGGCTGCATCAGGACAACAAGACTATAATAATAATTCCTATATGGGCTTATTAAGACAAAGTGGACTTTCTTTTGGACCGTATCGTAATGGAATCTACACAGGCAATACTCTGAGCGCCTATGATACACCAACAATTATGGAAGCGTGGTATGATGGAACATATCAGTATTCAGTTACAAATGGTGGACTTACGCCTTTGTCAAATGCATCCACAGGAAATTTTTCAATTAGCGCATATGCATTGGCCGATAATACAAATACTGGAGATGTTCCAAATGGACCTCTCTATGGTTCATTAGGTGAGGTAATTGTCTACTCAACGACTCCAAGTTTACCGCAGCGGCAACAACTTGAAGGCTATCTGGCCTGGAAATGGGGGCGACAGGCAAATCTACCACCGACTCACCCGTATTATTCCTATAATATTTACTATAATCCTTTTCCTGCGACAACCCCCGCCAATACCTCTTCTGTAAAAGCCATCTTCAAACCTACGAACTACGCAGGCTGTCAGCTCTGGCTCGACGCATGGGACCCCTTTGGAAACGGGTCAAGGCAAAAGAGTCCTTTAACACTCACAAGTTGGGTTGATAAATCGACAAATGCGCGCAATGCGACTATGTTCAATGGTACAAATATCTCGTATTCACCGACTGCCTTCAACAATCGGCCCGCGCTCCTCTTCACTCAGACACAGAACATGAGTTCCGCCGCAGCCGCAGGAACATTCTCTGCCTCGTTCACCTTTTTCATGATTTACCAGAGAACGGGTGGAGGTACTTTCGACACACTCGTAACACGCACTGTGGGAAATCTTGCCGCACCTCTTGATTTGTATACAATTATATCAAGTGGAAACTTTGTTCGTGCTGTTGGTAATGGCACGGCATATTCATCCTATAATACAACCTCTGGATCCAATTTTACAAATGTAACAACACCGAGTCTCTATTATGCTAATGCGACCGCTGCGACTGGTCTTCTCGATGCTTTTAATTTTGCCACACCTTCTGATCCTAGTTCTGGTACGTTGACTGGAACCTATTATGCCGATAATGGAACAGCAATCTATATTGGAACACGTGCAGATTCTCTTACTACATTGACCGCATCTGTCGCTGAGGTCATCGTCTACAGTACAACGCCAACAGGCCCGCAACGCCAACAAATTGAAGGGTATCTTGCATGGAAATGGGGGCTCCAGGCCAATTTGCCTGCAGGTCATCCGTATCAGAACTATCCTCCACCACCTCAGTAGATGGCATCGAGGCGTGCCTTCATGACTAAACAGGCTCCATTCAACCCCACACAGATTGAGTCTTGTACTCTCTGGCTTGATGGACAAGACCCCAACGGAACAGGCACACCTCCAGCATCAGGCACTACAATTACCACCTGGGCTGATAAATCGGGCGGAGGAAATACTGCCACTGCCTATGGAACCATCACATATTCTGCGCTCGTCAACGGATATCTCGCAATGTCAACGACAAGTTCATCAGGATTTTACGGATATATTACAAATTCAGGTTCCACTGCGACAACCTTTACCGTGGCAACACTAACAAATTCTTCTCCAGGATATAGCCGTCTCTTTGCGGCCAGCACTGGAACAAACACCGATTTCAATACACCAACAAGTGTTCTTTTTTCTTGTACAATTTCAAACGGTACACAAATTGGTGCCTATTATAACTCACCCTCCGTTATTCCACTCTGTCCTGCTACACTCACTGTAAATCAACCGTTTATTATTACAACCGCATTTACAGGGACGCAATGTATAATTAATCTGACAGGTGCTCCAACTTCGGCAAGTCCAACGGCCCAGTCATCAAGTTTTGGTTATACGTATTATGGTATTGGTACGCACGCAGATGCCTATGGCTCCGTTGGTGAATGTTGGGCTGGAACAATCGCAGAAGTCATTCATTATACGGCTGCATTGAGTCCGCAGCAATATCAAAAGGTTGAAGCCTATCTCGCGCAGAAATGGGGCCTTCAAGGTTCCCTACCGCAAGGCCATCCAGGTACAACGGCGATTGTCTATTCACAAAAACCTTTTTTTGGTCATGTTCCTTTCACCTCAGGCCCGCCGACAGGAATCTCTGTGTATGGAATTTCTGCACGTATCCCTATTACAACAAATTAAATTGGTTTTACAATTACTGGTTCAACTGCCGCTGCTGCGACAAACTATCAGATTCCAGTGACTGTATATAGATCAGCAGGTACAAACACCGGCAGTTCAGTCTATCTTGGAACAGCAATCTACAGTGATTATTCAAATCTCTTTTTTAGGGCAAGTGACCAGA
>TBL_comb47_HYPODRAFT_10003992_pt1 | contig 17178 bp, 14 predicted proteins | sample TroBogypolimnion_40_FD_10682 | JGI IMG/M metagenome (IMG submission 10682)
GTTGTAGGTGCTGGACAAATGCCGGGGGTGATTGTAAAGAAGATAATTTATCATATGGAACTACTGGCGGAGGTACTTCAGACAATTCTGAGGCTTACGGCTATTTGGCCTTGGCGGTTGTTGCTACTGGCGCAATTTTATTATCTAATGATTTCTATATTTATCCTACATATTCCTTTTCAAAAAATTTTGGAAGGTTTCCAGGTGTAGACCCCTCTGATTTTATAGGGATTTCATTTGGTTGCAGAAAAACTTTTAAACATTCTGCGCTTGAATATGGGGCAAGTTATTTGAGATTTAGTACGAAATTCTATGATAACACCAATGGTCTGAATACTTTCTATTCTGGGACGATTGAGAATAAAATATGGGGTGAACATTTAAACTTTGTCCAACAAATCTTCTACTACAAAACTCCACAATGGTTAAAGCTTTATTTAGGACCGTCAATAAATCATGTTATTGATTATGGTTATGGTGGGATTGTTGGTGTCGATTTTAAGTTGTTTGATAGACTTAAATTTGATATAAGGTATGAATATACAACCCAAACAAATCAAATACAGGCAGGCATAATATTTACATTTCAGAAAAAATATTTCTGGAGAAGGAAGTAAATGTTTGCTGAATCCCCAATAAGAGCATTTAGGTAAATTCTGATTAATTATTTATCTGATTGATTTTTAAGCTCTTTAATCTTAAGATTAATTGTAACTAAATTTGTAATTATGAAAGCTCAAACAATAGTAGGCATCTTGATCATTATTTTGGGCCTATTTTTAATTGGTGACGCAACAGGCGAATATGGATCTGCAGACAATCATTCAGAAGTTTGGCTGGGTAGTATATTTTTTATTTTAGGGATTTTGCTTTGTGCCACAAAGCAAAATATCATATGATAGAACATAAAAGTGCGACTTATTTTCGAGGTTAAATTATTAAAATCAGTACTTTAAAAACAATGTAATGATTGTGACAAGATCAATCCTTCTTCATTTTGGGTTCCTGTCCGATTTCTTTGAATCCGTATCAAACCGAATAAAAGAAGAGTTAGCCAAAACTTTCTTTTAGAACTGCAATAACGACACCAGAAAGATGGCTCTATTTAAAGCCTCTGATTAACAGCGCTTTTCTAAATTTGCATATGCAAAAGAAAATTAATCAGGCATTTTGAATACCCACTCCGCCCATCTAAATCCAATAATTTCCTTTATTTGTCTGGTTTTGGGTGCATGGGGGTAGGGATTCAGGAAATTTTCATCTGATAGAAAAATAGACATAATTCTTGATGTGTAAGATTAATAACTTTTGGGTTATTCTACGCCCATACGCCCAATCTCTTTATTTATAAGTGCTATTATGGGTTTTCGTGGGGTTTCTGGTTTTATCTTATACTTACTTAGGGAAGGGGCAGGTAACAATAAAGCCTGTCCTATTAAAGACAGGCTTTATTTACGGAAATGTTTGTTAAATAATTATCGTAAATGTAATGTATCTGGAATCACCACTATGACGTTCATCTATGAAAAGATTTTTATACTTGCCCCATGCCCTAAGCCAATCGGTAAAGGACCTTTGTTTTAAAATTTTGTAATCCGGATAAAGCTCAAGAAATGATTCATACAACTCTTTTTTGTCAAGGGGACTTCCCAGAGTAATATGATCATCAGCCCATTCCACAAAATCCTCAGAGGTTCTGCTTATCATCTTTGTTAATCCGATATTTATGGGTTCTGATCTCACCAGACCATTTGCAAGGTAAAACTGCAAACATAGAAACATCGTATTGTAAAAGCAATTCCAATCGGAATCATTCCACTCATCGAAGAAGTTTCGCATGAATTTGTCCCTTGGAGAAAATTCAGCATTATAAGTCGCTGATACTTCATATTCAAACATCCTTCTTTTGAATGAGTCGCTGTCGCCATTAATTGCATAATTTGTGGTTAAGGCGATTTTCGGTGAATCTTTATGTTGAATAAAAAGATGATCCTTATACTTCCGCCGTTGATATAATCCTTCTGTTATTAAAGGGAATAGCTGTTCTAAATCAAAATCTTTTTTAATATCATCAAACGATAGCACCTCTGTGTCTAGCCCGACAGATGAGAGGCCAAACCATTCTCGTTGATCATATTTCTTACCATCAATAGTTGCTAAATTCCGGATTTTCCCAATGGCATTGATTAATAGTGATTTACCACTGCCTCCGTTTGGTCTGCCGTTTTTATATACATCCATCAGAATTATTGCCTTTGTAGTATTTCCATCTTTAAATCGATGCATAAGATAGCCAATCAGTGATTTAAGGGAGTCAAATCTAGATCTTGTGTTTTCTTCGGAATCGACTTGAGAAAGATCCAATAAGAATTGAAAGAAATCAAAATTCTGCAATGCTTGTATGTCAATAGGTTGAAAATCAATATTTATAATGCTATTTTCCCAGACATAACCATCGAAGTCATCGTAATTTGCTACGACAATGGAATTCCCTGTAATCTCAATCACTCCATTATTAAAAAAGGCATAGCCTGTACGCAGGGTATCCGAAATAAATTCAAGATTTAACGTTGGTAAAAGCATTAAATTTTTGGGACCAAACAGCGAGGTACTTCGGTGAAGTGAATCCAAGATAGGACCGCTTTCGCCAGCCTCCTGTGTGCACGCAATAATATTTTCATGCACTACACCAATAATATAGCTAATGTTAACCTCTGAAACAATGTTGCCATTTAGCATAACAATGATGGGTTCACTACTCTTCTTTTTGACTCTATTCGGAAAGTATTTCCCAAACCCATTATGGCTTAAGAATTCGTAAAGCAAGGAGGGGATTATTTTACCATCCCCGGTCCAGAAAATAAACTGTTCATTCATTTGTTATTCTTTTATTAAATTGATTTACAAAATGTTGGCGTTGCTCTGGATTGTAATAAATCCGTCCACCGCGCATAAAATATTCCAATCCCTGTTTGCGGTAATTGGCTGCTGTTCTCTCGCAAATATTCCACTGCCGCATAAGCATTGAATTATCCCAAGGCTGGTTATCAATTTCGAGTTGCGTTCGAACTGATTTTAATTGGGCTTCTTTTGTCGAAGACCCCAAAATATGCTCTAATCGGGTAACCCGTTTATCCAGATAGGATATAAACTCAGAACTTCGCTGATTAAACATGTTCAGTTTCCTTCCTACCAATTCTGTTGGCTTCCAAAACAGCGATAATTTCATCCTGTTTATATACCCATGTTGCTCCCAGCTTATAAGCCGGAATAGTACCATTGATTCGAAGGGTTTGTAAAGTCGAGTCACTAATACTTAACATTTCCCTTACTTGGGAGGATCGCATCCAATTTGGTTGCGATTTCTGAAAATTCTGGATCTCCTCCCTGACTACTTTTTGAATAACGAACATACATTCATTCCATTTTTTATTATTCATATTATTTAAAAATTTTAACAATGCAAACTTAAGTTGACACCACTCTAACATTAGTAAAAAGTTAGAGTGAATACCTTTTAAGTAATAGATATACAGTTGAATAATAAAAATAAGGAGAATGATAAGAGGAGTAAAAGGGTGAGTTAATCTAATTCCGAAAAATTTGAAATCAGTTTATCAAGATCCTCAATTCTATCATTTTTCCCTTTCCCAGGGTGTTTGAGGCCTGATTCAGACACTGATTTTCCATTGACTAGGAATAGATTAGAAATAATCTCCCACTTTCTATCTGTTAATTTATCAATATGATACCCGTTGATAGAGTTAATAAATTTATTGAGAGAATACACCGTCCCTATCCAGTCAATTTGCCCATTAGATGAAGCACCTGTAAATATGTCTATAAAAATCCGCTGGTCAGTTTCTAACGATATAAATTTTAATCTTTTACCCACTTTGAGAATTTCGCAAAGTTGTTTTGGTGATATATTTGATTTAATTCGGTTAATCGATGCTGATTTGCGATTTCTTCTGGTAATTATATTTTTTGATTTTTCAGCTAAACAACGGCTTATAAAATCAATACACATTTCTACTGCTGATATTCTTAATTTCAGAATATGTACAACTAAATCACTATCGTCAGAAATCTCCGGGATTATTATTTTATTTCTAAAGATTAAGGGGTATTTAATTTTAATTTCAGGGAAATCAATCCCAAAATTTAACTCAAAGTAGTGGTTTAGTTTCCAAAGCAGATCGTTGAAAAAAGAGGGCGTTTCCCCTTTTTCTTCCATATTATTTCGGCATTCTCCAATAAAATGGCTAGTAAGGTTATGAATGTACTTATTATAATCATGTATGGGGACAATTTTATCCGTAACATCTTCAGACATGATAAAGGCTCCATTCTCGATAATTATCTCAGAATTTATTTCATTATAAAGTAAATACCAAAATTGATCGCTCATTAGGGAAATTTTGTATAAAACTATGAAATTTTCAGTCGAAGCTCTTCCATATCCTTTGAAATTTTCGTATCAACAACTTTGCTGTATATCTGCGTAGTCTTAATGGAGGTATGACCGAGCATTTTTGAAACGGTCTCAATTGGCACTCCATTAGTAAGGGTCACTGTTGTGGCGAAAGTATGACGGCCTAAGTGCATTGTAATATGCTTGTTTATATCACAGATATCAGCTATCTCGGAGAGGTAGCTATTCAGTTTCTGATTACTGATCACTGGCAAAAGTTTATTTTCAACCTGGCATTCGGGATCATCTTTGTATTTATCTAAGATTGCCTGGGCTTGTGGCAAGATTGGAATACTGGCACGTACACCTGTTTTTTCTCTCTCGTAGATTATCCAGTTCTTTCCATCGATACCTTTTGTGATGCATTCAGATGTCAGCAGAAACAAATCTGAGTATGAGAAACCAGTATAGCATACGAATATAAAAACGTCCTTAACTCGGTCAAGCCTTTGAATTTTGAAATTATGATCTTCGATTGCCTTCAATTCAGTCTGGGTTAGTGATTCCCTGGAGAACTGCTTAAAAGCAGTCTGATGAAGGATGAACGGATCTTTATCAATATAGCCCATCTGTTGTGCAAAATGAACAACCTTCTTTAGTTGTTTCAGGTGCTTCATAATCGTATTGTGTTCGACACCGTATTTAGTTTTTAAGAATATCTCAAAGCGACGGATAAATAGCACATCAAGTTTATTAAGATCCATGTCTGTGCAATTATACTCCTGGTCCATAAATAGCTTTAATCTTTCAAAAGTTGTTTTGTACTGGTCGATGGTGCTTTGTGAATATTTCTGTCCCTTCTCCAGCTCAACAAGTTTATTGTTTGTCTCAAATACGGTCACGAGGGAAAATCTCTTTTGGTGTTTTCCCATCAGCATATCCCTTAGGATTTCTGCGGTGATTTCAGTCTCCTTCTCATTGAGGGAATTAAAATTGTGTTTTACCTGATTCTCCAAATAATCCAGATGATTATTCAATGCTCGGGATTCTTCCGAGCGTCCTTTAGCTCTCTGGGGATTGGAATCCCATTTTAAATATTCAATTTTTCGATTAGTGGATAATTCAGTCCTGGCTCCGTTGACTGTTATCCTCATGTAGATTGGGACTAACCCTTTTTTATCCTCCTTTGATTTTTTCAGATAAAATAAAATGCTCAAATCGTACTTCATAATAAAATCCTCTCTTTTAATTAAACAAATTTACAGATAAAGAGGAGGTTCTTACAGTGCAAAAAGATGCAATAAGCTGCAAGTAATGAGTAGATTGCATAGGTCTAGGTGACCATTTTTGAAATTGAATAATTGGTCCCGAATAAGACACCTAAATATGGAGTAATACCGTAAATTTCAGGGTAGTTTAAAAAGAAAAAACGCCTGAAATCATTGATTTCAAGCGTTTTCGTGAATTTTACTGGTCACTTTGGCTCCTCAGGTAGGACTTGAACCTACGACCTACGGATTAACAGTCCGCCGCTCTAACCAACTGAGCTACTAAGGAATACTATTTGTTCTGCTTTGGCACTTATTTTCCGAAAGCGTTGCAAAAGTAGTAAGTTTTTCAGAAATCTAAAATATATTTGTAAAATTATCAGAAAAAAATTGACAAGATGAGTGATTTAAGAATACTGGGGATAGGAAATGCCTTGGTTGATATTATGGTGCTGGCTGAAAATGACCTATTAATCAGTAACTTGAGTTTGCCTAAGGGAGGAATGACCTTGGTTGACAGGGGACTTTCATCCCTGATTCAAAAAGAGATTTCACATCTCAATATTAAAGTAGCAACTGGTGGGTCTGTGGCAAATGCCATTAACGGAATCGCGGCACTGGGGGCAGCGTGTGGATATATCGGATCTATTGGTCAGGACGCCTTGGGTACCCTGTTTAAAAATGAGATGGTTAAGCGGGGAATAGGTGTTGTACTTAAGGAGCTTGAGCTTCCTACAGGCAGTGCAGTAGGATTCGTGAGCCCCGATGGCGAACGGACTTTTGCCACTTATCTGGGTGCAGCTGTGGAAATGGGTCCGGACGATATCACTCCTGACCTTTTTTCAGGCTACGACCTCTTCTTCATTGAAGGTTACCTTGTATTTAATAATTCCTTAATTATGGCTGCTGCCTCAGCTGCAAAATCTGCAGGGTTGGCCATCGCACTCGACCTGTCAAGCTTCAATGTTGTAGAAGCTAATATGGATATTCTGAATGAATTGGTAGATAACTATATAGATATTGTTTTTGCTAACGAAGAAGAGGCTAAATCGTTTACGGGCAAGGCTCCTGAAGCAGCTCTCGAAATTTTGGCTGGCAGATGCGATATTGCCGTGGTAAAGGTAGGAAAGGAGGGGGCCTTCGTTCAGCGTGGAATTCAAAAATGGCATATTCCGTCGACTGTTGGGGCAAAAGTTATTGATACTACAGGTGCAGGAGATTTTTTTGCCGCCGGATTTTTGGCAGGACTCGCAGCAGGCCACAATCTCGAAAAATGTGGAAAGATTGGCGCATTATTAGCTGGCGAGGTGATCCAGGTTGTAGGTGCCGAACTGGAACAGAGCCAATGGAATGCCATTAAAAAACAGGTCGATTTGCTTTGAAAATTTCCCGCAGATCCCGCTGATTATCCGAGGCAGACGATAAAGTCTTGCATCAATCAGCGGAACCTGCAGGACTTAATTTTCATGCAGGTTTATTATTCAATTCATGAGTGATCCTTTTATAATTGAAGGACCAATGGGGGAGGATTTAGACCGCAATAACCAGAAAATAATTTTTCTTTCCTTTCTGTACCAGCAGATATTTCCCTCCGATTAGCTTTGCGGTGTTGAAAACCTCCTCCGGACTTTCAATTTTGATTTTATTTACTGCCACACCGCCACCGGCAATAGTTCTGCGCGCCTCCCCTTTGGATGGAAAAACTGCGGTTTTCTCAGCCAGCAAATCGATGATATTTAAACCTGCACTAAGTTCTGTTTTGGAAATTTCAAACTGGGGAACTCCTTCGAAAACAGCTAAAAATGTGGCTTCATCCAATTTACGCAAGGTTTCTTCCGTTCCTTTGCCGAACAGAATTTCTGAAGCCTCGACAGCCAGATTGTAATCTGCTTCGGAATGGACCATACAGGTAACCTCTTTGGCAAGTATCTTTTGAAGCTGACGAAGGTGTGGAGCCTGCTGATGATCTTCAATTAATTGACGGATGGTCTCCCAGGAAAGTATAGTGAAGATCTTGATATATTTTTCGGCGTCGATATCAGAGGTGTTTAGCCAAAACTGATAAAATTGATAAGGTGAAGTTCTCAAAGGATCGAGCCAGACATTTCCAGATTCTGTTTTCCCAAATTTTGTCCCATCTGCTTTTTTAATCAGAGGACAAGTGAGGGCAAAAGCTTCTCCAGCAGCTTTTCTTCGGATAAGTTCGGTCCCGGTGGTGATATTTCCCCACTGATCGGAACCGCCCATCTGTAATTTGCAGTTCTTTGTTTCATAAAGGTGGAGAAAGTCGGTTCCCTGCACAAGTTGATAGGTAAACTCGGTGAAGGACATTCCGGCGGCGCCACTTTCGGGATCAAGCCGTTTTTTCACCGAATCTTTTGCCATCATATAGTTGACGGTTATGTGTTTGCCGATGTCGCGGATAAAATCGAGAAAAGTGAACTCTTTCATCCAGTCATAATTATTGACCATCTCGGCGGCATTTTCTGCGGTAGAATCAAAATCAAGAAATTTTGAAATCTGGAGTTTCAAACACTCCTGATTGTGCCTTAGGGTTGGCTCGTCCAAAAGATTACGCTCCTGAGATTTACCGGATGGGTCACCGATCATTCCGGTAGCCCCTCCTACCAGGACGATGGGTTTATGTCCTGCAAGCTGGAAATGTTTAAGCATCATTACCCCAACCAGATGCCCGATATGCAATGAGTCGGCTGTGGGATCAATTCCAACATAAGCAGATGTAACCTCTTTTTTTAATTGCTCTTCAAGTCCGGGCATCATGTCATGAATCATCCCTCGCCATGTTAATTCTTCAACAAAATTCATTATGTTTTTCTTTTAAATAGTATTCCAAATGGGCAGTCCGTTTATCCCGGTTTAAGCCATAAACCCCGGAAAGATTTGGTTTTCCGCAAATAATATGGCTTAAGAGCGGCAAAGATACAACTTTTTAACACCAAGGTAGCGGAAGGAACTTCTGAAAATCAAGGTCATAATTTCCGACAAAATTTGGGTATTTTAGTCCTTCCAAAACTAATTCAAATGAGACGATCCCGATTTTTCTATAGTGTTCTGTCAATTGTCGTTCTGTTCATGCTTATGGCGCTTAACGGAGAGTCACAACATCGTTTGGTATTGTTGCATCCTACAATAAGTAATATTGAAAGCATGGAGTGGCTGGTTGAAAATAAAGTGATTGATATCCCCGGTGTAATATTGGTCGGTGCATATTCAGCTCATGAAGCGTATGACTATACTATTTCAGAGCGTTATATCCTTGAGCATCAACTGAAAAATTATGAACTTCGTAAAATAGACGGGGAGATCCAGTTGGGGGAGATCTATTGTGAAAACAGTTGTACCCCCACATTTCGTAAATTATTTGAAGAATCCGACGCAATACTTTTCTTTGGAGGTCCCGATATCCCTGCTGCCATTTACGGCGAAAAGCAGAATTTTCTGACGCTCGTTACCGATCCTAACCGCCATTATTTTGAGGTCTCATTCTTTTTCCATCTTATTGGCGGCAACCGGAATCCCACTTTCAAACCTTTTTTAATGGATAACCCTCAGTTTATTATCCGGGCTTTTTGTCTTGGAATGCAAACCATGAATGTAGCTGCCGGTGGAACCCTTGTTCAGGATATTCCGACAGAATTTTACCATAAAAATACATTGGAGGAGATGGCAGACCAACCGGTTAACGATCAACACCGTAGTTCTTCGGCTCCCCTGTATCCGCTTTCTGATTTGTTCGGGGGGATTTTTCATCAGATTAGAATGGCAAAAAATGGATATTTAACGGAAATTGCAACATTGTCGAAGGTATCCGGTCCCATGGTGCTGAGTGCCCATCATCAGGCTGCAGGACGGCTGGGGACCAATATGGAGGTGATCGCTACCTCGACGGACGGAAAAATTATTGAAGCCCTTCAACATAAGGTGTTCCGAAATGTTGTTGGCGTTCAGTTTCACCCCGAACCTGCTGCACTTTATCAACAGAAAGCCAGATTTACAACTGTTCCGGGAAGCGTTTTTTCGCCAAACCAACTGCTTAAACAATCGAATAGCCTCGTGTTTCACTCCCTTTTCTGGAAGGATTTTTCGGAGAAAGTGGAGAATGCCAGGCGGCATAAATAGCACGTATAGGCTCGTTGATATTTGATGTGCGCAATTTGATTATTGAACAATTAGCTTCTGGCAACTGGCCGCAGAAACTACAGACCAGTAAAGAAGTTTGCTTTTTCAGAACAAAATTAGGGATTAAAAACAATCTGTGAGAGATTCTCCAGCCAGCCGCCAGAAGCTAAACGCCAATAGCAAAGACTGAGCCATATAAAGGTAAGATAATTTTCATTACACACACAAATCGTTGACGGAGCCTTAGATGATAGTACTTTTAGGTCTGTTTTCAAGGATCTTTGCTTTCTCTGCTTTAAGAAAGGGGAGGATATTGGGGGCTATATTTTCGATTGGACCATATAATCTCGATTCTGCTTTTGCTCTCTCCGGGATGATCCTGCCGGTAAGATTTTCGATTTTAAAAATTACAATCATAATAATGCTCAGGATAAATGCAGTTTTAAGTGCACCAAAAACTGCCCCGCCCAATCTGCTGAAGATGCTTAGGGCAATAGCCCGTACAAATTGTTCAGTAAGTGTTGCAACCAGATGAACCACAAGAACAACAAAAACAAATATAAGAACGAATGACACAAGTTTCATCGCATCAGCGCTCCAGTTAACATATTTAGAGAGCCAACTCTGGACAAATCCTGAAAATTCGACAGCGGCCCAAATTCCTAGGATTAGCGAGGCGATGGAAGCCAATTCAACAAAAAAACCCTTGACAAAACCATTAATTGCGGCAGCCATAAGAATAACTGCCAGGATAATATCTATTACGTTCATTTGTATTTAATTTGTTCTTTCACTCGAAAAAATGGAGATTAACATCCTTAATTATTGATTTTTTATTCTCGTGAAACCCTCATAGATTTTATTCATAGTTATTTGTGAATATTAGTTCATGAGGGTTTCATGAGAATAAAGTTATAAATTTGTCGCAATAAATATATTATTATCATTAATACGCTGCTAATTGGTGGAAAGATACTATTTTTCATCCAAATAATTTTAATAAGGTATAGAGCATGGCTTTTGTTAATTCAATTATCAACTGGATCAATTATAAACGAATTTATGAAATAGATCTTTATCGGGAACATGCCAGAGAGATTCAGGAGGAAGTGCTTTTTAATTTGCTGAATACTGCAAATCATACGGAATGGGGTGAGAAATACAATTACTCAAAAATCAAGTCCTGGGAATATTACCGGCAAAACATTCCGATTTCAAGGTATGAAACAATAGAACCAATGATTAACCGTATGATCCAGGGGGAAAAGAGTGTCCTTTGGCCTGGCGACATGAAATGGTTTGCCAAATCGTCGGGGACTACAAATGCCAAGAGTAAATTTATTCCGGTTTCGAAGGATTCGTTGGATAACTGTCATTTCAGGGGAGGGAAGGATGTTCTTGCGATCTATTACCGGAATAATCCCGGGGCATCACTGCTTTCAGGTAAGAGTCTTACCCTGGGGGGAAGCCATCAGATGACGAATCTGAGCAATAAAGCTTACTATGGTGATCTATCTGCAATTATGATTGAAAATCTTCCTTTCTGGACTGATTTTCATCGTACACCTCCAACCGAAATAGCTTTAATTCCGGAATTTGAGGAGAAGATTGCACAAATCACAAAAACGGCTATTCACGATAATGTTACTTCTTTGGCGGGAGTCCCTTCCTGGTTCCTGGTCTTGTTGCGATATATCCTGGAATATACCGGAAAGTCAAATATCACCGAGGTGTGGCCCAGCCTTGAATTATTCATCCATGGCGGAGTCTCCTTTGAGCCGTATAAAGAACAATATAAGCGGATTATTCCTTCCTGCAAGATGAATTATATGGAAACTTATAATGCTTCTGAGGGTTTCTTTGCCATCCAGGATGATCCTTCAAGCCCTGATATGCTGCTGATGCTTGACTATGGAGTGTATTATGAGTTCATCCTTGCAGGTGATACAGAACAGGAGAATCCTTCAACCATCCCCCTTTGGGAAGTTGAGCTGGGCGTCAATTATGCCATGGTGATCTCCACAAGTGGTGGACTCTGGCGTTACATGATTGGCGATACGGTTGTTTTCACTACTAAAAATCCCTATAAACTTAGAATTACCGGAAGGACAAAACATTTTATAAATGCCTTTGGAGAGGAGATAATTATTGATAATGCCGAGAGGGCCATTAAGGAAGCATGTGCTGCAACCGGGGCAATAATAGATGACTATACAGCAGGTCCGATTTTTATGTCTGAAAATCAAACAAAGGGAGCTCATCAATGGCTCATCGAATTTAATACGGTTCCCGATGACCTGGATAAATTTACCACTGTTCTGGATCTGGAGCTGCAGAAACTAAACTCTGATTATGAAGCTAAAAGACATAAAAACGCAACGCTTGAAAAACCACATGTTCTGGCTGTCGCCGATGGTACTTTTTTACAATGGATGAGGGAAAGAGGTAAGGTCGGAGGTCAGAATAAAGTTCCCCGATTATCGAATAACCGCGAGTTTCTCGAAAGCCTTTTGAGGATTAATGAAAATATTGCATTGAGATCAAAGCTTGGATGACACACGAATTAACTATCTTTGATAAAAAAATAGGAATACGACAACAAATATTCCTTAAGAATCAAGAATCTATAAATAAGTTAATCTAAATATATTCGAGTGAAAAAGACAGCTTCTGCAATGCATATTGCCATTGCCGGCAATATTGGGGCGGGAAAGACGACCCTGACAGAGATCTTGTCAAAACATTATGGATGGGAAGCCCATTACGAAGATGTGGATGGCAACCCTTATCTGAATGATTTTTACCACGATATGCAACGTTGGTCTTTTAATTTACAGGTTTATTTTCTCAATAAGCGGTTCAGTCAGATTATAGAGTTCCGCAATTCGGGGAGAACGGTGATTCAGGACCGGACAATTTATGAGGATGCAGAGATCTTTGCACCCAACCTGCACGACATGGGACTTATGAGTACACGAGATTTCGAGACCTACCACGATATTTTTGATTTGATGGGAAAGCTTATTCAGACTCCTGATCTGATCATTTATTTGCGTGCGACTGTGCCTACACTGGTTAAGCAAATTCAGAAAAGAGGGCGTGATTACGAAAATACGATCCGGCTCGATTACCTCAAACAACTTAACCAGCGGTACGAAGCCTGGGCCACCCGATACCAAACTGGCAAAATGTTGGTTATCAATGTTGATGAGCTTAATTTTGTAGAAAACAAGGAAGACATAAGCAAAGTTATTGACCGTATTGACGCCAGGCTCCACGGACTTTTTTAAACAGTTGGAGAAAAAGCTGTGATTTTACCATTGCCTTTCAGCTTACCTTCTGATTATGTTAAATAATTGAAATTCAATTAATTGATGAATTAAATTTATAAATAGCTAATCATTTCATCTTCAAATTTTCAAATCTGAATTTTAATGCTGCCTTTCTCTTTTTGCCTTTCACCTTCTGCCTTCCACCAACTAATACTGGTATTTGTCATTTTTAGTTCTCAAAATAATTCGTAGGATTATACCGGAATTACCATCAGTCGAATGGTGAACTTGCGGGCATTAATTTGTGTAAATAATATCATGGGATTATTATGAAACAGCAGGATACGATGTGCAGAACCAGCTTTTATTTTGGTGAGGAAATGCTCACGCCGGGTCTGGCACTACAAATGGCAGCGGGTAAAATTGCTGGATTAATTGGGCTGAAAGCTAAAGAAAGAATTGCAAACAGCCGGAAAATTGTGGAGGCGATAGTTGCCAACCATGTGATTGTTTATGGAATCAATACCGGTTTTGGACCGCTTTGCACCTCCATCATTTCAGAGAGTGACACCAAAAAACTGCAGCTGAACCTGCTGAAGAGTCATAGCGTTGGGGTTGGAGATGCCATAGACCATGAATTGGCTAAATTAATGATGATCTTAAAGGTTCATGCGCTTGCTAAAGGTTATTCCGGAATTGCACTTGAAACACTCGAACGGATTATCTGGCATATTAATGAGAATATTATTCCGGTAGTTCCATCTCAGGGTTCGGTCGGCGCTTCGGGTGATCTGGCCCCGCTGGCTCATCTTTTCCTCCCGTTGACCGGACATGGGAAGGTCCATTATAAAGGTAAAACTGTTGAAATGGGCACTCTGCTTGATAAATTTGGGATGGCACCCCTTGAACTGGGTGCCAAAGAGGGTCTTGCGCTGATAAACGGAACTCAGTTTATTGCGGCGCATGCCATTAAGGTTTTGGACCGGTTGCAAAATTGCCTGGATAATGCTGATCTTATCGCAGCCATGAACCTTGAAGCGATGCTTGGATCTGTTAAAACTTTTTCTCCTGAACTGCATGCCTTGCGTCCATACCAGGGAACCATCTATGTTGCTCAAAGGATGAGATTGCTTATTGGCGATTCTGAGATTGTAAAATCACATAAAAATTGTTCACGAATGCAGGATCCCTATTCTTTAAGATGTATCCCGCAGGTACATGGCGCTTCGCGCAATGCCTGGTTACACCTGATGGAATTGGTATACATCGAGCTGAATTCGGTAACCGATAATCCGATTATTCTTGAGGATGGACAAACGATCAGCGGTGGCAGTTTCCATGGACAACCCCTTGCGATGGCTTTGGATTATGTAACGGTTGCAGCTGCCGAATTGGGCAATATTGCCGACCGGCGCATCTACCTGTCACTCAATGATTCCATTGAAGGACTGCCCAAGTTGCTCATGCGCGAAACCGGATTAAATTCAGGGTTTATGATCCCCCAATATACGACTGCCGCATTAGTAAGTGAGAATAAAAGTCTTTGCTTTCCGGCAAGTGCGGATAGTATTCCTACTTCATTGGGACAGGAAGATCATGTGAGCATGGGATCAATAAGTGGGCGTAAAGCACTTATGGTTATTGATAATCTTGAAAAGATACTGGGGATTGAGCTCTTCTGTGCAGCCCAGGGATTTGATTTCCGGAAACCGCTTAAATCCGGTGGGATCCTTGATGCCTGTCACGCCGCTGTCAGAAAAACCATCCCTTTTGCTGAATCTGATCATATCATGTCAGCCGAGATGAATAAGGCGATTGAACTGGTCAAAAAGAGAGTTTTGATTGCAATCGCGAACAAAGCTGCCAAAAAACTGAAAATCAACCTAAAAAATGAGTGCCATGAACTTTTCGGAATTTATTGAAAAATACGCAACTCATCCAAACTATCACTCTCCCACGGGAAATGAGTTGCATGCCAAATCGTGGCAAACCGAGGCGCCACTGCGCATGTTGCTTAATAACCTGGATCGTCAGGTAGCAGAAAATCCCGAAGAACTTGTGGTTTATGGAGGGACTGGTCAGGCAGCACGGAATCCGGAAGCGCTGCGCCAGATCATCAGGTGTCTGCTCGAGCTGGACGATACCCAAAGTCTGCTGATTCAATCCGGGAAAGCGGTTGGGATTGTCCGCACCCATCCTGAGGCTCCAAGGGTGTTTATTGCAAACAGCAATCTTGTCCCGATATGGGCCACCTGGGAACATTTCGAGAAACTGAAAAGCGAGGGGCTAATGATGTACGGGCAGATGACTGCGGGAAGCTGGATTTATATTGGCTCCCAGGGGATTCTCCAGGGAACGTTCGAAACTTTTGCTGCTTGCGGAACCAAATATTTCAAGGGTGATCTGAAACATAAGCTGATTGTTTCTGGTGGACTTGGTGGAATGGGTGGAGCTCAGCCACTCGCCGCGACCATGGCAGGTGCCACTTTTCTGGGAGTTGATGTCGATCCTGAACGGATAAAGAAGCGTTTGGAATCCGGTTATATCGACTATATTTCATATTCTTATGAAGAAGCAAAAACCATGGTGCTCAAGGCAAAGGAGGATGGAAAACCAATCTCAGTTGGGTTGGTCGCCGATATTGGGGATACCCTTGAGCAATTGCTGATCGATGGGATAGTCCCCGATGTGGTTACAGACCAGACTTCTGCACACGATCCTTTACATGGATATATTCCAAATGGTCTGACAATTGAAGCAGCCCGGACCCTGCGAAAAGCTGCCCCGGATAAGTATAAGGAGTTGTCAATGAAAAGTATGGCGCGGCATGTCGGATTTATGCTGGAGATGCAGCAGCAGGGATCAATCGTATTTGACTATGGAAATAATCTGCGCGAAATGGCCAGACAAGGGGGTGAAAAAAATGCGTATAATTACAACGGATTTATTCCCGAGTTTATCCGGCCCCTCTTTTGTGATGGGAAAGGACCTTTTCGATGGGCTGCTTTGTCTGGTGATCCGGAAGATATTAGGGTTACTGATCGTGCCCTGATAGAAGCTTTCCCCAATAATCAGCAAATGATCACCTGGTTGCATAAGGCTGAAAAGCAGGTCGAATTTCAGGGCCTTCCGGCACGAATCTGCTGGTTGGGAATGGGTGAACGCGAAAAGGCAGGAGTGTTATTTAATAACCTGGTGAAGGAGGGGAAGGTAAAAGCTCCAATCGTAATCGGACGTGATCATCTCGATTGTGGCTCCGTGGCTTCACCTAACCGGGAGACTGAAAAAATGAGGGACGGGAGCGATGCCGTTTCAGACTGGCCGCTACTTAACCTGATGGCTAATACAGGCGGAGGTGCAACATGGGTCTCATTTCATCACGGGGGAGGAGTAGGGATGGGCTATTCCCAACATGCCGGGATGGTGGTTCTGGCCGATGGAACCCAAAGGGCAGAAAATTGCATCCGCAGGGTGCTCTACAATGATCCTGCAATGGGGATATTCAGACATAACGATGCAGGTTATGAAAAAGCACAGGAGAATATGAAAACTTTCAACCTTGAGTTTCAGTGAGCTTAAATAGGATGAGTTCCCTGAATTTGAGTAATCTCATTACTATTTTGGAATAAATATACAGAAAAATGATAAAGAACAGACTAATTGGCCCTTTTACACAACTTCTGACGATGAATAATATTCCGTTAAGAGGAAGCTTAAATGACAGTCAACTCGAAATCATCCCGGGTGGCGGGATTGTCGTTTGTGAGGGGAAAATTGTAAAAGTAGGAAATTTTGATTTATTGGGTGATGAGTTTGGGGACCGCAATACCATAATTGATTATATTGATAGTGATATGGTTGTTATTCCGGGGATGATTGATGCACATACTCATCTTTGCTGGGCAGGAAGCCGGGCAAACGACTATGCCCTCCGGCTGGCCGGGAAAAGTTACCTCGAAATTGCCCAGGGCGGCGGCGGAATAGGCGATACGGTTGAAAAAACAAGAGACGCATCATCCGCTGATCTTGAAGCTTCACTCACTGAACGAGCCAAGACCTATTTGCATAATGGTGTGACGACAAT
>TBL_comb47_HYPODRAFT_10003995_pt1 | contig 17168 bp, 15 predicted proteins | sample TroBogypolimnion_40_FD_10682 | JGI IMG/M metagenome (IMG submission 10682)
GTTGCCAGGAAGCGTGTTGAAAAATTCCTGCACGAAGTCCTGAACACAAAAGATTTTCCTTTGACAGTCATGGACCGTCCGATTGAATCGGAAACCACCAAGATCATTGAGAACTCCTATCGCGCCGCCTCGCTTGCTTTCCTGAATGAATGGAGCCTCTTTGCTGAGCGTAACGGCGTGGATCTTATCAAGGTCATCAACGCGATAAAGATGCGGCCGACCCATAGCAATATAATTTTCCCGGGCCCGGGAATTGGTGGATATTGTCTGCCGAAAGACGGTGGACTGGGCTATTGGGCCTATAAACACATCCTAGGATTTGAAGATGGCGATAAGATCTTCAAGATTACGCCTGCTGCCATTGATATTAATGATACACGATCATTGCATGTGGCAGAACTTACCAGGGACGCTTTAAGGAACATGGACCGCTACATTGCGGGTGCAACCGTGCTGCTCTGCGGGGCCAGTTACCGGCAGGATGTAGGTGATACAAGATACAGCGGAAGCGAGATGGTCGTCAGGAAACTGGCCGAGATGGGAGCCGAGATCAGGGTTCATGATCCGTATGTCGAGCATTGGTATGAACTCGAAAACCAGGATGAATATCCCTCTCCTGGACATTCCTGGAGCCAGTTCTTCCGGAACCAAAGCCACCTCACAGACATTGTCGTTCAAAAAGACCTGAAGAAAGCAATCCAGGGTGTGGAAGTCCTCATCCTTGCAGTTCCTCATTCTCCTTACCTGAAACTAAAGCCTGAAGACATTGTAAAATGGGCCGGTGGGCCAATTGCCGTGATTGATGCCTTTGGTATTCTCACCGATGATCAGATCAGGAAATATTTTACCCTTGGATGTGAAGTTAAGGCATTGGGAAGAGGTCACCTGGCAAGGATAAAGCGGGAAGTACGGAAAAAAGCCTGATATTTTCGTACTTTTACAATCAAAGAAAAAAATAACCGGAAAATAATTATGGACATTCTGTCGATCAAACAACGGTTTGGAATTATCGGAAGTTCTGTCTTGCTGGATCGGGCAATTGACATTGCCCGCCAGGTTGCGGCTACCGATATCACTGTTCTGATCTCAGGAGAAAGCGGGACCGGGAAAGAGTTTTTCCCCAAGATCATTCACCAGTTAAGTTCCCGCAAGCATGGTCCTTACATTGCTGTAAATTGTGGCGCTATTCCCGAAGGAACCATTGATTCAGAACTATTCGGTCATGAAAAGGGTTCCTTCACCGGTGCCCATGAAGCGCGCAAAGGCTATTTTGAAATGGTCAATGGCGGCACAATATTTCTTGATGAAGTTGCCGATCTGCCCTTGTCCACTCAGGTACGCCTGCTGCGTGTGCTGGAGTCCGGTGAGTTCATCCGCGTGGGATCTTCCAAGGTTTTGAAAACAGACACCCGGATCGTTGCTGCCTCGAACATCGATATCCCGCAGGCGATCAGTACCGGGAAATTCAGGCAGGATCTTTATTATCGCCTCAATACCGTTCCGATTTATGTTCCTCCTTTAAGAGAAAGAAAAGAAGATATTTATTTACTGTTCCGTAAGTTCGCCTCAGATGCAGCTGAGAAATACCGCATGCCAGCAATCGTTTTGAATGAGGATGGCCAGAAATTGCTGATCAACTATCGCTGGCCCGGAAATATCCGTCAACTGAAAAATATCACCGAACAGATCTCCATCATCGAGAAGACGCGGGAAATTTCCGGAGAGATCCTGCTGAAATATCTGCCGCAGCACATCGTCAATGAACTTCCCATTGTCTATAAAGGGGATGAATCTTCCCATCTTTCGGAAAGGGAGTTGCTGTACAAAGTTCTTTTTGATATGAAGAAGGATGTAAGCGACCTGAAGCAACTTGTAAGGGCGCTGATGGAAAATGAAACGCAATCGCTGAACAGCGGAGATAAATCACATATCATCAAACGACTATACAATGACATCAATGACATCAGTACGCCGGAGAATCCCATCATTCTCTCTCCACAGGAATCTTTGACCGATGATTTCATCGTTGAACCGGTTGAAGTCGAAGAGTCATTGTCACTTGAAAAAAAGGAGATCGATTTCATCAGGAAAGCGTTGAAGAAACATGAAGGAAAGCGAAAGGATGCGGCCAGGGAACTGGGAATCTCCGAACGGACATTGTACAGGAAAATCAGGGAATATAACATAGAGTAGGGAAATGGCCTGGTCTGTATGATTATAGCATGAAACTCCATCCGGGTAATCGGGTAAACCAATTCAATCCATTGAAAAAGAAAATAATTAAAGTACTGAGGTCGTCGGGTCTGACAATTGGTCTGATCCTGATTCTTTTAGCTTCACAAAGCGGATGCAGGGTTGGTTATTCCTTTACCGGGGCATCAGTTTCTCCGGCTGTCAAAACAGTATCCATTCTTTATTTTCCTAACAATGCATCCCTGGTTGCACCTACTCTCAGCCGGTCGCTGACAGATGCCATGAGGGATTATTTCACTTCGCATACAAGCCTGAATTTAGTGGAACACTCCGGTGACCTCAACATCGAAGGAACAATCACCGGGTATTCAGTTCAGCCTGTTGCCATCCAGGGGAATGAGACGGCAGCCATGAACCGGCTGACGATCACGATCAGTGTGAAATTTACAAACAGGATGGATGAGAAACAGAACTTCGAAAACTCCTTTGCCCGGTACCAGGACTATCCCAGTTCCAATGACCTGAGCGCTGTTCAGGAAGATCTCATCGCACAGATCGATGACCAGCTGATCCAGGATGTCTTTAACAAAGCTGTGGTTAACTGGTAACCAATGAACCGCGAAAACTTCATATCTTTTCTGCAGCATCCCGATAAGATCAGCAAGGGGAACCTCGAAACATTTAAAGACCTTTCGCACAGGTATCCCTATTGCTCATCGATCCAGGTTCTTTTTGCATACGGCCTGTTCGTTGAGAATGACCTGGACTTCAACCTCCAGCTGAAAAGAGCGGCAGCCTGCGTTTCCAGCAGGAAAAAACTGAAGCAATTATTTACAGAGAAAGAAAAAGAGCTGGTTGCTGAAGCCGGAATTTCTCCTGCTTCTATTCAGGATGAGATTCCCGGAGAAATTCCTGACGAACCATTGATGACGGCTGAAGCCTTACCGGCGGTTATCCCCGCACCTGTGGCGGAATTTGCTGAACCCCGGGTTGATCAAACACCGGAAATTGAACCAAGGATATCGGAATCCAGGCGGGAATTACTGGACATTGTTCATCGCCGCCTGGCAGAAATAGCCGGGGCAAAGCAAAAGGACGTTGTACATGTTGATCAGCCGGAAGAAGATGACCGGTTCGGGGTTGAAGAAATGCGGATTACATCCGAAGAGAAGCAACCGGATGAACCGATGAATGAAGAAGAATCAAAGAAATTTCTCTCAAAAGAAGAAATCCTTGAAAAATTCATTCGCGAAGAACCCAGGATTTCTTCTCCCAGGGCAGCCTTCTACCGTCCCTCAGAAACTGCCGCTCACAGCAGTGTTGATGATGAAGAGATCGTGAGTGAAACACTTGCTAAATTGTACTCAGAACAGGGAAACCATGCAAAAGCAATTAAAATTTATGAGAGATTATCTTTGCTTTTCCCGGAAAAAAGTAGTTACTTTGCAGACCAAATTTTAAAAATCAGTGAAAAATAATACCATCGTGTCTGTTCAGCAATGAATAGATAAGTGGTTTAATAGAAAAGTATTATGGGAATTTATGTTCTTATTTCGGTTCTGATCATGATCAGCTGCGCACTTTTGATCCTTGTGGTTCTGGTTCAAAACTCCAAGGGTGGTGGCCTGGCATCAAATTTCTCTTCCTCAAACCAGTTTATGGGTGTAAGGAAAACAGCTGATTTTTTGGAAAAATCAACATGGACACTGGCTGTGGTTCTTCTTCTTCTGAGCCTCTTCTCGATATTCATCATCCCAAAGCATCAAACCACTGCCAAATCAGCAGAAAGCGAAATTCAGAAACAGATCAATGACTCGAAGTCACAGCCTGTAAAGGATTTCCAGGCACCACCAGCCAAAAAGAAATAATCCTGGTTTCAGGTAATATCTTATCATAACAAAGAATGTCAGAATGTCATCATGTTCTGACATTTTTTTTTAGGATTGATTTTTTACTGCAATATTGTCCATATCCGGCCAATGTTTCTTCTTTGGCATGAAATCTGACAGAATCAGCGCATAAAGAAAAATCAGCATCTATTAATGTTTAACCCTAAAATAATTGAAAATGGCAAAAGTGAAAATTAAACCGTTGGCAGACCGTGTACTGGTTGAACCAGCCGCTGCAGAAGAAAAGACCGCTGCCGGTATCATCATCCCTGATACGGCTAAGGAAAAACCACAAAAAGGCAAAGTTGTTGCCGTTGGTACCGGAAAGAAAGATGAGCCCATGACGGTGAAAGTTGGAGATGAAGTTTTGTACGGGAAGTATGCCGGAACTGAACTGACCATTGACGGAGACACTTACCTGATTATGCGGGAATCCGATATCGTCGCAATCGTTTAATCAACCACTTAATCAAGAGAGAATTAACTTAAACAATCAAAAACAATGGCAAAAGATATTATTTTTGGAATAAAGGCAAGAGAAGCTTTAAAGAAAGGCGTTGATGAACTTTCGAATGCTGTGAAAGTAACGCTTGGTCCCAGTGGCCGTAATGTGATCATTGACAAATCCTACGGCTCACCAATTATCACGAAAGATGGTGTGACAGTTGCAAAAGAAATCGAACTGAGTAGCGCAGCAGAAAACATGGGAGCCCAGATGGTTAAGGAAGTTGCTTCCAAGACCAATGAAAGTGCCGGTGACGGAACAACCACTGCCACGGTTCTCGCACAGGCTATTTTTACTACCGGGTTAAAAAATGTAACGGCAGGTGCCAATCCCATGGACCTGAAAAGAGGCATTGATAAAGCCGTTCAGGAAGTTATCCTTTCACTGAAAAAACAGACCAAGCAGATCGGCGACAGCTCAGAAAAAATTGAACAGGTTGCATCCGTTTCCGCCAACAATGATTCATTCATTGGGAAAATGATCGCAGAAGCCATGAGCAAAGTGAAGAAAGAAGGCGTCATCACAATTGAAGAAGCCAAGGGAATGGAAACAACCGTGAAGGTTGTTGAAGGAATGCAATTTGACAGGGGATACATTTCACCCTATTTCATTACCGATACAGAGAAGATGGAAGCTGTTTATGAAAGCCCGTACATTCTTATCTATGACAAGAAGATCTCCGTCATGAAGGATTTGCTTCCGTTACTCGAAAAAGTTGTGCAGACTGGTCGCCCGCTTATCCTTATTGCTGAAGATATCGAAGGTGAAGCATTGGCCACGCTGGTTGTTAACAAAATCCGCGGTTCCCTGAAAGTAGCAGCTGTAAAAGCTCCTGGTTTCGGTGACAGAAGGAAAGAAATGCTGGAAGATATTGCTACCCTTACCGGTGGTATTGTCATTTCAGAAGAAAAAGGATACAAGCTCGAAGATGCTACCCTCGAATATATGGGACAGGCTGAGAAAGTTACCATTGACAAGGAAAACACAACCATCGTCAGTGGAAAAGGAAAGAAGGAAGATATCGTTCAGCGGGTGAATCAGATCAAGGCCCAGATCGGTACCACAACTTCCGATTATGATAAGGAAAAACTCCAGGAACGCCTTGCAAAACTGGCAGGAGGAGTTGCAGTTATTTATGTTGGTGCAGCCAGTGAAGTTGAAATGAAAGAGAAGAAAGATCGTTTTGATGATGCTTTGAATGCAACACGCGCTGCTATTGAAGAAGGAATCATTCCTGGCGGAGGCGTTGCTTATATCAGGGCAATTGCTGCGATTGAAAAGATGAAGGGAATCAACGAGGATGAAACAACGGGGATTGCCATCGTGAAAAGGGCACTCGAAGAACCTCTTCGCCAGATCGTAGAAAACGCAGGGCTTGACGGAGCCGTTGTTACACAGAAAGTGAAAGAAGGGAAAGATGATTTTGGTTACAACGCACGCACCGAAGTTTATGAGAACTTATTTAAATCAGGTGTTATTGATCCTACCAAGGTGGCACGCGTTGCGCTCGAGAATGCAGCTTCAATTGCAGGAATGCTGTTGACTACAGAGTGTGTTCTTGCCAACCGTAAGGAAGAAAAAGAACCAAAGATGCCAATGAATCCGGGTGGATACGGCGGCGGAATGGGTGACATGTATTAATGGGGTTAGTTTATAAGTGAGAGAAGCCGCTCAACATGGGCGGCTTCTTTTTTTTATCACACCACATAGCTCAAAGAATCAGTCGCTTTGCCGCATAATTTTCGTAATATTGCGTTGGAAAAAGATAAACCAGATTTCTATGCGCCGGATGTTTTTTTTATTTTTTGCAATCCTTTCTGTCGGACAGGCGATAGCACAGGGGACAGCGTCAGTTCCGGTTGATCCGGATACACATACGATCATGTATCGTGAAGTGATCAGCCAGGAAGGGACCAGGGATATATTATATGACCGTTCCGCAGAATGGTTTCGCACCTATTATGTGAACCCAACAAGCGTGACGAGGATCCTGGACAAAGTCAACGGAAAAATTGAAGGAACGGGTCGTTTCAGGATCTATTCTTTCCTTAAGGACAGTACCCGCATTGATGCCGGCATGATCAATTATGATATCATGCTTGAGATGAAGGACAATAAAGTCAGGTATACACTCAATAATTTCCTGCTGAGGGCTGCATCAAAGTTTCCGCTTGAGAAATGGCTGAATAAAAAAGATCCTGCGTATAACCCCAAATGGGACATATACCTCTACCAGGTGGATACGACCATGCGGAACCTCGTGAAGAGTCTTAAAGAGGGAATGAAACCCAAGGTCATAAAGAAGGATGAATGGTAGCCAGGAATGATATTCGGTCCCTTTCCTTATCTGAAATTGAAACTTTTTTTAAGGTTAACGGGCAGAAAAGCTTCAGGGCACGCCAGGTATATGACTGGCTCTGGAAGAAGTCATGCCGGTCATTTGATGAGATGACCAACCTTTCGAAAGAGATCCGGTCATTCCTTGAACAGAATTTTACTTTCACTACCATTACTGTTGAGTCTGTTTTGAAGAGCGATGATGGTACCATGAAAAGCACTTTTCTGCTGCATGATGGCCTGCGTATTGAAGGTGTACTGATTCCTACCGACGGGAGAACAACTGCATGCATCTCTTCCCAGGCCGGATGTCCTTTTGCATGCGTATTCTGTGCAACCGGTCAACTCGGCTTTAAAAGAAACCTGGCTTCTACCGAAATCTTCGACCAGGTAGCCCTGTTGAATGAACAATCCCTTCAGTTTTTCGGGAATTCCCTTTCAAACATTGTTTACATGGGAATGGGAGAGCCCTTGCTGAATTACGACAATGTTGTTGCATCCATCGAAAAGATAACCGATCCGGAAGGAATGGGAATGTCTCCACAGCGGATCACCGTCTCCAGTGTCGGCATCCCGGAGAAAATAATAAAAATGGCCGATGATAACCCCAGGTATCATTTTGCACTTTCGCTTCACGTCGCTCAGAATGAAAAAAGAGACAAGATCATCCCGGTAAATAAAAAATACCCGGTTAAAGATTTGGTCAAAGCACTGAAGCATTATCATAAAGTCACAGGAAAACGCATCACTATTGAGTATGTTTTGTTCCGGGGTGTGAATGACAGTCTTGCAGATGCTGCCGACCTGGCTGTCTTCTGTAAGAATTTCCCGGTAAAGATCAACCTCATTGAATACAACCCGGTTGAAAATACCGGCTTTTATCCATCAGATTCCCGCACAATGAAAGGCTTTCAGGAATTTCTGGAGCAGAAGAACCTCGTGGTGAATCTCCGGAGAAGCCGTGGAAAAGACATTTCTGCTGCCTGCGGGCAATTAGCAGGAAAATACACCAACACGAAAAACCATGAGCAAACAGACATTTGAATTATCCGGAAATATCGTTGATGTTGTTTCCAAAAGAATTTTTCAGGGAACAGTATTCGTTGTAAATGGAAAAATTTCAGAGATCCGGGAACAGGAAACCGGCAAAACAGAATTTATATTGCCCGGTTTGATCGATGCTCATATCCATATCGAGAGTTCGATGCTGATCCCATCCGAATTTGGACGGCTTGCTGTCGTTCACGGAACTGTCGGTACAGTCTCCGATCCACATGAAATTGGGAATGTGTTAGGACTTCCCGGGATACGGTTCATGATTGACAACGGGAAAAAGATCCCGTTTAATTTTTATTTCGGTGCGCCTTCATGTGTGCCTGCGACATTCTTTGAAACAACTGGGGCTAAGCTTGGCCCGGAAGAACTTGGTGAAATGCTTAAGTCCGACGACATCTGGTACCTCTCCGAGATGATGAATTTTCCGGGTGTCCTTTTCCGTGATGCCGAAGTATTGGAGAAACTTGCTCTTGCAAAAAAATACAACAAACCCATCGATGGTCATGCACCCGGTCTTACCGGTGAACAGGCGGGAGCTTATGCACGTGAAGGAATCTCAACCGATCATGAATGCTACACGAAACAGGAAGCGCTGGATAAAATCAACTATGGAATGAAAATCCTGATCAGGGAAGGAAGCGCGGCAAAAAATTTCGATGCGCTCTGCGATCTGATCAACGAGTACCCTGAAATGATCATGCTCTGCTCGGATGATAAACACCCGAACGACCTGATGGATGGACACATCAACCTGCTTGTTAAGCGGGCACTTGGTATGGGTTATGAGCTTTTTAATGTGCTCAGAAGCTGTACCTATAATCCTGTCAAACATTACAAGCTGGATACCGGGCTCCTTCAGAAAGGTGATCCTGCTGATTTTATTGTCATCGATGACCTCAGCCAGTTTACTGTTCTTCAGACCTGGGTTCATGGCGAAAAAGTTGCTGAGAACGGAAAGTCACTGATCAGATCAGTGCCGGAAACTGCTTTGAATTATTTCAATGCTGGGAAAATCACTAAAGCTGATATTGAAGTTCCGGAAGGAACTGAAAATATCAGGGTGATGAAGGCCTTGGATGGCCAGCTCATCACAGAGATGCTCAAGGTGAAGGCTCACATTCATGATCACCGGGTCGTGAGTGACCCGGCTAATGACATTCTCAAGATCGTCGTTAAAAACAGGTACGTGGATGCACCACCGGCTGTGGGATTTGTCAGCGGATTTGGCCTGAAAACAGGAGCCATTGCCTCAAGCGTTGCCCACGACAGTCACAACATTATTTCTGTGGGCAGTGATGATGCGTCAATTACTGAGGCTATCAACATGATCATCGAAGCGAAAGGTGGCGTGTCGCTGGTTGACGGTGTCGTGAAAAAGATACTGTCTTTGCCGGTGGCAGGGATCATGTCGATGGAAGACGGATATTCAGTAGCCAGGTTATATGATGAAATTGATCATAAAGTAAAGGAGATGGGAAGTGTGCTCAGGGCACCTTACATGACCCTTTCATTCATGGCATTGCTGGTAATTCCCGAACTGAAACTCAGTGATAAAGGGCTTTTTGATGGCACAACATTCTCCTTCACGCCGCTCTTTTTCGAATAACAGGGAATTTATATATTCGTTTTTAGAAATAGATTTGAAAACTTGTTATATATTTGCCAAGTAGGCTAAAAGGTATTCCTGATGAAAAAAGTAACTCTTGATGTTGAAAAATTAGAACTGGCTGCGAGTAAACTGAGGGCGATGGCTCACCCGATGCGTATTGCTATCATTGACTTGCTCACTGATAATATTAAGTTGACAGTGACAGAAATTTACGAACATTTAAACATCGAGCAGGCTTCCGCTTCACATCATTTAAATATTCTCAAGAATAAAGGATTGCTGGATTCAAAGCGGAATGGGAAAATGATTTACTATTCATTGAAATATGACCATCTGACCCGGGTTGTTGATTGTATCAACCGGTGTGGCGGAGTTTAATGGGTCCCTTTATCAACATTCCATATTTCTTCAATATCCCAGTTTGCCCGTACTTCAATAACTGAAGGGAAATAGAATACTTCTTCCGGTTGAAGTTTTGTACGATAATGCCCGGTATCCCACCTTCCATTCTTGTTTCTGTCGTAGATGCATTTAACCTTGTACTTCCCCGGGCTCAGGTATTCATAATGAATTTTTCCCGGACCCTTGATAATCTGCTGCTCAAGCACATTCTCTTTCTCGTCCAGTAATTGCACGAGATTCTTCCGGTCAGGATCATCCATTTTGAGGGTGATGAGAATTGATCCGAAATCTCTCAGCATTTGTGTCTTAAACACCAGGATTACCGAATCATTGGTCAGCCCGTTGTAGGTATAAAATGTTGAATCAGGAAAAATCAGGTGGTAGCTTTTATCTTCAATCCACTTGTGTTTTATCATCAGCCGTCGCTTCACTGAATCGGTAAAGACGCATACCGGGTGAATAGTGTCTTTGTCATAGGTGAGAAGTATCTGTCGGAAGTTAGCATTCCTGATCGGGTAAGAGAATGTAATCAGGGGATTTTTCTTGAACATGTTCAGTTTTCCGTCATGGACATTGGATGAGAAAAAAACTCTGCGAACAGATTCTGTCTCCTTTTTGTCTTTCTTTCGTTTCACTGTTTTATCACTCAGGCTGATTTTCAATGTGTCAATGACTTTCCTGTTATCTGTTACTTCCAGGATGAGGGAATCGGAAATACCGGGTTTAAGCCAGAAGTTTACAGTATCTTTGCCGGTGTTCATCTCTGTCACTGCCCAGGCTTGATCAGCCGGAAAATTTAACGGCCTGAATCGCGGTTCATGTGCCGGGAAACGAAAATACAATGTCACTTCGTCTCTTTGGGCAAAAAATGCACGGTTGATCTTCTGGACCGAATCGGTCTCTTCAAACAGCCTGAGCGTGTAGGATGGGGCCTCAGTGATGGCGTTCTTAACGGTGTCTTTGATTGGCTGAACTTCCTTTGTTTGTAATGTGTCTTTTTTAGCTGTATCAACTTTTTGCGGTGCCACGTATATTCCGTGAATTAAACTGTCACAAAACGCAATTTTTTCGTTGGGAAGATCGAAGATGCTATTGCCATTCTGATCCATGATCGCAAACAAAAGCAATGGGCCTGATTTTACATTTTCAAAAACAAACGATCCACTTTCATCTGTTTTAGCGATGTATGATGGTTTGATATGAAATGGCATCGAGTCAAGAGGGATGGTGCCGGTGGTCCGGGAGTACAGCATCGCAGTGATATCTTTCTGCGGTACATCGTCAAAAGCGCTGATTACTTTTCCGTGAATGCTGAGTGAATCGAGGTATGAACCTGTTGAAAAGACAAATTTAAAATCCTTCAACACATTGCCCTCTCTCAGATCCTGTATGGATTTTCCAAAGTTGATCGAATAGGTTGTGTTGCTGAGAAGTGAATCTGCGAGGCTTATTGAAAGAGCTTTTCCCTTGACTTTTACATCGGGGATGGTTTTCGCTGGCGGGGAAACATTGATCTGTGCATATTGATCCTTAAGCTGGATAAATTCATTAAAGACAACCCTGATGTTATTCCCTTTGTAGTTTATGCAATAGTTGGCCGGAAATGATGTCACAACCACCGGCGGCTTTGTGTCTTTCGGACCACCTTCCGGAGATACGGGGTTCGCACATCGAACCAGCAGCAGGACAATTAACAGGCAGGAGAACCGTGAAAAGAAACGAAGAACAGACATGCTGGGATTTGGTTCGAATATAAGACAGCATCAAATTTACCAATCGTTTTTGTATTAAAGAACCATTTTTTTACTATTTTTACGCAGAAAAATCGTATTAATCAATAGAATATAGTGTTAACACTCAATTTTTAAATTATGTCCGGGCATAATAAATGGTCAACTATTAAAAGGAAAAAGGGGGCACTTGATGCCAAAAGATCAAAGATTTTTTCCAAGATCATCAAAGATATTACAATTGCCGTCAAGGAAAGTGGTCCTGATCCGGGTCAAAATCCCCGGCTACGGCTTGGTATCGCCAATGCCAAAGGGGCAAGTATGCCGAAGGAGACAATTCAGCGGGCAATCAACAAAGGCTCCGATAAAGATGCCGCTGCGCTGAGTGAGACATCATATGAAGGAAAAGGTCCTCACGGAATTGCCATTTTTGTTGAGGCTACCACTGATAATATCCAGCGAACGGTTAGTAATGTCCGTTCATATTTCAATAAATACGGGGGTGAAATGGGCAAGAACGGATCGCTGAATTATCTTTTCGACCGGAAAGGAATATTCACTGTTCCCAAAGGCACAATCAACCAGGATGAATTTGAAATGGAACTGATTGATGCAGGGGCTGAAGATATCAGCCTTGACGAGGACATTTTTACCGTCACCACCCCGATGGAAGAATTTGGGAATATGATGAAAAAGCTTGAAACCCTGAACATCGAACCCGAGAGCGCCTCATTGCAGCGCATTCCAAAAACGACAGAAACTCTGGATCTCGAATCCGCAAGAAAAGTGCTGAAACTGATTGATATGATTGAGGAAGATGAAGATGTTAACAGTGTCTATCATAACATGGCGCTTACCGACGAGATGATGGAACTGCTCTGATCATCTGGTTTTGCTTGCGGCTCTTCCTAAATTTTACAGATAAAATGTACGAGGTTGATAGTCTTGGGCAGGTCGAGTTTTTTCCTCAGTCTAATCCTTGAAATTTCTGTACTTGGGGCTGTAATTTTCAGGATCTGTGAGATCTCTTTCGTACTCAGGTTCATCCTAAGCAATGCGGCAAGTTTATGATCATTCGGTGTGAGGATGGGATATTTTTCTCGCAGACGATCAAAGAATTCCGGATAGATCTTTTCAAAATGGGCCTTGATGCGATACCAGTCGTTCTCAAATTTCACATTCTCATCAATGCTTTTTAAAACACCGGAGATATCCTGTTTCGTGACTACTTTTCCCTTCTTCATCAAACGGTTAATCTCTTTCCGCATCAAACCTATGATTTTGTTTTTTTGGGAAATGAAGATTGATGAGGTTGCCAACTCACGATTGATAAGGTCCATTTCCATCTGGTGCTTCTGCTTGAGAAGCAGGTTTACTTTTTGTTCGCTTTTAAGTTTTTCCTGTAACCTCAGCTCAGTCTCCATCTCGGCTTTTTCACGCTGTTTTATCTCATGCTGTAGTTCCATGATCATCCGTTCATTCGAAAGCTCAAGTTTACGCTGATAATCAGCCAGCTCAATGGCAATTTTTAGCAGGTCTATGTCAACAGGCTTAAACACATAGGCATAAGGTTTGATTAAAAACGATTTTAAGAACACCTGGTTCTTGTCCATTGCAGTCATGAAAATGATGCCGGATTTATATTTTTCAGATATTATCCTGCCAGCTTCGATCCCATCCATTTTCCCTGCAAGTGTAACATCCATTAAAACAATATCCGGAGCTCCGCTATTTTCAGCCAGTTTCCCTATATGTTCAACTGCTGTTTCTCCTTTAGGTGAAATGCCAAGTACACGGCCACCTAGCTCGGTAAGTTTTAATTTCAAGTCGTGAGCAATAATCATTTCGTCTTCAACAATATACAAACTGATTGCTTCCATGGCTATATATAATTAAAAATATTGATGCTGCCTTTGTCATAATATTATATCAGAATTATTTTTGTCAATTCTCCCTTTTTTGTTTTCATTATGCGCCTTTCTTTCTTTGAAAGATTTCCCGTGAAGAAGAGGAGTTGGAATAATTGCCTGAGATACCTGTTTGTATATCTGCCTTTCCCTATAAATCCCGGAAAATGACCCGATAAAAAATGACCTGTATGAACTTTGGCAATTAAACGTTTAGAATATGCAATAGTAAAAAATTCAGATATTAATATGTAGGGATAAATATACTAATATTAGGATGGTTTGTCAAGTGATTTTTCTAAAATCTCAGGTCAGAATTGGTAACAATATTATATGTATCGGTAGCAATCACGAGTTCTTCATTGGTTGGCATCACCATGGCTGTGACTTTTGAACCTGGTCTTGTAACAATCAGTTCTTTGCCTTTTGATAGCGTGTTGCGTTCATTATCATATTCGATCCCGAGAAATTCAAGTCCTTCAAGAACCTTCCTCCGGGTTTCATGATCATTTTCGCCGATGCCACCGGTAAAGATGAGCAAATCCAGGCCACCCATGGCAGCAGCATAAGCACCGATGTATTTTTTAACGCGGTAAGCAAACATGTCCAGGGCTAATTTGGCACGTTCATTTCCTTTATCTGCAGCGGTTTCGACATCACGCATATCATAGGAAATTCCTGAAATCCCGAGAAGTCCGCTCTTTTTATTGAATACATTATTGGCTTCCTTCAGGCTCAGGTTTTCTTTTTCCATGATGTATAGCATGACCCCGAGATCAAGGTCGCCACAGCGGGTTCCCATCATTAATCCTTCAACCGGTGTAAATCCCATGGATGTATCAACCGATCTTCCTTTCTTGATTGCAGCAATCGATGAACCGTTTCCAAGATGACATGTGATGATGTTGATGTTGTAGAAGTCCCGTCCAAGGTAACGACAGGCTTTCTGGGAAACAAACTTGTGTGATGTCCCGTGAAATCCATATCTCCGGATCTTTGATTTCTCATAGTAATCGTATGGGATCGCGTACATGTATGAGTAAGGCGGCATTGTCTGGTGAAAGGATGTATCGAACACGGCTACCTGCGGAATATGCGGCAGGATCGCTTCAATCGATAATATCCCTTTAAGGTTTGCCGGGTTATGGAGCGGTGCCATCTCGATGCATTTCTCAATATCTTTCTTGACCTCAGGATTGATCCTGACACTCTGTTTGAAATTCTCGCCCCCGTGAGCAACGCGGTGGCCGACGGCTGTTATTTCGTTATCCGTCTTAATGACGCCATTTTCCGGATCTTTAAGGGTTTTTAATATCAGGTTTATCCCAACCTGGTGATCGGGAATGTCTTCGGTAACTTTGTATTTTTCCCTGCCCGGGACCTGATGTGTCAGCAAACTGCTGTCGAGACCGATCCTGTCAAGGAGTCCTTTTGCCAAAAGTTCAGGTTCCTTTGACATGTCAATGAGTTGGTATTTGATCGATGAACTACCACAATTTAATACTAAGATTTTCATTTTAATGGAATTGAATCAATAATTATTGTTAGCAGAAGTTAGTGTACAGAGACCGAAAAATTTTATATAGGAATGGGCACAAAAGTAAGCAAAAATGCTGATTCTTCTTAATAAATGTTAAAAAAATAACAGATAAACCAGGATTTACGGCTGATTGTGAAACAGATAACAGATGCCGGGATTTTGCTGACAGGAGCATTCAGAAAATTCCGGTCAGAATTTATATAAATTGATCATTCATTGAGAAAATGTTGGTAAAATTGTATTTCTAAATTTGTTCATCAAAAGATCCTATGGCATTTATTAATTCTGTTCTTTCATGGATAGTAAAACAACGGGTTCACCAGATTGAACTGTTCATGAAATATCCCCTTGAGGTTCAGTTTGACTGGTTCACAAGACTTATCTCTGCAGCAAAAAACACCGAATGGGGAAGGAATTATGATTATAAGTCCATCACCCGTACAGATGAATTCCGGAACCGCGTCCCGCTGAATGACTACGATACAATGAAGCCGATTATTGAACGCCTCAGGAAGGGTGAACAAAACCTGTTATGGCCTACGGAAATCAAGTGGTTTGCAAAATCCTCAGGAACAACAAGCGATAAGAGCAAATTTATTCCGGTAAGCATGGAAGCCTTGGAGGAATGCCACTTTAAAGGTGGGAAGGACCTGTTGTCGATTTATTGCACAAATCATCCGGACACCTTGTTGTTCGATGGGAAAGGACTCGCCATGGGTGGCAGCCACCAGATCATTGAGGTCAATAATGAATCCTACTATTATGATGGTGACCTTTCGGCCATCATCATTCAGAATCTGCCACTGTGGGTTGAATTCAGAAGGACACCTAATTTATCGATTGCATTGATGGATGAGTGGGAAAGCAAGATCGAAAAGATGGCCAGGGCTACGATCAACCACAACGTCACAAGTGCTTCCGGCGTACCTTCCTGGACTTTGTTATTGTTCAAGCGGGTTCTGGAGATTACAGGGAAATCAAACATCCTGGAGGTCTGGCCACAGTTTGAACTCTTCATCCATGGCGGGGTGAATTTTACGCCCTATAAGGAACAATTTCGTTCGCTTCTTCCTTCGGAAAAAGTAAGTTACCTTGAAACCTATAATGCTTCCGAGGGTTTCTTCGGGATCCAGGACAGGGATAAAGCCGACGATATGCTCCTGATGCTTGACTATGGGATCTTTTATGAATTCATTCAGCCGGATCAGATTGGTACTGAAAATCCAAAGACGCTTTTACTTGAAGAAGTCGAGCTCGGTGTAAACTACGCCATGGTCATCTCCACAAATGCCGGACTCTGGCGGTACATCATCGGGGATACTGTCACGTTTACCACGCTGAATCCTTTCCGGATCAAGATCACCGGGAGAACCAGGAATTTTATCAATGCGTTCGGGGAAGAGCTGATCGTTGATAATGCTGAAAAAGGATTGGCAATTGCATGTGAAAAATGCAAGGCAATCATCTCTGAATATACGGCAGGGCCTGTATATTTTACAGGGAATTCAAAAGGAGCGCATGAATGGCTGATCGAATTTGAAAAGGTCCCTGAAGACATTAGTTTTTTTACTAATATTTTGGATAATGCACTGAAATCGGTCAATTCCGATTATGAAGCCAAGCGATACCACGACCTTATCCTTGGTGAGCCGATCATCCGTGTAATGCCTAAAAATATATTTTATACCTGGCTCAAATCCAAAGGCAAGCTGGGCGGACAGCATAAAGTACCGCGATTATCAAACGACCGAAAATATCTTCTAGAGATAATGCAATTGAAAGCAGATTCATTTGAATGATTTTCTTATTTTTGAACAAAATAAAAAGCTATTATGCATATCGCCATTGCAGGAAATATCGGATCCGGAAAAACAACCCTTACCGGACTGCTTGCCAAACATTTTGGCTGGGACCCTCATTATGAGGATGTGGACACGAATCCCTATCTCAATAGTTTTTATGAAGATATGCAACGCTGGTCTTTCAACCTGCAGATTTAC
>TBL_comb47_HYPODRAFT_10003996_pt1 | contig 17160 bp, 8 predicted proteins | sample TroBogypolimnion_40_FD_10682 | JGI IMG/M metagenome (IMG submission 10682)
TTCAAAAAGATATGACTTCTGAAATCAATGTCGATTTTGCCAGAAACGATGCCAGTGCTTTTAGGGAATATGCAATCAACACAATAGGAATCCCCGATAAAAACATCATTTTTTTACTGGATGCCACTACAGGTCAGATCAACCAGGGGATCTCAAAATTAAACCTGATCATTAAAAACACCCAGGGAAATGCAGATGTTTTTATTTATTATGCCGGTCATGGTCTCCCTGATGAAAACACCAAAGAGGCTTATATTATGCCTGTTGATATAGATGGGAAGAATGCCAGAGATGGAATTAAATTAAAAGACCTTTATTCGAAAATAACTGAATTCCCGTCAAAAAGGGTCACAATCTTTATCGATGCCTGTTTCTCCGGTGGTGCAAGAAACCAAGGGTTGCTCGCTGCACGAGGTGTAAAAGTTCAACCCAAAGAGATTCCATTAAACGGAAAACTGGTTGTTTTTACTGCAAGTTCCGGCAATCAGTCGTCGTTGCCGTACAAAGATAAGCAACATGGGTTTTTTACTTATTATCTTCTAAAGAAATTGCAGGAATCAAAAGGAGACCTAACCTACAATGAACTTTCAACGTACATTAAGGAGAATGTTGCACTGCAATCGGTGCTGATCAATAACAAGGAACAAACACCTCAGGTGAACGTAAGCAACTCAGTTGGAAATGACTGGGGAAATTTCAACATAAAATAGGACCGTTCAAATGATCAATTTTCCTTCCTGACCGTTCTCCATGTTCAGGAAGGTTTTTTTTTGTTTATCCAGATTATCAACTCTCAGTTATAAAAAATAGCAATTTAGGTGTAAAATAATTTTCACTGTTAACAGCGACAAGTTTAAATTTGCATTAAAAAATCCCAAGCCTGAAACAAATATTTTTATTACATGTTATATCGTAAATATAAGTAATAAGAATAATAAAATGTTTTATTTCAACACCCCCGACCCCTAAATGGGAGATTTGACTTTCAGGTAGATACAGAAAATCCCCTTTTAGGGGATTTAGGGGTAAAACACGACACTATTCAATTCTAATTACTTATGTGTACATTGGCATTGTAAAATCCATTAAATCTATGGATCATTCTCATTTTTCCGGGTTAAATTTTCATCACAATAAATTGTCTATGTTAATAAAAATTGAATTCCTCCTTTGTGTCCTTTTTCTTCTTATTCTTCAGGTAAAACCTGTCGTCGGTCAAACAAGTTATACGATTCCTGCCGAAATAACCTACTTAAATGGTCTGGACCAGATCTATCAGTCTGTGAAACCAGGTGACACGCTCCGTTTTATTGCCGGGAGCAAGAACTATCTGTTAATCAAAAACTTCCAGGGATCAGCAGAAAAGCCAATTGTGATGATCAATTCCGGTGGGCCGATAATTATCGATACTGACTTCTATTATGGTATTGCCATTCATAATTGCCAGTATATTAAATTTACCGGGACTGGTGATCCGAACCAAACCTATGGATTTCAGGTAAAAAGGGTTGCCAATGGAGCTGGTATGGGAATTGGTGAACTAAGTTCTGATTTTGAAATTGATCATGTTTCAATTGAAAACTGCCTGATTGGAGGACTTTATGCCAAAACAGACCCCGATTGCACATTGTCCAGCGTAAGAAGCAACTTTACCCAAAAGAACACGGTCATCCATGATAACTTCATTTCAAATGCCGGCAATGAAGGGATGTATATCGGAAGTACAAAGTATGATGGACAAACAGTGCAATGTAATGGAAAAGACACAGTTCTCTTGCCGAGTCTTTTGGATGGAGTAAGGGTTTATAACAACATTGTCAAATATGCCGGTTGGGATGGAATCCAGGTAAGTTCTGCCTATAAAGACTGTAAAATATACAATAATACAGTGTTGTTTGACAGTCAGGCAGAAAGTAATGCCCAGATGTCGGGGATCATGATTGGAGGTGGAACGAAATGTGATTGTTTTAATAACTTTATCAGCCAGGGTAAAGGTGATGGTATTGAAAGCCACGGGCTTGGGGGATCAAGGATTTTCAACAATATTATTTTGGATGCAGGCCGGAGTTATTTGCCTGCTGATCCGACCCAAATGAAATATGGTATCTATATCAGTGACAACGATTCGTCTATTTACATTGAGAATAACAATATTATCAATCCAAAATCGGACGGTATCCGTTTTGCAAATGTATCGGGGAATATTAATGTAATCGCTTCAAATGTGATCATCAACCCTGGGAATTTCGATTTATACCAAAACGGAAACACCTGGTCAAAAGGGATTGATTCCTATGTTATGCGTCCCGATCCAGGCTTCGTTTTAACCTTACAAAATAATTATCTCTCACGCAATGCAGATTCTGTGAAATTTGTTTCAACTGCATTTCTATCTCCAGCTGATTTTAAATTACTTGCAGGTTCTCCACTGATCGATCGTGCAGATATAGATAAAAATATCAACTTCGATTTTGAAGGGTTACCACGTCCATCGGGTATCAAATCCGACATTGGTGCCTTTGAATTTCAAATGACCTCAACTCCTAAAGTTCAGGTTATATCAGGAGGAGGTGCTTATTGCGAAGGGGGAACTGGTGTTGCAATAAAGTTGCGCGGTTCAGAAAATGGGGTCAATTATCAATTGCGACTGGATGGAGTCAAATTTGGAAGCGTAGTTGCCGGTACAGGTTCAGCGATCAGCTTTGGACTTCAGACCGCAGTGGGAGTCTATACAGCAACAGCAATAAATGTGGCGACATCCTCTGTCAAGGCAATGTATGGAAGTGTAACAGTTACTAAAATTGCCTTACCTGTTGTTTCTGCAATTCAGGGAAACAATACTTTATGTGGGTTGAGCACAACCATCCTGACCAATTCAACCGCTGGAGGGGTATGGAGCAGTTCGTCCCCGACGATCGCAACTGTAACGACTACAGGGATTGTGAAAGGTATTGTCGCAGGAACAACCACAATCAAATACACTGTGACCAATGGTAATGGTTGTTCAAACAACACGAGTATGGTCGTCACAGTCAATGCTGCACCAAAACAATACAGTATTACAGGTGGTGGTGGATATTGCATTGGTGGAAACGGTGTTGTTGTTGGATTAAGCGGTTCACAAGCTGATATTAATTATCAGTTGAATATAAATGGGACTTATACAGGAAATTCAGTTCCAGGAACCGGGGCTGCGATTAGCTTTGGCCTTCAGAAAACAGAAGGAAACTATACTGTTAATGCGACAAATGCGAATACCAATTGCAGTAACATCATGAAAGGTGGGGTTTCTGTGACAATCAATGCGTTACCGGAAATCCCGGCAGAAATTGGCGGAGACAATTCTGTATGCGTTGGAAGCACAACCATGTTGACAGAAACGACAACCGGTGGTGTATGGAGCTCCCTGACCCCCACTATAGCCTCAGTAAATACATCAGGTGTTGTGACAGGCAAGGTCAAAGGAACCGCAACAATCAAATATACGGTTACCAATGGAAGCAAATGTACAAATAGCATCAGTACATCTATTACTGTAAATGGAAAAGTTAGCCAACCGGCAAGTTTCACATCATCAACCACAAAAGTATATCAGGGTCAGACGGATGTCGCCTATGAAGTACCTTTTGTTGAGGGGGTAACCTACAATTGGAGCTACTCCGGTTCAGGAGCAACCATTTCCGGAACGGACAATTCAATTCTAATCAGCTATTTACCCACAGCTACTTCAGGAACACTGAGCGTAACAGCCTCGTCCATATGCGGGACAAGCACCCCAAGATCGCTTAATATTACTGTTGTAAAGAAAAAAGATGGCGCTTTACCCATGAATTCTACCGAACAAGCAGCATCTGATTATACAAATCTTCAGACAACCCTTCCTGCCGCTTCATTGAACAATCTCAATATCTATCCAAATCCGTCTTATGGAATGACTACTTTCGAATTTGAAATCGATAAAGACGCCCATGTTATGATAGAGATATTCTCTGTAAACGGCAAATCCGTGGCGCGGATATTTGATGCAGATGTTGAGGCAGGAATCGAACAATCGCTACACTTTCAGCAATCACTTCCAACAGGTGTTTACTCGTGTGTAATGAGATGGGGCGGAAGGAAAATCACAAGGAAACTAATTGTAAAACAATAGGAATTTATTCAGAAAAAATAGCAGCTCCTGATTTATTGGGGGCTGCTATTCCTCAACCACAAATTTTAAGTTCAATTTGTTGGATTTAATCAAAAGGTTATATCTTTGCACCATTAATAGTGGATAAATTTGATTGATTGCAACCACGGAAAAAAATGCTAAAACAAAATTTTCGGACTTTTCCCTTCAATCAAAAATTCCTTATAAATCATTTATTATTAATCGGCCCAGTTTATCGGGCTTAAAGTTGTTTTATTATGGGATATCTTTTTACTTCAGAATCGGTGTCGGAAGGACACCCCGATAAAGTGGCCGACCAGATTTCGGATGCGGTACTTGACGAATTTTTGGCATATGATGCCAACTCAAAAGTGGCCTGCGAAACATTGGTCACGACCGGACAGGTTATTCTGGCCGGAGAAATTAAATCACAAACCTATGTCGATGTGCGCGAAGTCGCTCGAAGGGTGATCAACCGGATTGGTTATACAAAAGCTGAATACCAGTTCGACGGAGACTCTTGCGGCGTACTGACAGCATTGCACGAACAGTCACCCGATATCAATCGTGGTGTTGAAAAGATCGACCGCGAAAACCAGGGGGCAGGCGACCAGGGGATGATGTTTGGATATGCATCATCCGAAACCGAAAATTATATGCCTCTCTCGCTCGATTTATCACATTTATTGCTGCTCGAACTGGCTGCCATCCGCAGGGAATTGAAGGTGATGACCTATTTGCGTCCGGACTCCAAATCGCAGGTCACCATTGAATATGATGTGAACAATAAGCCTGTTAAAGTTCATACAATCGTCGTTTCTACCCAGCACGATGAATTTATCCTACCGGAAAACAGCTCACCTGAAGCCCAGGCAAAAGCTGACCAGGCGATGTGCGACAAAATCAAGGAAGATGTACAACAGTACCTGATCCCTGCAATCATTGCAAAATTGCCTGAACAATTACAGCAACTTTTCATTCCGGGATATATTCTTTATGTCAATCCTACCGGGAAATTTGTAATTGGCGGACCTCATGGAGATACAGGATTAACGGGAAGAAAGATTATCGTGGATACTTATGGTGGAAAAGGTGCCCATGGTGGTGGTGCATTCTCAGGAAAAGATCCATCCAAAGTGGACCGCTCGGCAGCCTATGCTGCAAGGCATATTGCCAAAAACATGGTTGCCGCAGGGATTGCAGATGAGATTTTGGTTCAATTGGCTTATGCTATTGGTGTTGCCCAACCAGTTAATATTTATGTAAATACCTATGGTACAGCTAAAGTCAACTTGAATGATGGCGAAATTGCAGATAAAGTAGCTGCCCTTTTCGATCTTCGCCCCTATGCCATCGAAAACAGGTTGAAACTACGGAACCCAATCTATGAAGAGACCGCTGCTTATGGCCATATGGGCCGTACACCAGTAACTGTAATAAAAAAATATTCTTCACCTTATTTTGGAGAGCTTGTCAAAGAAGTTGAACTCTTTACCTGGGAGAAGCTGGATTATGTCGATAAAATCATAACTGCTTTTAAGGCATAAGCTTTTTTGAAATCAAAATTAAGCCGGACAGAGTTCATTTTCAATGATCTGTCCGGCCTTATCTTTCAGTCTTTCACGCAACGGACAGAAAGTCCCCAGTTGTATGGATAGCTGGTTTGCTTAAAAGTCCCGCTGACACTCAGATACCAGTTATATGCATTACCTGGGAATTTAGAATCCAGACCAGAAGTCCACCACATCGTATAATCACCTCCTCCATCACTAATAGACCAACTGTCCCCAAAACCACCATCAGGGGTCAACATTCCAGCAGGATAAGCATTAAACTTTGTTTTATTTGTATTCTTACCACCGTTTACGGCCCAATAAAAATTGACATTATTCATTAAATCAAAGCCGTTATATCCATTTGCGGCCAGATAATCGGCAAGGTTCTGGTAGTCACTCGCTGTAGCGACATGCCAGCCAACAGGTGCAACATTGCGGGGGTCATTCACTGCATACCAGTTGTACATTGCTCCTGCCAGATCTTTTCTTGATATATCATCATTATACCATCGGTATGCTCCAGTTATGAGGTTTTTCCAAGTATTTCCGGTAACATTGGCAATGGCTTCTCCGGTTCTGTATTTCGTAGTTTTAAGATTGCCGACCATCCAGGTTTGTGTCCCAATTGTAATGGCCTGATAGACATTCCCATCTGCATCCACTGCGTCTGGAGCAGCATTGAGTGTTGTAAATGATACTTGTAGTCCGTAATTTGTACCGACAGCGTTGGTCGCATATGCCCTCACATAATATTTGGTTCCCGGTAACAACGATGAAACAGAACTTGAAAAGGTCCCTTTTCCTGGACCATCCTCAGTTCTTGAATCATTAAATGTGGGATTTTCTTTCGTACTCCAGCAAACACCTCTTAACGTAATCGCTGACCCTCCATCATCAAAAATATTACCACCCCCATTTGCATTGTCATTTGAAATATTTGTAATTGCCGTTGTCGTGAGCGCCGGGTAACCATTTGTTTGTATGGTAACCTGATTTCCATAACCGGTTTTACCCGCAGTGTTTGTTGCATAGGCTCTGACATAGTAAGTTGTTCCGGGAGTCAGAAGCGTAATTCCACTTGTGAAAACACCGGTACCTGCCCCATCAAATGTTCTTGTATTGGCAACTGTCGGATTTGTACTGATACTCCAGCAAACACCTCGTACCGTAATTGCACTCCCTCCATCATTGGTTATGTTTCCTCCAGCTGTTGCAGATGTTCCGGTCGTATTTGAAATGGGGGTTGTTGAAAGTGCAGGTATATCTGTTCTGGTTGTGAAAGAGACCTGATCTCCGTAACCGGTCACAGAAGGCCAGCTAGTCGCATAAGCCCTTGCAAAATAAAGGGTATTTGGCAACAGTTCGGTAAGTGAACTTGTAAATGTTCCGTTCCCTGTTCCATCAGAAGTTTTTGAATTTGCAATTGTCGGATTTGGAGAAGTACTATAACAAATCCCTCTTTGCGAGATGTTGTCACCGCCATTATCCGTTACTTCTCCTCCGCCACTGGCGGTATAAGGCGTTCCAGACAGGATCGCATTGGTTTTGACAATGGGAGGATTTGGCCATGTCGTCAAAAGCAGATCCGAACTGTAGGCAGTTCCTGCACTATTTGTTGCATAAATCCTTAAATGATAGGTCGTAATGGCTTTCAATCCTGTGAGAATGGATGTAAATGAACCGGTACCTGTCCCTGCAACTGTTTTGGAACCCAAAATATCAGGATTAGCTGCTAATCCGTAGCAAACACCATGAGCAGTAACTGCCGAACCGCCGTCATTTAATACCTGATAGGAGATGGATAATGAGGAAGTGGACAATGAATTTCCAATACCCGGCCATATCGCAGGTAAATCCGCCAAGGTAGTGAAAGAGAGCTGCGGCCCGTAAGAAGTCCCGTTACTATTTGTGGCATAAGCTCTTACATAATACATCTTCATTGCAGTCAGTCCTGAAAGGAGGCATGTAAAAGACCCCTTACCTGTACCTTCAGAGGCTTTGGAGTCCAAAATCGTTGGGGTACCAAGTGTATTCCAGCAAATTCCACGGGCAGTTACTGCTGACCCGCCATCATCAGTCACTTCGCCACCGCTGCTTGCAGTAGAGACTGTGATTGCAGAAATAACCTTTGTGGTTACAATCGCTGAAGAACTTAATGTAGTGGCAGATCCTTGTGATCCGTAGGAGGTTCCAATACTATTGGTGGCATATGCCCTGATGTAATAGGTCGTACCCGGAGTTAATCCGTTAAGCGTTGTGTTGAAAGTTCCTTTGCCACTTCCAACAGAAGTTTTGGAATCGGCGATTGTTGGATTTTGGTTGATACTGTAACAAAATCCACGATCAGTTACTGCAGAACCGCCATCATTGGAAACTTCACCATTACAATTGATTGTAGTTGAAGTTGTTATCGACGCAACGGAAGTTGTAACAGTCGCCAATAATCCCTGAGTTGCAGCAGTAACCTGAACTCCATATGAAGTACCCATGTTATTTGTAGCATACGCCCTAACATAATAGGTCGTTGCCGGGAGTAAACCAGTTATAGAACTGGTAAATATTCCGGTCCCGGTTCCATCCGATGTTTTTGAATTGACAATTGTCGGATTCTGGGAAGTACCCCAACAAACTCCCCGTGCTATTATAGCTGAACCACCATCCCCAGTGACTTCGCCACCACCTGACATGGAAGTTGCAGCAATAGAGGATAAAACTGATGATGTAACCGTTGGAACCAATGCCAATGTGGATGTTGTTTGCTGATCACCATAATTTGTCCCAATAATATTTACCGCATAAGCCCTGATGTAATAAGTTGCGCCAGGCGTCAATCCCGTTACAGAGCTCGTAAAACTGCCTGTTCCTGAACCATCAATGGTTTTTGAATTTGCAGTTGTCGGGTTTTGCGAAGTGCCCCAGCATACCCCACGGCTTGTCACAGCCACACCACCGTCTGAAGAGACATTTCCACCGCTGGTGAGCGAAACAGAGGTGATATTAGAAGAAATGGATGTCGTAAGGGTGGCAAGCGTTGAAAGATCCTTGTTATTGCCTTTCTGACAACTTAAAAAAAGAGATAAAAGAAAAATAGTAAACCAAACTTTTGGGAGAGGAAGATTTGATCTCATAGAATTTAAATATTTTGATGTATAAGAACGTCTGTTAACTAAATTTTGTTTAGGATATTTTAATTTTCTACTGTATTAGGAAATTTTTAATTTTTTACGAAAAGGATTTATCCTATTTGTTTTTCAAATCAAAACATCCAGGAATACCTTTTCAAAAAAGGTCAACCATTACAACTTCATTTTGTACAATTCCGGCATATTCGTGTGGTTTTAATCCATAATCTGATCTTTACATTCGATCAGCAAATCAATCTGAGCCCACCGATTCGGTAATACTACTTCTCAAGGAGGCTATTTTACGTTGGACACCTGACATGCCAAGCTTACTTCTGATCTGGTCAATGTGCGCTATACAAACCTGTCCAAACGCCTAACCACTCCACACCGTGTGTTAAGGACTATCAACAGATGCAAACCAGAATTGAGGGTCGTTGTATTCGTTCTTCTGAATAAATTTAAATTAGAACCGCATGTAAAAATCGGTCAATTGATAAAGCGCATCCTTTGCTTTCTTATCCAGGGAATTGTATTTTCTGATCAACCTGCACTCTTCAATCCTGTAAAATCTTCATTGTCCTTCCGCCATCCTGCAATTTTGAAATTAATTAGTTTTAACCTTTAAATTTTATTTTTATGGCTTTTCCACCTGGAGATTATTTCAGCCCTACTTCAAAAGTTACATTACACATTGAATCTGTGGACGATGCTACTGGTAGCATTAAGGGAGGTACAATCACGAATTCTGATGGAAGCATTCACAAACTCACATCAGGTAATTTCGGTTATATAGATAATAAAAATCAATTACAGGGATTTTTGGCAGCTACAGTACTATAAAACCATGATATACAGACGATTAATTTTCACTGTCTTGATATGAAGAATGGCTGTCAATTGGAAGGCTATGGGGCTAGGGTGTGTGCCAGTGGAGTACAAAATCTTACCGGATTTTACTCTAAAAAGACAACACCTGTAGTGCTTGGACAACCATTTCAAGGGGGTATCGTGGCCTTAATTTTCAATCCTGAAGAAAAAGGTTGGGTAGCAGGCGAAATTCATGGTTTAATTGCAGCAAAAAGTGACCAGGTTCCTGCCAAATGGGAAAGTGCAAGTAGGCTATCGGTAACCGGTGCAACCGAAACAGCATTAGGTACAGGTGGTACTAATACGACAAAAATTGTCAACGCTCAAAAAACATCTTATTTGCCTTCAAATGCCGCTAAACTATGTAAAGATTATAATGGTGGTGGTTTCACAGATTGGTACTTACCTGCAAAAGATGAGTTAAATTTGCTTTACCAAAACAAAGCTGCAATTGGTGGCTTTAGTAATGATTACTACTATAGTTCTTCGGAGACCAGTTTATTTAGTTATTGGTATCTGAACTTCACTAATGGTCAACTGATTAACTTAGTGAAGAGTTCGAACTTTAAGTGCCGTCCGGTTCGACTTTTTTAACAATTATCTTTTTTTGCCATTCGTTTTGGCGGGCTTGATTCATTCTATTATTTGAAATACAAGGTTGTATTACTCCTAAGGAAATAATCTAAATTTAAGGAATTACCACGATTGTCTGAATGGCCTGGGCGCTAATCTGAACTTCAACAGAACGATTTTCCAATGAGAGCATTACATTTTTTGAGGCTGAATTCATGTTTAAGATGACTACCGCAATGGATCCGTCAGGGTTCAGGGCTGCTGTTACCATTAATGATGGGTCACTGTTTTCAGTTCCAATACGGACAGCTCCAGGCCGGAGAAACTTACTGAAATGGGCCATCGTATAATACAATGGCGTAAAATATACTTCGTCCTTATCCGAATCAACGATAACAGGTGCCACGCACCAGTTCTTAAACCAATTAGGGCCACCTTGTTTGTCCAAAACCATGTTCCAATCTATCCAGCCATCTACATGGTTATTCAAACAGCCAATAATATCCCTGGCATAGCGATAGACAGGAACATATTTAGGATGGAGCTTTTTTTGGTTAGCAGGGGCCCAGTCCCATCCCCAATCGGTTGCTTCTTCCGACCAATACCATTTATCATCCTGCCAATGAGGCACTTCTGCATCAATACATGCTTCCGTTTGAATTAGATATTTGCCAGGAGCCATATCATGGGTAAAATTCAGTGATTGGGGAAACCAATCAAAGGTGCTTGCATACCAGTGAATCGCAAAACCATCAAAATATTTTGAAGACGATTCGTCCTTGTAAATCACTTTTGCCCATCTTTCCAATTCATCACCACGATTCTGGTCATACGCCAATACTTTTACAGGATGCCCATCGGCTGCAAGTTTGGGACCAAGGTGATTTCTCACAAAATCGACCATTTCTTCTGGAGAATAGTGCATGCTGTCCCAATTGCCACCGCATCCAAGCGGTTCATTTTCAACAGTTAATCCCCATATATCAATACCTTCTTTTTTATAGGCGTTAAGGTACTTTGAGAAATATAATGCCCAACAATCATAGTATTCAGGCAGTAGTTTGCCTCCGCGCCAATCGTTATTGTCTTTCATCCAGGGTGGTGCAGTCCATGGTGATGCGACAATTTTAAACCCGTCTTCTGAATGGGCCATTGCATCCCTGATCATCGGGATGATATCATCACGGTCTTCGTCAATTGAAAAATGGTCCAATTCCTTGTCACCCTTTACCGGTGCATAGGAATAATTTCCCAATGAAAAATCACACGAATTGATATGCGTTCGGGTTAAGGAGTATCTTGCACCTTTGGTCCCGAAATAGGCATCCAGGATCAAATCACGGTTTTTCTTGCTTAATTTATTCAACAAATAAGCAGATGCTTCAGTAAACGATCCGCCAAATCCGATGATGGTTTGAAATTTTGCACCAGGCAACAATTGAATGGTTGTGGCTTTATTTCCGGAAGGAAATTCAGAAATTCTTTTGAGTTTGTTGCCATTTGAAGAAGTTTCATAGACTTCGATTGGTAGCTTATTCTGCCTCACACTGCAACTCATTATTATAATGATAATTAGAGAACTGGACAAATAATATTTTAATCTTTTCATTTTCGTTTTTAATGTATTTAGGTTTTGCTGCATGCTTTATGCAGGTGCATCAGATTTTATCCCATTGGATTAAGTGGCCCAATTGGCCCGACGATTGTCTTTTACAATCGCCGGGCCATCAGAGAGGTAACGAACTTTACTATTATTTTATTTTATACCTATTTAGGGAAAGCTTTACTATTACTCAGCTTGCTTATATACCTTAACATAATCAACAAGCATGGATTGAGGGAATGGCGTCTGGCTTGTCGGGAAACCTAAATAATTGCCCCCCACAGCGACATTCAGTATGATATAAAAAGGGTGGTCAAAAACCCAGTTCCCCGTTAGTTTATCAGGAGTAATCCTTTGATACAATGTGCTATCAACGAAGAAATCTATGTAATCTTTACCCCATTCAACAGCAAACAGGTGGAAGTCAACATCATACCTGGTATTGTCCAAAACAAAACTTTTCGTAATTGATGCAGATCCGGAATATCCCGGGCCATGTACCGTGCCACTGATAATGTTAGGTTTCTGGCCCCTGAGTTCCATGATATCAATTTCGCCACACTGAGGCCATCCTATCGTACTTTCATTGGATCCGAGCATCCAGAAAGCTGGCCATACGCCTGGCCCCCAGGGTGTTTTGATGCGTGCTTCAATACGCCCGTAAGCTTGTTCAAAAAAACCTGAAGTTTTAATTCTAGCTGAAGTAAAAGCCGAACCCGCATACATCTCACTTTTGGCTGTAATCGCTAAATTACCGCTGCCGTCCAAAGATACATTTGAGGCACGATTGGTATAGTACTCCAATTCGGCATTGCCCCACCCATTATTGCCCGTTCCAATATCATATTTCCACTTCGTTGCATCGGGTGACACTCCTGCCACACCACTGAAATCATCGCTCCAGACCAATTGCCAATTCCGTTGATCAATTTTTTGAACATTCTCTTTTGTACATCCTGACAGCATGATCAGCAAAAGTGAATAGATAGCTGCTAAAACCGTATTTTTGCTAGCTTTTTTCATAACAATATTTTTTTGTAATTGACTTTAATTATTTCAATTGTTATCACATTATTATCCAATGCGTTGTTGAAAATATTTTTTTACTTCTGATGAAATGTTATGTTATCAAAATAGACTACATTATCAGAGGTCCTTGCATTGAAATCAGGGAATACAATTAACTGAACATATGGCGTTGGATTCGTTGAATACTTGACATCTGAAAAGTCGAATGTAAGTTCCTGCCAAGCATTTACGACTGTATTTGCAACCTTAACTTCTACTTGTGCCCAATCAGAAGCTGTTGCAAATTTTATTCCAACATCACTTATGACCGTTTTATACACCATTATCTTGACAATGTTGTGGGCCGCATCCAATTGAAATGTACCCATAGAAACTTTATCAGTTTGACAACCGGCCCAGGCCTGGCCTGCCTGAAGCGCGGTCATCTTAGCTACGGTTGCTGATGTATTGATCCCAGATGGATTCGGGTTTGCAACAAACTCCAGCGGCGGATTTGCAACGTTTTCAAACACAGACCATCCAAAGCCCTTTCCAAATCCGGCAGTTTCAAAATCAATTGTACTGCTCTGGGTATATGACCCACCACCGGACGAGGTCTTATAGAAATAAATATTGTCGATCCAGATCGTTCCACTTCCATCGAATTTTAACTGCATTATTTTTGTCAAATCCACTGATGAAAACGACGATAAGGGAATATTCACACTTGACCAACCTGAAGTCGGAACCGTTAAACTATAAGCTTTTTCAACAGGTCCAGGACTTATCAGGGAAACGTTCAACAGTGTCGAATTTGCCGACCAGACATCCACATGCAGGAAACCCATCCCTGAAACATCCTGATTGCTGCCTAAAGCAATTCCCTGATAATTTAATCCGGTGTATTTAAGGGTGTTATTACCCGCGACAGAAACCTGCGAAGCAACGGTCGTTTGCCCCCAGTTTGGATTCAAATCTGTTCCGGCCACATTGGTATAGGTATCGCTGAATACTGAAATAACGTTTGCCTGACTGGCAGTAGGGGTAGGGGCAGCAGTAGCTGGCTCAGTTAGAGGGACTCCTCCTGTTTTATAGAAATAGATATTGTCGAACCAGATCGTTCCATTTCCATCAAATTTAAATTGCATGATGTTCTTTAAGTCCACACCTGAAAAAGAGGACAATGGGATATCCACACTTTTCCACCCTGAGGTAGGCACTGTCAAACTATAAGCTTTTTCAGCCGGTCCGGGACTTATCAGGTAAACGTTCAGCAAAGTTGAGTTGGCTGTCCAATAATCCAAATGCAAAAAGCCCATTCCGGATACATCCTGATTGCTGCCCAACTGAATACCCTGATAATTTAATCCTGCATATTTAAGTGAATTGTTCCCGGCTACAGAAACCTGAGAAGCCACCGTAGTTTGTCCCCAGTTGGGATTAAGGTCCGTTCCTGTCACATTGGTATAGGCATCGCTGAATACTGAAATCACGTTTGCCGCACTAGCAGTAGGAGTAGGAGCTGCTGTGGCTGGGCCTGTGGGTACACTACTGCTGAAAGTTATGTTGTCAAAATAGATCACATCATCAGAACTCCTTGCATTGAAATCGGGGAATACGATGATTTGAGTATAACCATTTTGTATCTGCGAGGTAAAGTCGAACGTCAATTCCTGCCAGGCATTTACAACTGTATTTGGGACTTTAATTTCACCCATCGACCAACCATCCGCTTTGGCAAATTTTATTCCAACATCACTTTTGACAGTCTTATAAACCATTATTTTGACTGTGCTGTGGGCTGCATCCAAATTAAATGTACCCATGGCACCATTGTCTGTTTGACAACCTGCCCATTGCTGACCTGCCTTGAGTGCACTGAATTTAGCAACGGTTGCAGATGTATTGATTCCTGATGGATTCGGGTTTGCCACAAACTCTAATGCCGGACCAGTACTGTTTTCGAAGACACTCCATGGCCAGCCTGCTCCATATCCGGATGCTTCAAAATCGATTGGATTGCCAAAAACGTATGGAGGATCGGCCTTGTAGAGATAGACATTGTCGATATAAACATTGGTCAAATCGCCTGAAAGGACCAATTGTGCTAAATGAGATTTGGTGGTTAATCCGGTAAACTTAGAGAATGGAATATCTATGCTAACCCAGTTTTGAGAAGTTAAGGTTGGAGGGGTAATGGAAATTTCATAACTAACATCATCTCCACCACCGTACACCCCATTTGCCCCGAAATCTACCAGCATAATTTTAAATGTTTTACCAGTAACGGCATCAGGTGTCCAAATATCCATGTGGAAATTGGTCATGGCACTGGCATTGACCGGTTGTGATGTAAACTCAATTCCTACAAAGTTAAGGTTGCGATAACGCATCACATCATTACCCTTTATCTGAATAGCGGAGTTTTCTGCTGTTGAATAGAGCCAATGGGTATTCCACGAATCAACCTTCACATTTGTATAAGTATTACTGTATAAGGAGATTACCTTGTCTTTGTTAATTGTGGGTGCCGGAGCCGGATCTGTTGGTGCAATCGGTTGACCTATTGAATTTACCGTAAACGAACCTTTCCCAACCATATTCCCAACTTTGGCGGTAATAACTGCCGTACCTTTACCTTCAGCTTTGACTATTCCCATATCGCTTACAGAAGCGACTGTGGGATTGGATGAGACAAAAGTGATATACGAACCTGCCAAATTAATTTTTTGATCGATACCCGTTGGCAGGTTAAATGTGGCATAAATACCTGATATCGTATTCATATCACCAATTTCAGCTTTGTTGATAATCGAGTCTTTTCCATTAAAGATTCCAACTGCCGAATGGGCAATTGCCCCCAATTTTTCAAACTTAACTTCATCGATCCAGAATGTATAACCTTTCCCATTTTGGGGTGCTGCTGAATAAAAAAACATGCCTCTTTCCTGTTTAAGCACGGAAGGATCGGGAAGTAAAATATAAAATTTTGCCCAATTTGTATTGAGTGCCACATTTGAAATGGAAACCTGGTACTTGGATATTCCGAGATCATTTCCGAATCCTGCCTGTTCAATGGTTGCCGGTTGGGATGCCTTTGCCCAAAAGGTAAGTACATTATAACCAGACAGGTCACGGCCCATAGATGTTTGAAAGACCCCACCGACATACCCACCATTTGGGTCGCCCGTATCCGGAACTTCAAATTTCATTGAAGCGGTTCCACTGAATTTTACTTCTGTATCGACACTAAATGCTGTTACTTTCGAAGTTCCATATGCCGCATAGCTCAATCCGGCACTAAATCCATCGATGAAAACATCTGCTGTTGTCGGATAGGTTGCCAATTCCAGTCCATCAAGCTTTCTTTTGCAGTTAACTGCTAATAATAGAATTGATATCAGGACAAATATTGATATAATAGATTTTAAATTTTTCATTTGTTTCAATTTTTTCTGGTTTATTTACCTATACTAAAATGAAGATAAGTTCTGATTTCCCATTCATTACCATTTCCATATCCCACTGCTTCAGGATCAGCCACCATCTGGCCTGTATTGTCCATTGTTGTCGTTGGGGAATATCGTGGAGAATATCGATTAAGGGACCGCCAGGTACAACGTAATCCAATTTTTGTTTCCGGAAGATTAAACCATTTTTGTTTTGTAATTGATGTTGATATATCTGCCATTAACTGAAGAGGATAGGTTAAGTTGAAGTCGCGGTGATAATCGTAAGGTCCCCAATCATTCACTTTAACCATTGAGATTAGTTTTACTTTTTTGTAAATCAGCCTGATATCAGTCCCAAAACGTTGGATCAATCTTTCGTCACTGCCGTTCGATTCAGTATTTCCACCATAAAGATTGACAATAAATCCGAAGTTGGAATTTAGTTTTGATACGATACGTGAATTGGCTTCCCATAAATCGCGTGCGTGAGGAGCGCCCGGGAATGCAAAAATTGTACGTCCGTTGGCCATGATGCCTATAGCAGCATCCTGGGTTGTAGGCTGATGACGATAGACAAAATCAGCGCTTATTGCAAATGGGGCATCTTCCATCTCATCATTGTCCCATGCCCACATCCATGAGGCTGGCGTAGGATCATAAGAAATTAATAACTCACCAGCTGTAGTCTCCCTGTTTTGCCTNACNGCAAAAGGNTCNTCNAGTACNTTTCTGGATATGGCAGGGGCAGGGGCATCTTTTGGAATTGGTCCGACAATCGGTTTTTGCCATAAGAAATTGGGCGCTATCTGAAAATTGCCTATTCCCA
>TBL_comb47_HYPODRAFT_10003997_pt1 | contig 17158 bp, 13 predicted proteins | sample TroBogypolimnion_40_FD_10682 | JGI IMG/M metagenome (IMG submission 10682)
GAAGTTGTTTGGATCAACCTTTTTTAAAGGTTGAGTTTGGATCAACCTTTTTTAAAGGTTGAGTTTGGATCAACCTTTTTTAAAGGTTGAGTTTGGATCAACCTTTTTTAAAGGTTGAATACTATATAAAGATATATTATTAATTAACAATAATGCTATCAATGACATCAATAACATCAATAATGACATCACAATCACATACACCAACAACAATTACAAAAACAATCAATCAATTGTTAGCCGGTGTGTTTATTACTTGTGAAGTTATAATGTATGACGATACATATGAGACAGAATTAGGTGATGGGTATTATCCACAAATAATAAAACAAACTGAAATATCATCTAATTATATTTCTAGAAAAATTAAATTTAAATTACAAGAATATATGGATGATGATGGTGAAACTGTTAAATTATGTTGGTATCAATTAACCGGTATAAATATTAAAGGATTAGATCAAAATTGTGGACCCAAATTATATAGTTATTTAAATTCTAATCATAGTCATACCGAAACTCGTATTTATACAATAAAAACTATTTGGAATTCAAACTTGGGTGAAATATATCCCAAATAGAGCGCAAATCTAGATTGGATATGGTCTGTTCTTTTCAACAACTAATGGTAAAGGCATTAATATAGTTGTATTTTTATTATAAATATTTACATCAGGTAATGATATAAGTTGTGCTATTAACGGAGGTTCTCTATTTACTAAATTTGTACTATTAACTCCAAATAAAAATGATTCTATTTCTACAGGATTATATGATAATTTTTCTCTTGGTAATTGACCTGGTAATAAACCATTTCCACATAAATTAGTATTCCAAGCTTCTCCGTATTGTGAATTTTTATACAATTTATATTGTTTTGAATCGTGATATTGTTTTTGTTCTAAATAATAATTGCCAGGGGTGTTAATACTTCTTGTACTCGCCATATATATATATATCCACTTTTCAAAAAAGTGGAGCCAAACAACTTCGTTCTTTTTGCAGTTGTTCCACTTTTCAAAAAAGTGGAGCCACATCGAAGCGATACAACTTCGTTCTTTTTGCAGTTGTTCCACTTTTCAAAAAAGTGGAGCCACATCGAAGCGATACAATTTCGTTCTTTTTGCAGTTGTTCCACTTTTCAAAAAAGTGGAGCCACATCGAAGCGATACAATTTCGTTCTTTTTGCAGTTGCTAAATTCAAATACTTATTTTAATAAGTATTATATCTAACGACGACTACCGCGACGATGAGATTTGCGACCACTACGACGATGAGATTTGCGACCACTACGACGATGAGATTTGCGACCACGACCACCTTTAGTTGTTGACGAAGCAGTTATATAGTTATTGGCAGCTGACAAGATTTTGTTACGTCTTGAAGAGTTTTTTTCAATAGAATCTTTACCGTTTGCATTAAATTCAACATTATTTTCTCCTATTAATCTATCTAATTTATTATTCTGAGCTGGATTAAAATCTGTGCGTTCGTTTAATTTACTTAGTATTACCTTTCTTTTGCCAAGTGGTAATCTTCCACCCTTGCTAGAAGTCTCTAAAAAATTATTATCGGTTGTTCCGTCGTCACACTTTACATCTATCAAATCTCTTGAAAAATACCCCGGCAGGTTTCCTTCTAAATCTTCTGGTGTTACACCTTCTTTACTTAAAAAATCGATTGTAGGACGACATAATCTGCGATAAAATGATTTGGGTGATATATTCATATAAATTATGTATATAATAATTAAATTTAGAATTATTATATAAATTTACACTTTTGTTTCAAATACAGAATAAAGAACGATCTTGTACGCATTCCAAAGTTCTTCGTCGTTTTTATTATAAAATATATTGAATAAAATATTATGAGTAATGTGAAATAATTCATAAGAAAATAACATCATAAATCCTGCCTCCATACTATTAAAATACTTTTCAGACAAATCTGAAATAATACATTTTAATTGATCTATTTGAGTATCTAAATAAGTATCTATAAATAAAAATTTATACAATTCATTAATTTTTGTATTTAGAATAATATCGTTATATTCTGTTAGGTTGAAAGCAGTTAATAATTCATTTCTATATAAATAATCGGCAGAATCTTGATCATTTGTCAAATCTTCTTCATATGAATCGGATTCATAATTCCTTATTACGACTTGTTTTTTTTTACAATCTATATATTTTTTTGATAAAGGGTTGATTTTGGCTAAATTCAAATCATAAAACATATAAGTGCATAAAAATTCAGTATTATATTTATCATTATTCATTTAAATAAATATAATATAATAAATAGGGGGTCGTGACACACAGCTTCGCGATACCCCCCGAGCATTACGTTCGCTCTTTTTGCAGTTGCAGGGGGTCGTGACCCCCTTACCCCCGAGCTTCGCTCTTTTTGCATTTGCTAAATCCAAATACTTATTATTGAGTCTTCTCTCCGTGAAATAATCCAAGACTTCTTTTTCTTGAAAAAAATATTATTTATAAATAATATTCTCAAACTTTTTAGACTCTTCAAAAGAATTCATAGAGAGAAAATGATAAGTATTTGGATTTAGCAAATGCAAAAAGAGCGAAGCTCGGGGGTAAGGGGGTCACGACCCCCTGCAAATGCAAAAGAGCGAACGTAATGTTCGGGGGGTACCGTAGGAACTGAAGGGGTCACGACTCCCTGTAATAAGAGCGAAGCTGTTTGGCTACACCTTTTCTAAAGGTGTATTTAGTGGTATGTCTCACGATCTTTGGAAGCTTCTCTTGTGGGTAATCCTCCACGAATCCATCCTTCACTAGCAACACTTTCAATAGAATATTGTGGATTTGTCATTCGTTCTTTAATATCGCTTAACAAGGGAGTATTTGAATATTTCAAGTAGCTTTTTTCTGGAAGATTCGTAATACTTCTTCTGTTGGTAATAGATTCACCTTGTTGCATCTGAGATTCCATAATAGGACATACCGATCCTCTTCCTAAATAAGGAACGGTTGCGAAGGGTCGTTGAAAAAGATCAATCTTTGATTTGGGATGTGTGACAAGACTACCAAGCATTAATTTGGAACTTGTATCTACGTTGCAACCTCCGGCTCCTAAACTATATCCACCGTCGTACATAATTCCTGGTTGCGTAGTTGCTAAAGCGATGGGTTGTCGCATAGAACAATCATTCGCAAAATAATTTTGTAGCAAATAATTACTCGCATTTATGTTTTGAAGAGTATTTTGGTCTTGACTACACGTATCGTTTCCAATACGAGACATATTATCAAAAGTAAAATTTGTGACAAAAGCTGTTGACATATTATATATACTTCACTTTTATAATAAAATGTTCCACTTTTCAAAAAAGTGGAGCCAAACAACTTCGTTCTTATTGCAGTTGTTCCACTTTTCAAAAAAGTGGAGCCAAACAACTTCGTTCTTATTGCAGTTGTTCCACTTTTCAAAAAAGTGGAGCCAAACAACTTCGTTCTTTTGCAGTTTCTAAATTCAAATACTTATTCGTATATCTTCTCTCTATGAATTCTTTTGAAGAGTCTTAAATGTTTGAGAATATTATTTATAAATAATATTTTCTTCAAGAAAAGAGGTATTGGATTATTTCACGGAGAGAAGACTCAATAATAAGTATTTGAATTTAGAAACTGCAATAAGAACGAAGTTGTTTGGATCCACTTTTTTAAAAAGTGGAACAACTGCAATAAGAACGAAGTTGTTTGGCTCCACTTTTTTGAAAAGTGGAGTATTTAGTATAGAGTATATCTAGGATTATCTTGAATACGTTGTAATCCTGATTCCTTACCAGAAGGCATATTACCATATAAGAATTTTGCATAAGCTCCTTGATCGTTTGTTACACGAGTATTTGCGGTTGAAAAGAAATTGCGATTACTTTGGTCTAAATAAAAGTTATCAGAGATGGATCCAAATAATTGATTATTAGTATTTTTAATATCAGGATTTAAGGTTTGAACTAATTTCTTAGTAGATCGTGTAATGTCTTCATATACATCAGGATTAAAGGCAGGAGGAGCACTTTTTCTCTCTGGATTATCTCCTATATCAGTTAAAAGAACATTACCAAATGGGTTTTTTTTGTTACCTAATTGAAAGTCATCCTTTAAAAATTGTTTTAATTTATCGGGAGTAATCTCTTTACTTTGAATTGGTATCATATCCTCATCATTAATAATATTTTGAAAATTTTCTTTTGTGAGTTTGGTTTTGCTTTGATTAATAAATAAAAAATATATAGCACATAGTCCAATAATACCAATAATTAGAAAACTAACATTTCTAGTTAAAATTAATGCTAAAAGAGATAGAAGAATAATAAGTCGTACGATAGCATTAAGTTTTTGATTATATTCCATATTTGAATTAGGGAATACTTCCGTAATATATTTATTATTTAATAGAATTTTAGGATTTGTTGTAAAAAATGGAATACTCATATACTATCCATTTTTAAAATTTCTTTATTTCTTTATTTCTTTATTTTTTATTTATTTCTTTTCTTTCCCTTTGCCTTTGTTTTGCTCTTTACTCTTTTTTACATCATTTTCAAAAACAGAAAACAATTGTTCGTCTGTTAAAGCGTTATATTGTGTTTGTGTTTGTGTTTGTTGTGGATGTGGCTGTCTTTTATTAATTCTTTCTTTCATTTTTTCTAATTGAATTTGTTTTTTCATAACATTTGTGTCAATATTAGGATTTAAATTGTTCGTCTTCATATTCGCATTCATACCCATTTGTTTCATCATGGATTGAATATTTTCCATACCAGGCATATTTTTCATATTGTTCATAATATCGGATGCTTCTGAAAATAGTTCTTTTTCTGAAATATCTCCAGATTTAATTCTATTTTCAAGTTTAGTTCCAACACTAGATACTAATTCCATAAGTTTAGCAGGGTTCTTGAAGAGATTTTTAAATACATCTTGAGTATTTGTTATATTTTCCATATCTAAATTCATATTTCCGGCGGTTTCTTCGGCAATTTCTCTCGCTAGATCTCCTAGCTTTCCGTTAAGCATATTGGAAATATTGTTAATATTTTTATTCTGATTATCCTTATCTTTATCTTTATTTTCATTATGTTCATGTTCATTCTCCTTTAAGCTTTCACATTCTCCTTCTCCTTCTCCTAGTCCTTGTGTAACAAGATCACGGTGTTCAAATATTTCTTGCATTTTTTCCATAGTTTCTTCAAGTTTATCTTTAAATTCTTCTTTATTTAATGAATCAAAAAGTTTGGCAGTTTCGCTAAATGCTGTATTATTTTTAACAGAACTGGCTAATGACATCATAATCAATTGAAGATATTTCCAAATAGTTTCACGAGTGGATTCGCTAATATCACAATTCATTAAGTATTTGAAACTAATACCTGGTAAAAATTCGGTATTAGTATTATTATTGTCAGAAAATAGATTATTATTTTGATATAATATTTCAAAAAATCTTTCTGGGAATACAGACAGACAATATTTAAAAATATAATCCATTCTTTCTTCGTTATTTTTAGTTATTTCGACAAGACGATCTGTTTCATTTTCAATATGAGAATAATCCTTTAATTTCCACCATCTATTAATAATGGGTTCATATTCGGGAAATGTTGATGTAATATCATTAATAAAATCTTTAATTATTTTTTGGAATTCTTCTGGAGGACCTGGCATACAATCAATATAGAAATAGTTTAATGCATTACAACTCAACACAACACAATCTTTTGATTTACTACGAAGCGGTATAGAGAATCTCATCCTTTACGATTATACACACCTTTTCTAAAGATATAAAGATGATAATTTTGTTAAATTCTGTATATATTTCATAGATTTGGCTCTATCTTTTTCAGTCATAAGTTTAATAGGATTCCTTAATCTATCAATTGAATTTGTAATGGTTTTAGAATTATCCATATGTACTAAATCATCTGAATAATCTTTATTGATAAAGAAATCTATGTTACCTGCTTCAATCTGATCTTTATATTTTCCAACAACATAAGTATTCCATATTTGGATAATTAATTTAGGATTAGCCTTTCTAATCATAATAAATGAATTTTTAGCTGCTAAAATATCAGCATTATCAGGGAATACTGATAAAATATCATTAACAAATTCAATAAAATGATCGTTAAATCCGGTTAATATCGAAGAAGCCATTATATTAATTAATATTATATCTTTAAATCATTTTCTCAACTCAATCTTTAATAATAAATGTCAAATGAAATAGTAAAGGTTGATCCACAGCAAAGCGATACAACTTCGTTCTTTTGTAGTTGCCAAATTAAAATACTTATTCTCTCTATGCGAATTATTTTGAAGAATCACATTAATTGAACGAGTAAAACCAGAAAATTACAAAAATATTTTGAATATGCTTATGGAACAACTAAAAAACAGAATATACAAGAAAACCATCAACACGAAAACATAAACTAAAACTATATAAAGATATATAAAATTGAATAAAAAATTGATTTGTTTTATTCAATAATAAATATATTACAATACTTAAACTATAATCAAGAATGAATGAAATGAATAATCAACACGATATAATAAAAAAAACAGTAATTCAAACGGCGGAAATTGAATTATCTAACATAATAGATGAATGGTGTAAAAGCAATGCTAACGGTTGTAGTGGTGGTGAAATGCGGGAAAAGAGGGTTCTGATATTGAGACATTTGTTCGCACAACTATAAATAAAATTGGAGAAATATTAAATATAGATTTACACGCCCGATGCGGAAATGACGATAAAAAAGATTTAACAATAAATCTACCAGATGGGAAAAAACTAATTAAACAACATCAAGTAGATGTTCATATTTATCTGAATGGGGTATTTGTTGCGGTTATTGAATGTAAAGCCTATTTAGATAGTTGTTATTATGTTCGGGCATGTGATGATTTCAAAATGTTTAAAAAATTTGATTATAATGTAAAGAATTGTATCTTTACTTTAGAAAATGCTATCGCTGAAGATACTAAAATATTTACAGATTTTATAAATGAATATATTTGCGATGAAATATTCTATATATTAGATGGAAAAAGAACATCATCTAAACCAGTTTATGATACGAAACATAAAAAAACAATTAATAAAAATGTATTAACTAAATTTATTGATTTTATATTTATATTAGGAACTATTTAACTATGAATTGATTCATTTGCTATATCAAAATAAACATCATTCAATTCAATTCCAATAAAACTTCTTTTTAAATTTTTACAAGCAACTCCAGTTGAACCTACACCCATACAATTATCCAATACTAATTCTCCTTCATTAGAATATGTTTTTATCAACCATTCTAATAAATCAACTGGTTTTTGTGTTGGGTGTTTTGGTCTTTCTATGCGATTAAACTTTAATACGGTAGTTGGTAATCTTTTTCCATCTAAACTTTCAACAAAGTTTTCTTTGTGATTACCATAATTAGTTTGTTTATCAACCGCCGTCTGTGTATTCCATCGTGTATATGGTGTCGAATACCAATATTGTGGATTATATGTAGGTTGTTTTTTATAAAATATAGCAATATCTTCATTGGTTTTCATTGGTTTTCTTTTTGCATTTAAGAAATCCGAAAATTTATTTTTTTCCCATACTAAACAATATCTAAAATTTTTTAAATTGCTTGTAATCATCAATGATGTAAATGGTTGAGAACCAAATAATACTACGGCACCATTGTCCTTTATAATTCTATTATAGTGTTCCCATAATTTATCAAATGGAATAATTATATCCCATTCATTTTTTGTTATACCATAAGGTAGATCGCATAATATCATATCTATTGAACCACTCTTTATTTGCGCCATTTCAATTAAACAATCCCCCTTAAATAAATTAATGGTTGTTGGTGCATTTTTGGTTATTACAACATTTTCGGTTATTACCACATTTTCGCTTATATGTTCAATAAGCGATGTGGATGTTTCATTAATAACATCTTCGCTTATTAAAATATTTTTATATTCTTCAGTATTATTATTTGTTTTATGGTTGGAGTTAATAAGTTCTATTAATTGTGCTTTATTTTTTGAAGTACACTTTGTAATTCCAAGTTCTTCACATTTCTTTAATAATTCTAATTTACTCATTTTTGAAATATCCATTTGTTCTGTTATGTTGATTGTGATATTACTTTCAGTATTATTTAGTTTCAATTTTTTTTTTAATTCAATAATTTTTTCTTCAAATACCTTGTCTATTAATGCCTTGATTTTGTCTGTTTGTATTTCGCAAGGATTTTTACGACTAATGTGTTTATCGTAGTGTGATTTTTGAGAAAAGATTTTAGTACATTTTTCGCAACTATATTTACCCATTTTAGTTAAAACAATATAGTATATCAATATTTTATTTCTATATTGTTTAACTAAAAATACCCAAAAGTGTTCCTAAATAATACCGATTAATAAAATTCTATTTATTTGAATAAAATTATGTAATAAATAGAATAAATGTATTTGTATTTTGTGCCATCTAAACCGTTTACTATTTCATTTGACATTTATTATTAAAGTTTGAGTTGAGTTATCGCCCTAAATCAGATTCACGACTTCTTTGTAGTTGTTCAATCGTCATACCTTCTGGCATCTTACTTTGTTTATAATTATGTTCATCAGCAGGAGTTGCAATATTTCCTTGATTATCATTTAAAGATGAATATTGATGTAACTGTCTTAATCCTCCATCACCCTTTGCATTTAAGGAATCAGAATCCATATCTAAAAAACTAAAATTATCAGAAACAACTCCTCCAAAAAATCCAGAATTTCCTAAAGAAAAAGCCATCGGTTCCATATTAAAATTAGTAGATTCTTTGACAATATTTTCTTGTTTTGGTTTTAAATAACTATTAATATTTTCACCATACAATACTTTGAAATTGTCATTTAAAAGAAGAATTGCTGGAACTTTTACAACATTTTCAGGCATTACGATCTTTTGTCCGGATTCTAAAACAATATATGTTTTACCATCCTTTTCCTTAACTCTGTTATCTATGCATATAAAATGAATATCCTTACTTAATTGAGTTTTGGATACCGATTGTAATAGTTTTTTTGAATGTTCACAAAAATTGGAATAATAAACAATTGAAGTCATGATAAATATATCATTTTTTTAAAAAAGAATAAATAAACCTAACTAAAAAAAATTGATATAAAATAAACTATTTAAATAATATAATACAAGTAGTTATATAATGAATCCTCAGATTGAAAACGAAAAAGAATCAGACAATAATATTTTAACATTTACATTAAGTGGTGTAAATGTGAGTTTATCTAATGCTATACGACGTATAATCTTATCCGAAATCGAAACAGTAGTATTTAAAACGACACCCTATGAAGAAAACAAGATGAATATTACCAAAAATACTTCAAGGTTAAATAATGAGATATTAAAACAGAGATTAAGTTGTATTCCTATTTATATTTCCGACCCAGATATTCAGATAAAAGATTATTTATTGGAAGTAGATGTTGAAAATTTGACAGATACTATAATGTATGTTACTTCAGAGGATTTTAAAATAAAGAATGTCACTACCGGAGAATTCTTAAAAAAAGTAGATAATGATAAAATATTTCCTCCTAATTCAATTACAGGTTATTATATTGATTTCGCACGACTTAGACCAAAAATATCAGAAGAAATACCAGGAGAAAGGTTACAATTTACTTGCGAGTTTTCATATGGTACTGCAAAAGAAGATGCTATGTTTAATGTAACATCTATTTGTTCTTATGGTATGACTAATGATATTGTGAATATGGAATTAGAATTAAATAAAAAGATTCAGTCGTGGAGAAATGATGGATTATCTCCCGAAACTATCAAGTTTGAAAGTGAAAATTGGAAACTTTTGGATGGAAAGAGAATAGTTGTAAAGGATAGTTTTGATTTTATTATACAGTCGTTAGGAGTATTTGTTAATCAAGATTTACTTCAAAAAGCGTGTGTAATAATAATAAAAAAGTTGCAACTATTAGATTCCCAGATGGACTCGAATGAATTAGTTATTGTTCCTTCTGAGAATGTAATGAAAAACTGTTTTGATATTATTTTAGAGAATGAAGATTATACTATTGGAAAGATAATGGAATATGCATTATTTTCAAAATATTATGAAAATATTAAGACATTAAGTTATTGTGGGTTTGTAAAGATGCATCCACACGATAAAGATAGTATTATTCGTGTCGCTTATAAAGAATTGACAGAAAAGGCTGTTATTATGCAGAATTTAAAAGAATGTGTTAAGGGTTTAGTTCAAGCATATCAAACAATATTTGACAAATTTAACTAGGTCAACCGTTGAAGCCTTTAATAATAAATGTCAAATACTTATTATCTTTTCTATGTTTCGCTATGTTTCGTTATTCCATGATTTTTTTAACAATTATAAAATGTCTGAGAATATATTTTATAAAAATATATTTTCTTTAAGAAAAGATATCTTGTATATTTTATGGAGAGAAGACCTAATAATAAGTATTTAAATCTAGCAGTTCCAAAAAGAACGAAGTTGTTTGGATCAACCTTTTTAAAAGGTTGAGAATATATAGATATAAATGTCATTACAAGATTTAGATAAAGATAAAGATAAAGAAAAAGATAATGACAAATCAATATTTGGTATATCTTCATCAGGATCTATTCCCGACTTATCTGGAAAAGAAAAAGAGCTAATTAGGTCAGATAACCCGCCTAGTAACGTATTATCCCTTCAACTAGGTGATGTAATTCGTATAATAGATCCAACAAACGATGTGTTAAATGGTCATATATTTATGATTGATTATATAGATAATGAAAAAATTCGTTTAATTGATAACGAGGATTTAAGTACAGTAAAGTTAAATATTAACGAAGAAGGAATAATAGAACCCGGATCAATCCAATCTGTAGATTTGCTTTATCGTAATAGTAAAGTAGGTTATATTAGACAAAATGGTCTTTTAACAGGAAAATGGATAAATATATTTTTTGGTGGAGATATACCAATCATATTAACAGGCGAAATAACAAATGTAGAAGAAGATATGATTGAGTTAAAAACATATCCTGAAAATCAAATAATATATATTAATTTTGGATATAAAGGAATTCCGGAAGAATTGCAAATAAAATCTATAGAAATACGAACCCCTCCACAAAGAGAAAGAGAAAGAGAAAGAGAAATAAGTGGACTTGACGAAATAGAAGGAGAACAAATAAGAGAAAGAGAAAAAGAAAGAAGTGGTTTTGAAGAGGGTGAAATAGAAGAAGAAGCAGAAGAAATAGACGGTGATCGAAGACGGGAAGAAAGCGAATTTAATATAGTTCCTCAAATAAAACAATTTTCAACAAATGTATTTGTTATAAGCGCCGATGAATTACAGTTTGGTAAAGTATTAGGTTCTATAAAGCAAAAAATAGATGTAGATGTATCCAAACAACGATTTACACTAGAAATGCAAACAAACGATATGTTGAATGAAATGTTATTGAAAGTTCCAATAACAAAACGTAATTGGAAAGAATTAAATAATATTCATACTATTATTGAAAGATTTAAACAATTGCGACAAGATTTTTCATTATTTGATGATAATGGAAACGTATTAAAAGCTTTTACAAAATCCGCAAATTGGAAACCCTTGGCAAATGATTTGAAAAATCTAAAAACTTTATTATATTGGATTATACCTGTAGTAAAAAATGTAAAAAAGGTATACGATACTGATAGTATTGAAGAGATTACACATATTAATTATAATGATGTCGCTTTACCAATTACGATATTGGAAGACGTAAAACAAATAAAGCAAATAATAGATAATTATAAATCAAATGAGATGCCTGATGGTAGAAATAAATATGTTGCTATGATGAATAATTTAAATGCTAATTTTACACCATTTGAAAAACCGCAATCAGATGTGGATACATTTGAACTTACTGTAGTAAATAATATACATACATTAATTAATAATTTGGATAACTTTGATTCTTCTGTTGTAAAGGATGGTGTAATTAAACAAAATAGATTTGTTATTGAAAACTATAACACGAATTTAACATGGATTAATGAATATAAAATGGGATTAGAATGGCTAGGTTCATCAATTCAGTATGGAGGTAATAATAAAATCGCAAATCGTGTAAATATAACAAATAACGATATAGTGAATTTAACATCATTATTAACCCTTCCAGAACCAACCGTCCGTTTCTCTCGGATTAATCTCCCAACAACAGATATTCTAGAGAGGGCTAATTTAAATATCAATTTCTTAAATTATTGGGAACTATTGAAAAAAAATACTAGCGTAAATAATGTTATTGTCGATGGTGAGATGGCAAATATAGATGATATTCTAGAAATTACCGAAAACGAATCGAAGTTTGTGAATAATATTAAAAATTATATAATAAATTATGATAAGGAAGTCGGGATAGATAAAAACGAATATATGACACAATTTTTAAATAAAGTTGTACCAAAGACCATCCTATTATTTAAATTGGTAAAAAAATATATTAAAGGCAGACTATCAATCAACTCAATAGTAGGATATTTAGAACCATTTCTTATTTATACAAACGATTTAACATTTAACCAATACAAAGAAATTACCAAATTTTTGGATGAAGAGATTAGTAAATATAATATAGACTTTTTATCAAGAGAGAAATCATACAGATTTTTTTTCAATAAACTAAATGAATTATCACACAAACCTTCTATTGATGCTCTTACAAATTTAATATCCGTAAATAAAAAAGTTGTATGGAAGAAAGCATTCTCAAAAGCTTATAATGTTGATTATTGGTATAATGAACAAGATAAAACAACTAGTTGGACTGATCCTGGAATAAAACAAGATATGAATGAGATACTTACAAAATATTTAACTATTGATGATAGATCTAATTATTCTAATGATACCACTCTTATAACAAAAACAATAAAATTGGATTTTACAAATTCCGAATTATTAACAAATATTATAAAAACCGATTTTGGAAATACATATATGAGTGGAGTCTCTTTGGAAAACGCAAGTTTAATGTTATCCCAAGATATAACAGAAATTCTTGAAAAGAATAAAGAATTTACAGATAAAATAATAAATTCGGAAGAAAATAATAACAAGTGTAAAAGTTATATAATTGCAAAACAATACAAGACCGAAGGAGAATTGAAGGATGATGATGGTAGAGTTATTTATTTTGATAAAAAATTTGATAATACCGATTATAATATTTTTGAAGATAAGAATGGTAGAATAGATAAGGATATTTTATTGGCTCAAAATACTTTAACTCCAAAAGATTATAATGATTATATTATTGACGTTCTTCAGAAAAAATATAAATATACCGAAAGCGATGCCATTTATATGGGTGAAACGATAACAAATAATTATAAAAAAGTAGTAGATGGTAATGTCGCTGTAATTTTAAATAAAGAACATGGATTTCAATATTATACGAGAGAAAATAATCGATGGGAATTGGATGAATCTATTAGTCCTGATATGATGACGACTAACCAAAATATGTTATGTAATTTTCAAAATAGTTGTATTGAAGTAGAGAAGAAATATAATGCTAGATGCGAATCAGATGATTTGAATAAAGCTGAATTGAAGAAAGAAGCACTCGAAGAAATGGTTGATGAATTTAATAAAAACTATAAAATATCAAAAGAAACATTAGACCTTTCTTTAAATAAAAAATACAATTATGATTTAGATAATATCAATAAAATAAAACAATTCACAAAAGATCAAATGTATAAATATAACAAGAAACAATATAATATTGGAATACTCGAATCAAAGGATACAAAGGGTTCCGATTCCGATAGTCATAGTTCTCAAGAAATATGTCCGTTTAGATCTGGAATGGATTTAATTCTAAGTCAATCAGATTTTATAAAGAAACAAAATGATATTATTCGTTTTGCTCTAAAATTTACGAGAGTAGCATTAACAGATAATATTGTAACAAAAGAAAATGATAGTTGGAGATATTGTATTAAAACAAATACTAAATTGTTACCTTCCTTTCTTTACGAATTAGCTATCTGTTATATTGAAACTCCTGATAATTATGATACTAAAATTGATGAAATTATTAAAAGAGAAGGCAAATTAAGTGATGATGGTAATGATATAGTATCTGTTAACGGAGGATTTATTATTCGTAAAAGAGAATTTGATGTTAATGAAGGATTCGATGATAACGGAAGAATTGTTAATACGAGAGAAGTACTAGAAAAAGATGCGGTTTTGGCTGGATTAATCAGTAAAACGGGTATGACTGAAGGAATTGTAAGTATATTAAAAATAAAACAATACGATACTCCTGAATTGAGAATGATGGCGAACGTTATTCATACATTATCCGAAAATATGCAAATAAATATAGATCCTCAGAAGGATTTTATTGCGAAAATATTTAATAATACGTTACCAAAAGCATTAATGTCAGAAAAAGCTCACACTAAGAAAACAGAAGAAATGGCAAAAAAAGGGAAAAGATTTCCAACATATAAAGAAATATATAATGAAACCATAATGTATCTAATATTATCTTCTTATTTAGTCGGAATTCAATCTAGTATTCCTTCTTTAAAAACAAAAAAGACGTTTCCTGGATGTGTTCGTTCTTTTGAAGGATTTCCGTTTGATGGTGTTGGTAATAATTCCGCGATTGATTATTTGACTTGTGTTGCTTATAAACTCAAAAGTAAAGTGGAACCATGGTCGGCTTTGTTAGGTAAAAGAAATGAGGAAAGTGTTATCTCGAAAAATATAAAAATTTATATTGAGACTTATTTTTTGAATAATGATGATATAATACAACAATTCAAAGAAAAAACGCAATATTTAATGTCTCCTGAGTATATTGAAGATATACCGAAAGAATATGAATTGATTAATTGGACTCAATATTTACCACCTTTATCAAAAATAAAAATAAATAGAGCCCGTTTATTAAATATTACTGCTGGATTTAAAGCCAAGTTTTTAAATGAATTGAAAACAGGATCCAAATATCAACGAGATTCTTTACTCGAAATAGAATCGAAAATAATCATCTTTTCTCTCGGTATTCAAGAATTAATACAAAATATTATTGACAAGAAAGAACTTTTATTGAAAAATTCGGCTCAAGAACCTTTCCTAGAAAATTCTTGTTGTAACGAAAATGAAAACCGAAATATGATTACAACCATTCAATATTTCGAAAAAGAAGACAATACTATAACGACTTATAATACTATCGTAAAAGAATTGACAAATATTATTTATGATGTTGTAAATATTACCAAAGCTACATACTTATTCTGTAAAGAGAATAGTAAAAGTATTTATCCTGTTATTGGAGACGAATTTAGCGAAGAAAATATTTATAGATCATTTATATCGTTATGTAAATTCAATTCCGTATTAGTTCCATTAGATGCGGATTTGTTATCCATTTGTAAAAATAAACCAGACTTTTTAAATTCATCTGATTCAATCTTCAATAAAATTAAAAAACTAAAAGAACACGATAGAATTTATACGAATTCTGATATGTTGAGACTTCTTCAACTGGTTAGTAAGAAAAATATTATACATTTACCCGATTCAACGACAAAAATCAGTCCGATTTTGAAAATTCAAAATATCTTGAAAGATGTTAAAGATAGTGAAGATGAAAAGGTAATTCCTAAAAAATTGATTGAGATGATTGAAGGTATATTAGATACTTATGATGTTGCTATAACGGAAGACACTAGAGAGATGAGAGAATTGAAAAATTACCTTGGTAAAACGAATGAATTTTTGAGAAATAAATTAACTGAATTTATTAATGGATCGAATCTTAAATCTGGATCTAAACGACAGATGATACAAATTATGGAAAATATTGTTGTTTGGTCTAAATTACAGAAAGGAAAAGGAAAAGGAAAAGGGAAAGAGAAAGGACGAGGTGCAGGAGCCGAATTGTTTTACGATGAAAATGATGATGGCGATGATGATGAAGATAAGGATTTAAAAAAGGATAAAAAGATTTCTGATGATGAAACATTTAATCTAATTAATTTTCTTAAAGCATACTTCCAAAACTTTTTGAAAACATTTCCAAATATTATATTAAATAAGGTTCAAAATGGTCAATTTGATATTAAAATTCAAAAATATTTAAAATTGGCTGGTAGCGATGAAACTACTTTAATAAATAATATTAGCGAATATTATGAAAAATTACGTGCGTTTTATGATGACGAAATATTGACGAATTTATTAATAACGGTTCAAAGAAATTGTTCTAGTTTATTAATATTAATTAATAGTACTCCTTATTTTAACGAGATAAAATCAGATGATAAAACACAATATTCTATTTTTGATAAACAAACCACTCTTTTACTTTTTGAGAATTATTTTTTAATGATATTAAATGAATTTATTAAATTGGGATCTGATGTTAAAATGCTATTGGGTAATAAAAAAGAAGAAGAAGATGAAAACGTTTTACAGACTGTTGATAATCTAGAAGACGAAGGAGATGGAGATATGTCTAGATCGATGTCTATATTTCAAAAAGGTGATATAAAGCAATTGAAAAATAGAACTATTGATTTATTACAAGTGTTTTTGATGATTATGAACGATCATAAAAGTATTTCAAGTTTGACATATAAAAGTGTGATGGATTATGTATATAAAACTCAAGAACGAGAGAAAAATAAAATTACGGATAAATTGAAAGCTTTATCAGATGAAGAACGAACGGTAAATACGGTTATGAAAATATCGAAGCTCGGTGATTGGGGGAAAGGATTACAAAAATCTTTATTTAATTATGATAAAGACAGATCGGATGAAGAAAGAGATGATCAGGAAACTCAAGCCAATAACGAAAAGCAAATGTTAAGAAAGCAATTTAATGATATGGGAGATTTTGAAGAAGATCGAGATGCTGATAATTTTGAAGAAGGAGAAGATAATATACGAAATCTAACCGAAGAATATTATGATGGAAATGATAATGAAGGAGATGGTGATAACAATGAAGAGGAAAATTATGGTGAGTATGAAT
>TBL_comb47_HYPODRAFT_10003998_pt1 | contig 17157 bp, 10 predicted proteins | sample TroBogypolimnion_40_FD_10682 | JGI IMG/M metagenome (IMG submission 10682)
CTTTTCCACGATTCCTTTACAAATAGCCAACCCTAAACCAGTACCGGATGTTTTGGTGGTGAAATTAGGTTTGAATAATTCTTCTGTGAGTGTTTCAGGAATTCCCCCTGAATGGTCTTTTACAATGATCAAAACAGAGTCAAGTTCTTTTTGGGTAGTAATCAATATGTAAACAGCATTGGGCCCATTCTCCCCGGCTTCCACTGCATTCTTGATTAAATTTGTTAGTAACCTATTGAATTGTAATTTATCCGAAAAAATGATCGAGGGTTCTCTGAAATCATTTGCATCAATTTGTACGTTAGGGTATGCTTTATATAGATTTACCAGAGATTTAATTACTTCATTAATATCAAATCGTTCATTATTTGTATTTCCAATATTGGCAAACTGAGAAAAATCGCCGGCAATTTTTGTTAGCTGATCTATTTGTTCAATTAAAGTAACTGCCATTTTCTGCGAAAGTTCTCTAATATTGGGCGAGCCAGATTCAATAGCTTTCTGCAAATATTGAATGCTCAACTTCATGGGGGTTAACGGATTCTTGATCTCATGTGCTACTTGTCTAGCCATTTCTCTCCAGGCTCCTTCTCTTTCGCTTTTCGCTAATGCCATTGCACTAGACTCTAGCTTATTTACCATTGTATTATATTCTTTAACCAGAACTCCAATCTCATCATTCCTACTCCAAACAATTTCTTCATTAACCTTACCGATATTAATCTGTTGCATTTTTTCACCAATCAAACTAAAGCTATTCGTAATTCTGCTAGTTAAGAAAAAAGCAATTCCACCTGCTACTAAAAATATGAATGCATTTAAGTTAATCAGGGTTGCTAAAAATCCAGAGATCTCCTGAGTCAGTTCAAACTGAGAATTTAAGTAAGGAATATTTAAATATGCATATACAGTTCCGGCTTCATCTGCAAGCGGCACATAAATACTTAAATAGGAAAAACTTCCAATCTCTTCATTATGAATAAAACGAATACTATTATTTCCGTGTAACTCAAAATAAGCATTGGGATTAATCTTTTCACTTACTAAATGCTTATTATAAATATAAGGCTGGGTAGATATTTTCAAATTCCCATAAGTATCATAAAAGTTGATATCAACATCATGCGAGTCGGATATTTCTGAAATCTTCTTCTCTAAATTATCCATGGATACAATATTGTTAGCAGTTAGAACATCATCGAATACTAACTGCGAACGGATTCGTCCATTGATCTCATTGGCCATCACCTGAATGGATTTCGATAGTCGTTCTTCATTGTTTCTATTATATCTGATAATGAAAAAAGAAATAGTGGCAATGGCAATAACTATGAAAGAAAAAACACTCAGGAAGATAATGGTAGTCTGAATTTGAGTTCGAATATTAAAACGAAAAACCGTTTTAATAACATTCCACTGAAAGCGATGTGCGAGTAAATAGCTTCCTCCTTGGAATAACGAAATGATGATTAAAAATGAAATAAATAAATAGGCAAATAAGGTTACTGATTCAACCAACCATGAACTTCTCCTAACCACCAACACCAATTTCCCAGTTCCACTATTATACCAAAGTTCGTTAGAATCGCCTACTTGTTTATTCGTATATTCAAATCCGGGGAATTTTTTTATATCTAATGAGGACGGAAAATTATAATTATTAAAATGGTTGATTAGCTTACCCCCACTATAAACAGCCCAGGCATAATTGGCATTTAAATCGGTAGATAAATCCTGCGTTTCATTAAATAGTTCAGGATATAGTGCTTCACTTTTATATCGTTTAGAATTAATGATTACAAACAAATATCCTTTTGTAGCATTTTCTTCCTTAATTTCTTTTTCATACAGAAAACTAAACCCATCTGAGTTTTTTTCGTAACTGAAAAACCCGGGAACCAAAGTTGATTTTGCCTTATTTAGAATGATGGTTTTAATTGCGGCATAGCTTAAACTGTCGTCGTTGAAGAGGGGATGAAAGTCTTCATCGAATGTATAAATCCTGGTATCATATTTATTTAAATAGCCCGAAAAATTTTCGCTGATTAAGCTGTCTTTTATGAACTTATTAGAATACTCACTTTGAAAACGACTAAAATTGTTCTTAAGAAATCCATCATCGAAATTAGTAGCTGCAATAGTTAATAAGTTTTCGCCGGAAGGATCTGTTTGAAGTGAAAGCTTTTCTGCAATTCTTTTCCGTTGATCACTCTCCACTATCCTATTCTCATACATTACAATGGCTGCGACAGACATTGCAAAAATCATTACCCAAAAAATAAAAAATGGAGAACGTAGCAATGGGATTCCTAAATCTGCTCTTCTAAAGTTTATCAAAATTAAATAGGCCAAAACCCAAACAAGGAAACACATATTAATAATAGTATCCTGAGGTTGCACAAATAGGAAAAAATAAACCAAACCTGCAATTGCAGAAACCAGTAATTGACGATAAACACTATTCCCTTTTTCGTTTTGAGGTTTAATCAGTAATTGAGACAGCTGATAAAAACTTAAGATGAGGAAGCATAAAATAACAAATGAAACCATTGTATAAATGCTCAGGCTTGGGATATTGGTAATATCGAAAGATATTTTAGAATCCTTTACTAAGCTTTTGATAATATTCCCTATCTGCAAACCTAATAACGTTAAAATGACATTGGATAGATCAAATCGAACTTGCTCAGGAATAAATTTAAATACGTTTTTACTTGCTGATCTGTTATGCTGATAGAATCTTGCTAGCCAATAAAAAAGCACCACGTTTATTAAAAGATCTCCTAATGACTTATGCAAAAAATTGGAAGCATAAATGGCTGGGTCGAACAACGATATCTTATCAAAGTCAAATGGAATGGCGAAATAATAAGTGATTAAACGCAATAAAAAAACAACGACAACTAAAAGGCCGAAACCTTTTGCGAAACCATTAGTTTTCACAACTTCTTCAGCTAGATCTTGAATAAAGAGGAATAAAAGAATAATGGCAATTGTTCTTAAAATAAGGGTAATAGCATCATATCCTATAAATGATCTGCCCTCAATTTGTTGAATCCTGAATAGTTCCCTACCCTGCCCATTCAAAACTGGAAGCGATTTTCGAGAGGTGCCGTATTCGTATTGTTTACTGAGATCTGGGAATCCATCAAATCCGGATTTTAAATACTTATATTCTCTAAAATATCCCCATCGAATTGGAATCATTCCTACCAATAAAAAATTTCGATTTTGAAATTGTAGTCGTTGAACGAGCATCTCAAAGTCGCCATTCTGGTGATTGATAAAATAGGATCCTTCCGGATAAAGCAATTCAGCTGGAGTTACATAAATGGTATTGTTATTCCAATAAGTAAGTGTAGTACCAGTTGTTGGATCTAATTGGTAGAGAAAAACACCTAATGATTTTGTAGCGATGATTCGTTTTTGATCAGCTACTGTATCCTTAATGACTTCTTTAAAAAAACTGGCATTCTTCGAAATCTGTTGAAATTCTTTTTCACTTTTGGCAATCTTCTGTTCTAATTTACTTTTTACTTTTTGAGGAGAGGCGTGACAACTCCAATAATTGATGAAAATAAAAGACAAGGTATAGAGCCAGGCAGCTGTAATGATCAGGTATCCATGTTTAAATGCTCCTTGTCGTAAAGAATGTATCAAGAATTTCTCATTTGAATTTTTACTTGGTTCCAAATGGCATCCATTTCTTCCAGGGTCATAGAAGAAAGAGCTTTACCAGATGAAATTGCCACTGATTCCATTTCCTGAAAGCGTCGGATAAACTTCTTATTGGTCTTCTCCAACGAGCCTTCTGCGTCTATATGCAAAAACCGTGCATAATTTGCCAAACTGAATAAAACATCTCCAAATTCGTCTTCAATATCTGCTTGTTTACCCCTTGCTACAGCTTCCTGAAGTTCTCCCATTTCCTCTTCTACTTTTTTCCATACATCTTCTTTCTTATCCCATTCAAAGCCTACCTGCTTTGCTTTTTCCTGAATGCGGGTGGCTTTAACAATAGCTGGTAAAGAAGGTGGCACACCACTTAAAACAGATTTCTTGCCCTCTTTTAACTTCAGTTTTTCCCAATTTCGTTTTACATCTTCTTCATCAGCTACTTTTATATCGCCATAAATATGAGGGTGACGATGCACCAGTTTCGCACTTATTCCTTCAATCACTTCTTGCAGGGTAAATTGATTTTGCTCAGACCCTATTTTAGCGTAAAACAATAGATGCAATAATATATCGCCAAGCTCCTCTTTAATTCCTTTCCAATCATGGTCTGTGACGGCATCTGCCAATTCATAAGTTTCTTCAATAGTTAGCGGCCTTAAAGTATCGATGGTTTGCTTTTTATCCCAGGGACATTGCTCACGCAATTCATCCATGATTTTAACCAACCCTAAAAAACTATTTGATAAAGGATCCATTTGTAATAATTAAATTAAGAATGCAGAAAAAACAAAAAACAACACAAATAAAAATGACATCAAAATCATTGTTAGAAAAAACAAAACCATAAATTTTAAAATTGTTTTCCCTCTAGACTGGCTATAGAAATTTCTAAAAGATTTATACCAATAAAATAATATAATGAGATAGGCAATTACAGCATAAGTTGGCAGATTAATATGCATCGCTTCAAATATCGATCCTAATAGTAAGGATGCTAATATAAGGATGAAGGTGCCACAGTATAAATGAATGGTAAACACTACATGATTCACATAATATAATTGTTTACGTCGCACATATAACAATTGTAAGATCATAGCGAAAAAAGGAAGTGAAACGAATAGCATTTGAGGAAACATATGCATAAACCTTTCCCCAATAGCTTGCCCCATAGCGGTTGTATCACTCTTAAACTTTTCTTTCAAATGAATTACCTGATGTTTTATCCTTTGTTTAAAAAGACCATCTCTTTTAGCAGGGGAAATCGAATTTTGAATAGAATCATATTGTTTAATTGAATTTGACTTTTGAATATCATTCCAATTTTCCCCTAAAATTGTAAGATTACTGTTGGCAAAAACTATACTATCCTTTTTAGTAGAATCTTTTTTTAAGGCCTCAATTTCTTTATTTAATTTTTCAACTTTAATTTTTGTTTTTTCTGATTCTCTTTTCAACGCAGCACTATCAAGATTTAAAGCGGTATTCTCAAGTGTTTTTTTCTGGTCATTAATTTGTTTTATAACTTCTGATACTGGTGCTTTTTTTTCATCATTCGTCTGCTGGGCATCTTCTTTCTGATAAAAATTAAAGAAAATCAAGAAGAATATAAAAGAAGTAAATACATACATCCTAATGGGGTGCAGATAACTGGTTCTTCTACCTTTTAAATATTCTTTAGAAAGAAATGCCGGCTTAAAAAGCAGGTATTTAAGGGTGCTAAAAAACTTCCCATCAAAATGGGTCATATCATGTAAAAAATGTGTTGCCAATACCCAAACCGATTCTTTGGGCTCAATATTTTCCTGGCCGCATACCTGACAATATTTTCCTGCAACTTCTGCATTACAATTCAGGCAGTTCTTTTCTTTTCTTTCTTGATAATGTGACACTTGTTAACGTTTGACTAAAAATACAGAACTAATTGATTGGGTTAGCATCAACCACTGATGTAATTTTTAATGTTGAAAACTCTAACTGTACATTTGACCCATTAAAACATCGACATGAGATATATTTCGGCAATAATTGGCTTTTTCGTTTGCAGTTCTGCTTTTGGTCAATATTATTATAACGATATTATAGCCACCCAACAAAGTCAAAATCAATATCAATTGTTGAGAACCAATAAAGTGAAAAGGATAGTGGCTATTAGTTTTGAAGAAGACCGAACAACTACTGAAGGTTTTAAATTAACACAGGAATTGAGTAATGATGGGAAAAAATTGGTGACCAGCACTTCGAATATTTCAGGTAAAACCACTGAAACTACCAGTTATTTTGAACAGGGCAAAATAAAGCGCACAGAATCTTATAGCAATGGCATTGATAATAAAATGGAATATGGTTACGATGCAACAGGTAACATCAAACTCTTTACTTTAACTACTTTAGATACCGCTATGAACTATCATTCAGTGGAAACCCGTGAATGGCATTCCAATGTAAACGGAAATTACACTGATGTAATCAAAATAAAAAATGGCACAGATAGTAGCTTAGGAAGTTTTGTATACGATGAAGAAGGAAATTTAGTTGAAGAACATTGGAAGAAGAAAAATAAAGAAATCGAAACCTACTATTATTATTATAATAAAGCTCATCAAATAACCGACATCGTTCGCTACAATACTCGTTTAAAGAAATTAATTCCCGATTATCAATACGAATACGATGCAAAGGGAAGACCAATTCAAATGACTCAATTAACGGCTAGTGGCAAATACTTTATATGGAAGTATACCTATAATGACAAAGGATTAAAGATCTCAGAAACTTGTACAGACAATAAAAAGCTCCAGGTGGGAAATATTGAATACAGATATGAGTATTAAAATATAAATGGCTTTAAATAAAAAAACCTGGAAATATTTCCAGGTTTTTTTATCGATTGTGCCTCAGGCGGGAATCGAACCCGCACTCGCGTTGCGGCGAACAGGATTTTAAGTCCTGCGTGTCTACCAGTTCCACCACCAAGGCGTCCCAAAAAAAAATCCCGAACCGCCTACGCGGACGGGACTTAGAGCGAAAGACCGGGCTCGAACCGGCCACCCCGACCTTGGCAAGGTCGTGCTCTACCAAATGAGCTACTTTCGCGATTTTTTCATCCACTTTTGCATGTGCTTCAGCGGATAAATTTGTAAAGAACTATTTAAATTAGGAGTGCAAAAATAGCAATCTGAAGTTCCTGACAAAATTTTTTTTCAAATTACTTATACTCAGGCGTATATTTTGTGCTTCCTTGAATTTCAATATCAGGTTTTCCAGGGTATTTCTGATGATACATACGTAAACATCCACCTAATGTAAAAGCAAGAATACAAAACACCTGTAAATAAAATAAAAACTTAGAAGAACTTACCCAATTTTTGGTAAAGTCTTTTTCAGGCGTATTGTTAGTTTCGTTTGACATATCTATATCTATTGGATTGCAAAAATAGGGTTCCCATTCAAAATATTAAAACCTATTTTCCAACAATTTTTTGAAAACTTGTTTTTTTCCGAACAAAATATTGCCATACGAGCGACCCTTTATACACGCCATCAAGCTGTGCTAAAGGCTTAGGGCTTAGCTTTTTATTTTTATTGGGCTTTAAAATCCAAATAAATAAAGCGAAATGGGCTTTCATAATTGCCGTAAAAAAATAAGTATCTCCCGTTAATAATCCTTTCCAGGCAGAAATAGCATCCAAAACAAAGCGAACAGGTAACTTCCAAAGTTTTTCGCTGAGGGGTAGGTGCATCCAAAGCATAATTAGGTTATTCCTGAAATTAAGAAACACTTTACGTCCCCCTCTCGGTAAAGTTCCGGCTCCCACATGATAAACTACTGATGCAGGGCAAGCCATGATACTATATCCCTTTAACTGCATGCGCCAGCAAAGCTCTATTTCTTCCTGATGCGCAAAAAAACTGGCATCTAATCCCCCCATCTCATGGTAAACGCTAGATTTTACAAACATCGCAGCTCCTGAAGCCCAGAATATTCGTTGTGTTGTATTGTATTGAGAATTATCTGGTTCACACACATCGAAAACCCTTCCTCTGGAAAAGGGATACCCTAAGCTATCAATCCATCCGCCTGCAGCACCTGCATATTCGAATAAATGCGGATTATAATAAGATAAGAGCTTAGGCTGACACGCACCAATCTTCGGATCAGATTCCATCAATTGAATGATAGGTTCTATCCAACCCGGGGTAACCGATACATCTGAATTGAGCAAGACATAGTAGTCGGCTACCACATTCGATAATGCCCAATTATATCCTCCTGCGAAGCCTTCATTTTGATGGTTCACAATTATTTCAACTGTTGGAAACTCATTTTTTACAAATTCAACTGAATCATCAACTGACGCGTTATCTGCCATCACTACTTTTTTATTGGCGTAAGTAGATGCCAAAACGGAAGGCAAAAAATTTTCGAGGTGTTTTTTGCCATTGAAGTTGAGAATCACAATCGCGATGCTTGGATAAACCAAAATAATAATTTGTGCGAAAATAAGGTAAGCAATCAAATGCATGGCTTTCCTATTAGAATTAATTCAACAATTCATCGCATCTTAAATAATTTTAGACTTTTAAAACGTAAATTGTATCTTTCCAACGAAAAAATTACTATGCGTTTTCTATTATTGAATCTCGATTTCCTCGATCACCCTTGTTGCTTCTAATTTTTAGCAGGCAGAAATCTATCTGCAATTTTTAATAACTCTATTTTTCATCCTAGGTATTTCGATATCTAATACTATCAATTGTTTTATATGATTACGCATGATCTATCAGCGCGAACGGCAGTTTTTTTGGAAACCGAACTCAAATATGGTGCGCATAATTACCATCCCTTACCTGTTGTTTTAGAAAGAGGCGAAGGCGTTTTTCTGTATGATGTAGATGGCAAAAAATACTATGATTTTTTAAGTGGCTATTCTGCCGTAAACCAAGGACATTGTCATCCAGCCATTATCAAATCATTGATTGATCAGGCGCAAAAACTAACCCTTACCTCACGTGCTTTTCATAATAATTTATTAGGAGAATATTCCAAATTTATTACAGCCTATTTTGGTTATGATAAGGTATTGCCAATGAATACCGGAGTAGAAGGTGGTGAAACTGCTATTAAATTAGCTCGTCGTTGGGCTTATAGCAAAAAGGGCGTAGCAGAAAATCAAGCCAAGATCATTTTTGCAGAAGGAAATTTTTGGGGAAGAACAATGGCGGCAATTTCATCTTCAAGCGACCCAAGTAGTTATAAAGGATTTGGTCCGTTTATGCCAGGATTTGCATTGGTTCCTTATAATGATATTGAGGCATTAGAAGCATCATTGAAAGATCCTAATGTGGCAGCTTTTATGGTAGAGCCAATTCAAGGTGAAGCGGGTGTTGTTTTACCTGATGATGGATATTTAACTGCAGTAAGGGCATTATGTACCAAATACAATGTCTTATTTATTGCTGATGAAATTCAAACTGGTTTAGCAAGAACAGGAAAAATGCTGGCATGCGATCATGAAGGTGTTCGTCCGGATATCTTAATTCTTGGCAAAGCCTTGAGTGGCGGCGTTTTACCAGTATCTGCAGTGTTAGCTGACGATGTTATTATGTTGAATATCCTTCCGGGTGAACACGGTTCTACTTATGGTGGTAATCCGCTTGCCTGCGCTGTAGCGATTACTGCATTAACTGTTTTGAAAGAAGAAAAAATGGCTGAGAATGCAGAACTGATGGGAGCTTTATTGAGATCAGAATTAGCAAAATTACATTCACCATATATTACCACTATTCGTGGCAGAGGTTTACTAAACGCTATTGTGATTAAACATGCTAATCCAGAAGCATCCTGGGACCTTTGTTTAGAGTTGAAAGAAAATGGATTATTAGCGAAGCCAACGCATGGTGATAAGATTCGTTTTGCACCACCATTATTAATAACCAAAGATCAGATTTTAGAATCCGTTGATATCATACATCGATCTCTAAATATTCTTGCATAGAATAAGCCCTCCAACAAAAAATTGGAGGGCTTATTTACTTTTTTAAATTTTTATTTTTGACATCTAATTTTGGTAATAAACTCATCACAAATAAGATACTTGCAAAGATTAGAAGCAAATAAAGTCCAATTTGTTTTTCAGGACATTCCCCCCCCCTGCACATTGAAAAAATAAGAAAGTTTTTAAAAGCCCAGGCCAGATTAATGCCCCCTAAAAAAACATTGAGTCTTTTAGCCCAGATCCGGGACATATAAAAACAGACAATCATGGCAGTTGCAAAAAAACCATGGCTCTGTATTTGGCTACCAAAAGTGAGTTCAGCGCTTGATTTTCCATTCAATCCACTCAAATAAATATGTAAGGAAGGAATATACACCCAGGGAAGGGTACAAACAATTACCAGGGCAATGGCTGCAATAATTCCAATGTATTGAGAGTATTTCATTGATGAGCTATTAAAATTTATGCAAGAGTACAAAACTATGGCCCAATCTTTGTACTTATCCACTATTCCATTAACATATTTTTAATATTAAACTTTAGGGGGCAACGGAATGTCCAAAGCAAGTATCTTTATTTTAATTCCACTGATGAAACGAGTAATTGCTACAATTGGGTCTCCCAATTGTAATTTTTTGTTTAGTCCTCAAGGAAAGTTGCCATAACAAATTAATTATGATCAAAGAATTGATAAATCGCCAATTGGGAAAATTGAACAGTATGATGAAATGTAGGAGTCTTGTAAGCTTTTTGCTAATCTTTTTTGTTTCTATTAGTGGATTGAAAGCACAATATGCTATCCAAATTTGTTCAGGATCTCCTTTTACTTATAATGAACCTTCTTCTACTATTGGTGAAACATATAGTTGGACAATAGCCACACCTGTTTCAGGTAGTATTAGTAATTATAACCCTGGACCGGGGGGAGCTACAAACGTTAACGAAAATGCACTTACCAATTCAAGTACAGTTAGTGCTACAATAACTTACAATGTAACAACTTCAAACGCTACAACATTTACCTTAACGGTGACAGTTAAGCCTACGCCAATTTTAACTAATACTATATCGACTATCTGTTCAGGATCAAATGAAAATTATTTTGCAACCACCAATTTACTTGGTACAAGTGTTAATTAGACAAGGCCAACAATCTTAGGTATAAGTAACCCAGGTACTGCTGGAAATTCTGCTGCGGTAACCGAAGCATTAATAAATACCACTACTAATCCAATTTCAGTACCCTATACTTTTAATTTAAATTTTGCGGGTTGTTCAAATGCTCAAACAATTTTAGCTGTAGTAAATCCAATTCCCGTTCTAACAAATAATTTAAATCCTCCAGGCATTTGCAGTGGATCTGTTTTAAATTTTATTCCTAGCTCAACCACTCCAAATCCAGTATATAAGTGGACAAGAGGCATCCAACCAAATATTCAGAATGTAGCAGGAAGTGGCTTAGGAGATCCAAATGAAAGATTATTTAATAATAGTAATGTAACAGCAAATGTGGTTTACACTTTTGAAACTTCTATTAACGGTGCTTGTCCTAATTTTCAAAATGTTATTGTTCCTGTTTATCCCATCCCCACAATTGCAGACCAAACAGTCAACCCAATTTGTGGAAATGGGTCTTTCTTATTGACTCCGATTGCTCCACCCGGAACACAATACAATTGGGCATTACCATCTTTTTCATCAACAATTTTTGGAGCAACTCCAGGCCCACAATTGAATAGTATCAGCCAAACCCTTCAAAATAATTTAATATCTTCAGCCACTGGAACTTATGTTGTAACTCCGTCTGCTAATGGCTGTACCGGAGCACCATTTAATGTAAACGTGACTATCAATCCAGGAGCTGGATTAGTTATACCATCTCAAAATTTTATTGCTTGCAATAACTCTCCATTTAGTTTTCCAATACCTAATGTATCACCTTTAATTACTTATACGTGGAGTGCACCCACAGGATCTTTATTAGGTGGCGCATCGCAAAGTAATCCTTCAGGTGTTATTTCAGGAACTTTGATTAATAATACGAATGCTTCAGCAACGGCAACTTATAATGTAGTTCCTCAACTAAATGGATGTACTGGTAGTATTTTCCAGATAGCTATTGCCGTAGATAATCCAGCGGTATTAAGTGGTACATTAACTCCACCAGCTATTTGTAGTGGTCAAACTTTCTTTTATCCTGCAGCTAGCACTTCCCAAAGTATTTTCACCTGGGTAAGAAATATAGTGCCTGGAATAAGCAATCCTGCTGCATCCAGTGTGGGGGATATTAATGAAGTATTAATTAACACAAGCCCTTTACCTGTAACCGTAAACTATACTTACACATTACAAACTGGCACATGTAGAAACCAACAAATAGTTTCTGTAGTAGTAAATCCTACTCCAGTGTTAAATAGTGCCACACCAGGTTCTATTTGTAGTGGTACACTTTTTAGTTATACGCCAACTTCAGCCACTCCTGGTACAGCTTATCAATGGAACAGACCTTTTACCCCTTCTATTACCAATATTAGTGCTTCAGGAATCAATAACCCAGGCGAGACTTTGATAAATTCAAGTATCAACCCAATATTAGTGGGTTATAGCTATACCCTCATTGCAAATGGTTGTAATAATAATCAGATTGTAACTGTTATTGTAAAACCTGTACCCATCATTCCTACTAATTTAAATACTGCTATTTGCAGTGGTTCTACCTTTAGTATTACTCCCAGCCCGGTACCTTTAGGAACTACTTATACCTGGCCTACTCCAACATCCAATCCAATACTTTCCATATTAGATGGAGTTGCTAACGGAAATCCAGCAACTGTCATTAGCGGAACAATTAATAATAGTACACCTAACCCTGCAAGCGAAAAGTATATCATTACACCAATAGCAAATGGTTGTACAGGTTCTACTTTTAGTCTAGATGTTGCAGTCACAGCTGTTACAGCACTAACTACTAGTTTAGCACCTCCCACAATTTGTAGTGGACAACCTTTTAATTATGCGCCTACAACTAATACATTAGGAACCATCATTGGATGGACTAGAGGCCCAGTTACTGGAATATTAGAAGCTCCATCAAGTGGAACTGGGAACCCAATGGAAGTTTTGACAAACAATAGTACGGGGATTGTAACAGTACCTTATTTGTTTACACTTACAACCCCTACAGGATGCGTTAGAAATCAAATAGTAAACGCAACTGTATATCCAGCACCCGTGCTATCGAGCATTTTAGTAGCTACCCCAATTTGTACCGGATCTGTATTTAGTTATACGCCTCAATCATTATCTAATGGCGCTACTTATTCCTGGAATAGGCCTGCTATTCCTGGTATCAGTAATGCACCAGGTTCCGGCAATGGTTTAATTTATCCTTCAGAACAATTAGATAATATCAGCAATACACCTCAAACCGTTTTGTATAATTTTATTATTAATGTAAACGGATGTACCAATAATCAAACAGTATCAGTTATTGTAAATCCAAAACCAGTTGTACCTAATCAAACTGCTACTACTTGTAGCAATGTTTTATTTACTACAACTCCTATCAATGTGATACCAGGAACACAATATACATGGGGGATACCTACCAGTAACAATGGTGCTATTTCCGGAGGCTCGGCTCAACCAATTTTACAAAATAATATTAGTCAGCTTTTAGGAAATACAACCATCAATAATGCTATTGCCAATTATATTGTTACTCCATTTGCATACGGTTGCCAGGGTTCTGATTTTACTTTAAATGTTACGGTGCTGCCTGCTCCAATAGTTTCTAATCAATTGATCGCAGCAGTATGCAGTAATACTGCTTTTAGCTACACCGCTTCAACTGTACCAGCAGGTACAACTTATACCTGGAGTAATCCATTAGTTACCCCTGCCAACAGTTTAAGTGGTGGAAGTGCGCAAGCATTTAATCAGAATGCTGTTAGTCAAACTTTAACCAGCAGTAATAACCAATTAAATACCGCTGTCTATACGGTAACGCCTTCGAGTGCAGGATGTATCGGGTCCACCTTTACTTTGACTGTACCTGTAAATCCAGTTCCATTTGTGAATAGTTTATTTGATACTGTTTGTAGTGGTTCGGTGTTTTCAGTTACCCCTAGTCCAGTTCCATTTAACACCACCTATACATGGTCAACACCTGTTAGTATTCCGTTTGGAAGAATTGTGGGAGGTTCACTTAATAATGTTCCTGTAAATGCAATATCACAAACACCTGTAAATACCGGCGGTACTCCGGCGCAATTATCTTATACAGTTATTCCTACAGCCAACGGATGTTCGGGTGCTCCTTTTACCTTACTTGAAACCGTAGGCGTTCGCTTAGCGCCAATTCCAAACGTCACTCAAACTATTTGCAGTGCTGTTCCATTTGATGTAACTCCTGCAGGTGTTCCAGCAAATACCAAATACACTTGGGCAGTTCAATCTATTAATCCACTGGGAACTATCTCTGGAACAAAGGCTCAAATAACACCACAATCAACAGTCTCAGATACCATTGCCAATATCTCCAGTGCTTTAGCTACTGCTGTATATGCAGTTACACCTTCCAATACTGGTTGTGTAGGCAATGTATTTTTTGCTACCATTAATGTACGTCCGGTTCCGACTGCAAACTTTATTGCACCTCCTCAAACTGTTTGTGCTTATATCAATGATACTCTATCCCTTGCCTTTACGGGTACAGGTCCATGGAGTTTTAATTATTTAGATAATGGGGTTGCTAAAACTCAAACTGGTATCACTACCAGTCCTTATACCTGGATAGTACCCACCCCACTATTAGCAACTACCAAATCACTTATCATTACTCGAGTTAATGATTTTGCTTGTGTTGATAGCGTAGATAGACCAACCCTCAACCAATTATTAAACCCGCTACCGATTGGTCATATCATTAATCTGCATGGTCCATATATTTGTAATAATACTTTGGATACTTTATTTATTGGACATACACTCGACACTTTAAGTTTTCAATGGACTTTGAATGGAATGCCAATGTCGAATATGTATACTGATTCTATTGCTACTTTATTACCCGGCAGATATAATGCCTACTTTACCAATCAGTTTGGATGTACAGATACTGCTAAAGTTGCTGAAACCCTTACTTTTATTTCACAACCTGTTTTGAAATTCAGTGTTGATAATTATTGTATCGATGATATCATCAACTTTAAAAACTTAACAGATACCACTTATACAGGACCTACAAGCTTTTTATGGGATTTGGGGGATAGTACCACCCGTTTAAGATTTGATGCTGCTAATACTTATCCAACTGCCGGGCATCGAAAAATAATTTTAACCGCATCCCAATTTTATTGTCCGGCATATACCACAACGCTTGATTCGGTCATAAATATTGAGGCCCCTATTCCTGGAATCAGGATGCCATCAGTTAGTGCTTATATCGGTCAGAATACACCAATCATTGGAAGAAACCTTCCCAACTATACCTATAATTGGAATCCTGCATGGGGTATTGATCATCCTGATAGTTCTACAGTGAATTTCAATTATCAGAAAACGCAACAATATCTTTTCCAATTAATTGCACCATCAGGATGTGTTACGTCTGATACAGTGCTAGTAAGAGTTTTTGATAATGGCATCGTAAATATTTTAGTACCAAAATCATTTACGCCAAATGGTGATGGAATTAATGATAAACTATTCCCTTATCTATCAGGAATCAAGACCTTCCAATATTATAAAGTATTTAATCGCTTTGGCAAACTCATGTTCGAAACCAGAAATTATGATGAAGGATGGGATGGAACTGTTGGGGGTACTCCACAACCAATGGCAATTTATATATGGGTTGCCGCGGGAATCGGTATTGATGGAAATTTAGTTGAGAAAAAGGGCGAAACTTTATTATTACGTTAATCAAATTAGTCTATGTACAAATTGAAATATATTTTTCTGTTCACTGTTATTTTCTGTACAAGTCGTGCAAACGTTTATGCACAGGATCCGGTTTTTTCTCAATTCTATTCCTCTCCGATGAGCGTTAATCCGGCATTGGCAGGAAACGGAAATGCTAGTTGGCGGATTGTGGGAAATAATCGTAGTCAGTGGATTGGTCAAGGACTCGATCCATTAACCACTACTTCCATTTCCTTTGATGGAAAATTATTTAAGCAACGAAATAATGAGTCGAATTACATTGGTGGGGGATTAATGTTTTTGCAAGACAAAGGATTAGCGGGAGCTTATAAAACAAATTCGCTTCATCTGGTAGTAAGCTCGCATGTGAGTTTAGATGCTGAAGATGAAAATGGTTTATCCGTAGGATTAGGTGGTACTTATTCAAATACACTAATCGATTTCTCGCAGTTGACTTTTGCACAGCAGTTAAGTTCATCTGGATTCAATCGCGCGCTTCCCACGTTGGAACCCAATTTATCAAATGTAAAGCCCTATTTCGCCATGTTTGCAGGCATTAATTATACCTATAGTACAGAAAATGCCAATTTTGATATTGGGGTTGCGGGCTATCGTTTTATGAAAACCAATCGGACTGCTTTAAACGACCCTTCTCAATTAGATCCACCCAGATATAATTTTCATGCGGGTTATCAAACCTATATTAATGAGCGATTGGTATTAAATACAAATGCTATTTATGTATTGGAAAGCAATCTACACTCATTTACACTTGGTGCTAATTTGGGAACCTTTTTAGATAATTCTGATGTACCAACTATTTTAAATACGGGACTTTGGTATCGAACCAATGAGGCGATTATTCCTTATTTGGGATTATCATACCAAAATTTTCAGGTGGGGTTAACGTATGACATTCCAACTTCCACTTCGAATACTGCTTTGAATACTTTAAAGACTTACGAGTTTTCTGTTATTTTAAGATCTCCGCAAAGAGGCCCGAAAGGAATTCCTTGTCCATGGAAATAGCGAATTTTATCTATTTCATTGATAATCAACAAAATAAAAGCCCCGAAAAATGGGGCTTTTATTTTGTGAGGAGGTCCCGAGCGGATTCGAACCGCTGTGGAAGCTTTTGCAGAGCTCTGCCTAGCCACTCGGCCACAGGACCAACTTTAGGTTCAAATCAGAGATTAGCATCCTAAACGGCTGCGAAAATAAAGTAAAGAAAGGAATTTTAAAATTCTAAATCTTAAAACACGAAATTTGCTGCCTAATTTAGTTGTATGAATCAAATTGCACCTAGTGAATTAATAATCAACAATCGAGGGGCTGTCTATCATTTAAACCTTCGTCCTGAAGAATTGGCGAATACAGTGATAACGGTTGGAGATCCAGATCGAGTAGCTGAAATCAGTAAACATTTCGATCAGATTGAAGGCAAATTTCAGCACCGAGAATTTATTACGCATACAGGAATAATTGGAAAAAAAAGAATCAGTGTTGTTTCAACAGGTATTGGTCCGGATAATATTGATATCGTTTTAAATGAATT
>TBL_comb47_HYPODRAFT_10003999_pt1 | contig 17157 bp, 16 predicted proteins | sample TroBogypolimnion_40_FD_10682 | JGI IMG/M metagenome (IMG submission 10682)
CGTGTCCGCCGCCCGGCAAGCCGCACCGATACTTTTTCAAGCTCTACGCGCTCGACACGCTGACCGGCCTCAAGCCCGGCGCGTCAAAAAAGGATTTGCTCAAGGCGATGGAAGGCCACGTTCTGGCCGAGGGACAGTTGCTGGGAACGTATCAGCGGAAATGAGTGCGGTTCAGTAAATCCCCCACGGAAAAGTAAACGTGCCGGGCACCCAATAACAGCGGGTCCAATCCGGTTGTGTGGGCTGTATTCCGGCGCGAAGATCGGTTTTCCACTGCGAATCGGTTTCCCGGGTCGCAGGCCCCAGTTCGAACTCAAAATGGCTCATGACCGGTCCGGCGTAGACGGCGGCATCGTTCGGCCCCCAGTTTACGCCGATCACCATGAGGTTAATATTACCCACGCCTTCGTGCAGAATGCTGCCCGGGTCGCCGAGATTGATGTCGGTCGGGTCGGTCTGCACATCGGTGACCAGCGCGTCCCAAAAGTCCGAGTTTGAATACTCGCCTGAATGGGCCGACCGCGAGTTGTTGAAATAAATTCCCGGATACCAGCCGCTGAAGGTTCGCGCATTGCTGTAGCCGGATGGGTTCTCGATGAGGTTTTGGATGAAGAAGACTTCATTGCTCGTCAAGGTTTGGCGGTTCAACTCCTTCGCTGAAATATCGCGCAGCGTGTTCATTTGTGCCGCGAAGTTATCGAGGAATTGCACCCGGTTCGTGTAAATGGACCCGATCGAATTCGTGAAGGCCGTGTCACCGGCATCGTTGGGCTCGAACACGAACTGTCCGGTCTTGGGCAGCGTCGCCATCAGATCCTTCGTGCGCAGCGCCATGTCGCTCATGCGCTGCCAGAACGCCGCTCGCGGTTCGATGAAGCCATCCGGGTAGGAACACAAGACTTGGCCCGTGTAGGGTTGCTTGACGTAGAGCACCGTGTCGTGCCGCAGTTCGGTCCAGGAAGCGAGCTGGGTGTTGAGCGTCTTCATCGCCCAGGCCGGCGTGCGCATGGCATCCGGGAATTCCGGGCCGGTGGTCGGAGCGGAAAGTTCGCGCAGACAGGCGAGCCAGTAGGAGTAAATGTTGTTGGTCCAGCTGGACGGATCTTGCGCGTCAATCACGCGTCGCACCGCCGCGAGGTTGTGCTGATAAGGATGACCGTCGCGCCAGACATGGTCGTTGGTGTTGGCGATGCGCGCCGCGATCCACGGAACGGTCTGGTCATTTCCGAGCACCGCGAACGCGATGTCCAGCGCGCTGGGCACGCGCCGCATCACCTTGTCTTCATTGCCCGGAACGCCGTTGGTGTCCCAGAGGATCCGGTCGAACACGCATTGGTTCATGGCCCACGCGTCCGGCACGAAACGCTGGCCGAGCGCGGTGAACGCCCGCGGCAGCTTGATTTGCTGTCTCGAGAACGGCGAGAAAAAGTATCCGTTTTGAATGTTCTGCACCCCGATTTGCCCGGCCATGATTTGCGATTGCAGTCTCACCAGCGAGGCAGTGGTTGGCAGGCTGTTGGGAGCCTGGATGTTCGCCGCCGCCATCAGGTCGCTCATTTGCGCGAAGTTCAAAGAATCCGGCAAGCCGACGAACATCTGGACGACGTTGTCAACCTTCTGCCAGTTGGCGAACTGGCCGGAACTCTTCAGCAGCAGATGCATGGCCACCGCACCCGATAGTTCGCGCAGCGAATTATCATTGGTCGAGCCGGTGAACCGGAAATCAACCAGCCCGCACCACATCATTGCGCGAAAATATTTCTGCAGGCGCTGGGAGGTTTGGTAGTGGCCGCGCACGGTGAACTGCGAGCAGTCCACGAGCCGGTTGGTTCCGAACATGGAAATGACGGTTTGCGGTTGCAGGTTGCTGATGGCGGTGAGCGTGGCCAGAATCTGCGCGTTTTGTCCAAGGAACCCGTAGTTGTTGGTGCCCGTGATGAGCGATCGGGCCACGGCCAGAAAATAGTCCGCTTCGTTCACGCCATTGTCCAGAGCGGTTCCGGCGGCCTGAACCGACAAGCTCGACACCTGGCTACCCATGCCTTGAAGGACCGACTGCAGCGTCGGTGCCAGATACGTTTCCTCCAGTTCTTCCAGCATGGCGCCATACGACCGGTGCCACGCGTGCAGCGCGGCATCACACGAGAAGAACACCGGGAGATCGGCGGTGAACACCTTGTAGAATGAATCCGCGAAACTGTAGGTGCCCAGCCGGCCGCTGGCGACAAAACCGTTCGTCCGGAAAACCGCGAGCTCATTTGTGTCCAATGGAAAATGGAGGTTGAACGAATTCCAATACTCCACCGTGGTCGGGTCAAAGGTGATTGGCTGCAGATATTGATTGGTCGGCGTGTAACGGCTGACGAAATCAGCGAGCGGCAGTTGACCGACCTGCTGCAGCTGGCGACCAAATTCGGTGCCGTAGCCATAAATCGCGTCGCCCAAGTGCGTGCTGTCGGGCGAGGTGGTTTTCACATTGGCAACAACCCGGTAAAACGCCACCTGCCCCGCCAGCGGCACCGCGCTGCGCAGCAGTTCATCAGAAACCCCGACCCCGCCGTTCACCGGGCCGACGACGGGTTCCCACGTTAGCATGTTGGTGCTGCGCAGAATCGTGTATTCGGGATACTGCGAACTTACCGGCAGCCCGAGCGTCGCATGCACAGCAACCGCTCCTTGTGAACCAGCCGGATTAAATTGAAGAACCACCTGGTCTGCTGCGAAGGCCGGGGCACTGGCGAAAAAGGTCAGCCAAAGGACGACCAAGACAGGGTTGTAAGGATGCGGCCGCATAAGTTCCTTTCAAGCAATTCCAACCTAGCGCCACTGTTCGCTAATGTAAATTGAATTCTCTGCTTTCGCTGGAGCCTGAATTCGTGTTTCCTTTTCCGACTCTATGAGCAAAACCGCACTCCTGTTTGCCGGCCAGGGCGCCCAAGTCGTCGGCATGGGCAAAGACCTCGCTGAGAAATTTGCCTCCGCGAAAACTTGGTTCGACCGCGCCAATGCCGCGCTCGGCTACGACCTCGTGGGCATCTGTTTCAACGGGCCGGAAGCCGAACTGACCAAGACCGAGCACGCCCAGCCGGGAATTTTTCTCGTGAGCTGGGTCGCGTTCCAGCTGCTCAAGGAACAGGCGCCAAATCTGAAGTTTGATGCGATCGCCGGTTTGTCGCTCGGCGAATTCACGGCGCTGACGGCGGCGGGCGCGATGAGTTTTGAGGACGGCCTGCGTGTCGTTCGTCAGCGGGGGAAATTCATGCAGGAAGCGTGCGACGTGACCAAGGGCGGCATGGCGGCGATCATCGGTCTCGACGAAGCGCCGACGCGTGAGGTTTGCGCGGAAGCCGGAGTGGTGCTGGCGAATCTGAATTGTCCCGGCCAGCTTGTGATTTCCGGCGAGGCCGAAAAAATCGTGAAGGCGTGCGAACTCGCCAAAGCCAAGGGCGCCAAGCGCGCGTTGCCGCTCACCGTGGCGGGAGCGTATCACTCGCCGCTGATGGCCAGCGCGCAACCGAAGCTTGGCGCGGAACTGGCGAAAGTGAATTTGGTTTCGCCCAGCGTGCCGGTGATTTCCAACGTCACGGCGGCGGCGCACGGAACACCGGCGGAAATTTCCGCGCGGCTCGTGGAGCAGGTGTGCGCGTCGGTGCGCTGGGAGGAATCCATGCGCGCGTTGCTGGCACAGGGCTACACGCGGTTCATCGAACTCGGGCCGGGCACGGCGTTGAGCGGATTCATGAAACGCATTGATAAATCGGCGACGATGCTGAACGTCGCGGACGTGGCGAGTTTGGAAGCGACGGTGAAAGCGCTTTCGGTTTAGCCACAGATTTTCACAGATGGAACACAGATAAGAAATCCAGGTTTTGAATCTGTGTTCAATCAAAAATTAAGCCGCATTATGTCACGCAACGCCACGATTGATTTGGTGACTTACGATCCAAAACGTGACGCGCATATTCTCGTTGCAGTCGAGCAAGGTGATGGCAGCACAGATTGTTTGCGGCGCTTACAAGAACGACTCCACAATTATGTGGAAATTGCAGTTGATGGATTCCTTGCAGAAAAATATCCAGAGTCAAAAGGCAAGAGTGTTGTTATCCGCTTGGATTGCCACGACGTGCCGCGTGAAGCTTGCGAGCAATTCTTTTTTCGATTTGCTGAATACGTTCATGCGTCCGCTGAAATTCAGGCAGATATTGCAAAACACAGAAACATTAAAGACATCGATTTTGAATTTAATTGGCGAAGAATTTCGGATGCTTCCTAAATGAGTTGGCAACCAAATTTGCTCCTTTTAATCTGGGTCCAATCTGTGTTTCATTTGCGGTGAAAAATAATTTATGAGCCAACTTGCCAATCAAATTGCCGTTGTCACCGGCGCGGGCCGCGGAATCGGCCGCGCCATCGCGTTGAAATTCGCCGCCGAGGGCGCGGACGTGGTCTGCGTTTCGCGCACGCAGGAAAATTCCGAGAAGGTCGCGGCGGAAATCCGCGCGCTCGGCCGCAAGGCTTGGGCGCACGCAGTGGACGTGGCGGATTCCGCCGCCGTCAGCGCCGCCGCCGAGAAAATCATGGCCGAGGCGGGCAAGGTGGACATTCTCGTGAATAACGCCGGCGTCACGCGCGACGGCCTGGTGATGCGCATGAGCGACGAGGACTGGGACACGGTGCTGGACACGAATCTCAAGGGCGCGTTCCTGTTCACGAAAGCATTTTCACGTGCGTTCGCCAAGCAGCGCAGCGGTCGCATCATCAACATTTCATCAGTCATCGGTCTTATCGGCAATCCGGGCCAGAGCAATTACGCGGCGAGCAAGGCGGGGCTGTTCGGGTTCACGCAGTCAGTCGCGCGCGAGTTCGGTTCGCGCGGCATCACGGCCAACTGCATTGCACCGGGCTTCATCGAGACGGACATGACGTCGGAGCTCAATGCGGAACTGAAGGCGAACATCTTGAAACAAATCCCGATGGGCAAGTTCGGCGCGGCGGAGGACATCGCGAACGCGGCGTTGTTTCTGGCCAGTCCATCGGCGCGTTACATCACGGGACAAGTTTTGACAGTTGACGGCGGGATGGTGATGTGAGATTCAGTCTGCATCTCAACCGCCCGGCCAAAGTGGATTGAGACTCGTCGCGAAAAATTCGGAATTCAGGGCTTGAACGGATTTTTCATTCATGGCATAACACAGGACAAAATTATGGCTGACAAACCAATTGACCAACGGGTAAAGGACATTATCGTCGAACAACTGGGCGTGAAGGCGGATCAAGTGACGCCGGAAGCCAAGTTCATCGAGGATCTCGGCGCGGACTCGCTCGACACCGTCGAGCTGATCATGGCGCTGGAGGAAGAATTTGGCGTCGAAGTGCCGGACGAACAGGCGGAAAAGCTCCTGAGCGTCGGCGACGTCACCAAATACATCGAAGAGAACCAAAAATAATTGCGATTTTCCGCACTTCGGGGCAGTTTGGCTGAACTAGCTCAAACTGCCCCTTTTACTTTATGTCAAGCCATTCATCAGACCGCCGCGTAGTCATCACCGGCCTCGGCGTGGTCACGCCGCTCGGACATCAACTGGACGTGTTCTGGAACAACCTGGTTGCCGGTCAGTGCGGCATCGACCGGATCACCGCGTTCGACGCGACGCCGTTCGACACGCAGATCGCCGGCGAGGTGAAAAACTTCGATCCGACGCCCGCGTTTCCCACGCCGAAGGAAATTCGCCGCACGGACCGGTATTCGCAATTCGGCGTCTATGCCGGGTGGCAGGCGCTGCTGGATTCCGGTTTGGAGCTGGACAAAGAGAATCGCGACGAAATCGGCGTCATCCTCGGCTCCGGCATCGGCGGTCTGCAGACGACCATCGAACAGCATAAGATCCTGCTCGAACGCGGGCCAGGGCGGCTCTCGCCGTTCATGATTCCCATGCTCATCAGCAACATGGCCTCCGGCCTGTTCTCGATGTATCACAATCTGCGCGGGCCTAATTTCGCCACCTGTTCCGCCTGCTCCACCGCGAACCACGCCGTCGGCGAGGCGTGGCGGACCATCAAGATGGGCGACGCCAAAGTGATGTTTGCCGGGGGTGCGGAAGCCGCCGTCGTGTCGGTCGGCATCGGCGGCTTTTGCGCCATGCGGGCCATGAGCACGCGGAACGACGATCCCAAACATTCCTCGCGGCCGTTTGACAAGGACCGCGACGGCTTCGTCATGGGCGAAGGCGCGGGCGTGATCGTCTTGGAAGAACTGGAGCACGCGAAAAAACGCGGCGCGCGAATTTATTGCGAGATCGCCGGCTACGGCAACACCGCCGATGCCCATCACATCACGTCGCCCCCGCCCGGCGGTGAAGGCGCGGTGCGTTGCATGAAAATGGCGCTTCGCACTGGTGGCTTGAATCCCGGAGACATTTCCTACGTCAATGCCCACGGCACTTCGACGCCGCAGGGCGACGTCTGTGAAACGCAGGCCATCAAGACCGTTTTCGGCGAACACGCGAAGAAACTCGCCGTCAGTTCCACCAAGGGTGCCACCGGCCACATGCTCGGGGCCGCCGGAGCCGTCGAGATGACCGCGTGCGCGCTCGCCATCAAGCACGGCATCGTCCCGCCCACGATCAATCTGCAGACGCCCGACCCCGAATGTGATCTGGACTATGTGCCGAACACTGCGCGCGAAATGCAGGTCAACGCCATCGTGAACAACTCGTTCGGTTTCGGCGGACATAATGCGACCATCGCGGCGAAGAAGTTTGTGGGATAACAACGCGAACGAGCAATGTGTTTTCCCTAGATTAATCAATCTGACTAACGTTGCCCCAACATGGCAATCAAAGGAAAAACCAAATTGCACCCGCTACTGGCGGCTTGTCTGAATAATGAGCAAGGCGAAGTGGCAAGATTGGTTAAGAGCGGTGTTAACCCAAATATTTTAGGACCGCACAAAATTTCGCCGCTGATGGAAGCTGCAAGCCGCGACTTTGTTGAAATTGTCGAAATTCTTCTGGCAAGTGGAGCGGACGTGAATTTACAAACGACCAGCAGAGAAACTGCGTTGGCTTTTGCGTCTGCAAACGGCCATTGTGCAATCGCTGAAAAACTACTCAAAGCCGGTGCCTCGGCCAACTGTCACATCAGTTTAAGCGGCAGTAAAATGTCAGCCCTAACAATCGCAGCAGGGCGGGGAATTGTCGGTGTTGTAAAACTACTTTTATCAAATGGTGCGGACGTGAATGGATGGCAGGAGTCAGAGCGGCCTGCTGTAATGGCAGCCCGCAATGACCATTTGGAAATAGTTAGCATCCTTCTAAAAGCAGGGGCAGACCCCAACGCTCTGGGAAATTTGGGGAAAACGCCCCTTTCGGTGTTTTCTGCACATGGTTCTCTGGAAGGAGTCAAGTTACTGCTTTCAGCAAAAGCAGACGCAAATATGCGTGATTCATACGGTATGACAGCGTTTATTTGGGCCTGTCGGAATGGTCATCTCGCTGCGGCAAAATTATTGTTACAGAGCGGAGCAGATCCATTGGTTTGTGACTCCATAAACCCTTTGAAAGATAAGGGAGATAATGGGCTTATATGGGCGGTAAAGCAGAAACACAGCGATTTAGTAAAATGGCTTGTTAGTCTTAAAAGTCGGTTTCCAAAAAGTGATTTAGAAGAGGCAAAACAGTTTCTTGATTCACCAAAAACGAAAAAGTAACGCATGAATTTTCTCCCCCTCATCGAATCCAAGCGCGAAGGAAAAATTCTCGCGCCGGACCAGATTCAAGAATTCATCCGCGAATTCACCGCCGGAAAAATTCCCGATTACCAGATGGCCGCGATGCTCATGGCCATTTATTTTCGCGGCCTCAACACCGCCGAGACCACCGCGCTCACACTCGCCATGCGCGATTCCGGCGACGTGCTGAAATTTCCCAAAGGCAATCGTCCGCTCGTGGACAAGCATTCCACCGGCGGCATTGGCGACAAGGTTTCGCTCCCGCTCGCGCCGCTGCTGGCGTGCCTCGGCTTCCGCGTGCCGATGATTTCCGGGCGCGGCCTCGGCATCACCGGCGGCACGCTCGACAAACTCGATTCCATTCCCGGCTTCAAAACGCTTCTGCCCGCCGCGCAAATCATCAAGCAGGTTCAGCAGGTCGGTTGTGTCATCTGCGGCCAGACGGACACGATGGTTCCCGCCGACAAAAAAATTTACGCCCTGCGCGACGCCAGCGGCACCGTGCCGAGCATTCCGCTGATTGTCGCTTCCATTCTTTCCAAAAAGCTGGCGGAAAACCTGGAGGCGCTGGTCCTCGACGTGAAATTCGGCTACGCGGCTTTTATGCAAACCAAGGCCGACGCACGCAAACTGGCAAAAGCGATGGTCGCGCTTGGCAACGAATGCGGCACGAACACGCGCGCGATGCTGACGGACATGAACACGCCGCTCGGCCGCGCCGCCGGGAACTGGCTGGAAGTAAAGGAGAGCGTTGCTTGTCTCGAAGGCAACGGGCCGGCTGATTTGCTGGAACTGGTCATTGTTTCCGCCGCGCATCTGCTGGTTCAAACCCGGAAATCCAAAACGCTTGCCGCCGCACGCAAGCTGGCGGAAGCTTGTTTGAACTCCGGCAAACCGCGCGCGAAATGGGATGCGATGATTGTCGCCCAAGGCGCGGACTTGAAAGCGTTCAACCAAAAACTGGCACTGGATTTTACCGCACCAGTTGTCGTAGAAGTGAAAGCTGAAAAAGCCGGCTACGTTGCCAAGTGCAATGCCCGGCATATTGGCGAAGTCATCCGCGACCTCGGCGGCGGGCGCCTCACGAAAGATTCGGCCATCAACTTCGACGTGGGCGTGGATCAAATCGCCAAGCCCGGCGAGCGGGTGGAAAAATCCGCCGCGCTCTGCCGCGTTCATCTTTCCGATTCAACTCAGGCAAAAACCGCGACTGCCCGGCTGAAAGCCGCGTTTGAAATTTCCGCAAAGCGTCCCGCGAAAGCTCCGCGCGTCCTCGAAATCATTTCCCGTTAGGCGATCCGTTCCCAAATCTTGATTTCCGGCAACGCCACGCAGAGTTCGTCCACCCTGGGCAATAAGGCTTTGATATGAGCTGACCGCAAATGGGTGTCGAGGTGCGCCTTGCTCGTCCAGTTTTCGTGGAACAAGAATTTCGCCGGATCCTCGGGCAAAACGTGCAGGTCGTAATTGAGGCAGCCCGGTTCCTGGCGCGTCGGCGCCACGAGGCCGATCAGGGCGGATTTCAATTCGGATTCCTTGCCCGGCCGGGCTTGAAAAGTGGCAACGACAGTGATGGTTTTTGCGTTCATAATGATTTGGGTTGATTCGTGTCCAAGGGTGGTTAAGCCAGCGATTCCAAAATCTTCTCCGCCGCCAGGCGCGGGTTCTCGGCCGCGTAAATCGGCCGGCCGATCACCAGCCAGCTCGCGCCGGCCGCCATCGCCTCGCGCGGCGTGAGTGTGCGTTTCTGGTCGTCGGCGATTTCCGCGCCAGTCCGGATGCCGGGCGTCACGAGCTGGATGTGCGCGGGCAGAATTTTCCGCAGCGCCACAATCTCCAGCGGCGAACAAACCAGCCCGCGCAAGCCGGATTGCACCGCGAGCTGGGCGAGGCGCAGCACTTGTTTTTCCATGTCCGGTTCGCAGCCAATCTCCGTGAGCGTTTCGTTGTTGGAACTCGTCAGCACGGTCACGCCGAGGACGAGCGGCGCTGGCTGGCTGAACAATTTCGCCGTGTCCTGCGCGGCCGTTTCCGCGGCGCGCATCATCTCGCCGCCGCCGCTGGTGTGGATGGTGAGCATCTGCACGTCCAGCCGCACGGCGGAGGCGACGGCCTTGGCGACGGTATTGGGGATGTCATGAAATTTCAGGTCGAGAAAAACTGCCGCGCCGGTCGCACGGACGCGCCGCACAATGTCCGGGCCGGCGGCGACGAACAGTTCCTTGCCGATCTTGAACGCGCCGACGGCGGGCGCGATCTGTTCCGCAAGCTTCCAGGCCTGTTCCGCCGTTGGCACGTCGAGCGCCGCAATGATGGGGTTGCGCATGGGTTAAATATCAAAGTTACCGCTTCAGAACGAAAGCCTAAAAGGAGATTAGCCTTGACCGGCGGCGGCAGTCTTGGGCCAATAGCATCATGATGGCTGGCAAAGGCAGATGGGTTGCGCTCCTGGGAATTCTTTCCGTAACGGGTTTTCATCCCGTTTCGGTTTGGAGTTCCACGATCCGCGATGATCAGCCAGACAGCGGTTATTTAAACTTGGGGGCGGATCCGGCGTATGCTTCGGTGGGATCATTGTTGATTAATGGGGCCATCAACGGATCGGGAACCCTGATCGCGCCAGACTGGGTGCTGACCGCCGCGCATCTGCTGGATGCGGCCACCTCCGGGACATTTACAATCAACGGGGTTGCCTACACGTCCACCGGGTTCTATAAAAATCCCGGCTGGAACGGCAGCTCCTATAATGGCAGCGATATCGGCCTGGTTCACCTCAGTTCCTCTCTGGACGCCATTCCGCCTGCAATGCTTTACACCGGCACCTCCGAGTTCGGCCAAGTCGGCACTTATCTCGGTTATGGATTCACGGGAACCGGATTGACGGGCTACCAAACTTCGCTCGGCATCCAGAAGCGCGGATTTCAAAACATGATTGACGGCAATTTTGGAAACCCGTCGATCGTTTTGGGCTCGGATTTTGACAACCCCAACAACCCTGCCGACAGTGGATTTGGAAGTTCAACCCCGTTGCTTTTGGAGGGGAATGTGGCGCCCGGCGACAGCGGCGGCGGCGTCTTTATCACGATCGGGTCACAAGCCTATTTGACCGGTGTGATCTCGTTCGACGCCTATGCGGACGGCACCCCCAATTCCGATTATGGCGACGCCAGCGGCTTCGGACGGGTCTCCCCCTTCCTGCCTTGGATCAACAGCACCATGAGCTTGGTTCCCGAGCCGTCCACTTATGGGCTCATGCTCGCATCGAGCCTGGTGATGTTTTATTTTCGATTTCGGAAAAAATGAAATTGCCGCATGGCCGGCTGGCTGGTTTCACGGTTTCCAGTTCAAGTTCAACGGGGTTTGCTTCATCCATCAAGCCCGTGTTTTGACTTTCAATTCCTCATCCTCTAGCCTGCTTGCATGAAGATTGTCCGCCACACCGACAGGAATTTTTCCGCGAGCCTCGGCGAGCTGTTCACCGGCGCCAGCCTGTTCGACACCGCAATTGAAGAACGGACGCGCACCATCTTGCAGGACGTTTATCTCCACGGCGACCAGGCGCTGCTGGAACTCACGGAGAAATTCGATGGCGCGAAGCTCACCGCCGAACAACTCGCCGTGACCCAGGCGGAACTGTTCAACGCCTCGCTCAACGCCGATGAATCCTTGCGCGCGGCGGTGGCCGAGGCGGAGGGCAACATCGCCGGCTTCGCCAAAAAATCCAAACGCAAAGCCTGGTCCGGCAAAAATTCCCACGGCGCGAGTGTCGGCGAAAAGTTTGATCCGTTCACGCGCGTCGGCGTTTACGTTCCCGGCGGCACGGCGCCGCTCGTTTCCACGGCGTTGATGACCATCACGCTGGCGAAAGTCGCCGGCTGCCCGGAAATCGTCGTGACCACGCCGTGCGGCCGGGACGGCTCCATCAATCCCGCGATCCTGTTCGCGGCCCGCGCGGCGGGCGCGACGGAGATTTATCGCGTCGGCGGCGCGCAGGCTGTGGCCGCGATGGCTTACGGCACCAAGACGATTCGCCGCGTGCAGAAGATTTTCGGTCCTGGCAACGCTTACGTCAGCATGGCCAAGCGGCTGCTCGTCGGGCGCGTGGCGATTGACTTGCTGGCAGGACCGAGCGATTTGCTGGTCATCGCCGACGACACGGCCAACCCAAAATTTGCCGCCGCCGACATGCTCGCGCAGGCGGAGCACGGTTCCGGCCATGAGCGCGTCTGGCTCGTGACGACCTCCGCCAAAATTCTCCAGGGAGTTGAAAAGGAAATTTCCCGGCAGCTGCCCAAGCTGGCGCGACGCGATTTCATTCAGCGCGTGCTCGACCGCAACACCTGGCTCATTCAAGTGGCCGGCGTCGCCGACGCCGTGGCGTTGGCGAACCAGCTTGCGCCGGAGCATTGCGAAGTCATCACGCGCGACGCGCGACGCGTGAGCGGCGGCATTGTGACGGCGGGCGCGATTTTTCTGGGCAACTGGTCGCCGACGGTGCTGGGCGATTACGTCGCCGGGCCGAGTCATGTGCTGCCGACCGATGGCGCGGGCGCATCGTTCGCCGGGCTGACGGTGGATCAATTCCAGCGCCGCACGAGCGTGGTGGAATACAATCGTGCCTCGCTGAAGAAGGCGCTGAAGTCGGTGAAAGAATTTGCGGAACTAGAAGGTCTCGGGGCGCATGGCAAAAGTGCGGAGACTCGGCTGAAATAGCAAGACTAGTCAATGATTGCTACAACACTTGGCCCGGCTCATTTCGCATAACCCACGGCACTGTTGGCGGAAAAATCAAGTTCTTGCAGCGGGCCCAGCGGTTTGATCCGGTTCTCATCGCGGGAGACCTGCGGTTCGCCCGAGGCCAGTTTATACAACACCAGATCGTCTTTGATCAGGATCAGCCCCTTGAATTCCCAGCCCGAGACGTGCGTCAGCCGTTTGAACCCGAAGATATCGAGGAACAGGTTGCCGTGGCGTTTGTCCGTGGTGGCATGCAACTCCACGAGAAAAGCCCGGCTCTTTTCCTTCGCGTCAATGCACGCGCGCACGGCCTCGGGCAGGTCTTCCTTGTGGATGGCGGCGTTGGGCAGGAACGTCTGGACGATGTCCACATAGGTGAGAATTTTCACGTTGGGGGAGGCCTGGGGATGAAAGCCCAGCGTCCGCAGTTCCTCCACGGTGGTGCAGTAAGGCTGGATTATTCCAAACGCGGCATTCACTTCGCTGTAGTTTTTCCAGCGTGACACGGTGGTGGACTCGCCGTGGGGAAACAGGCTTTTGCAGCCCGCCATCAGGAGCAGTCCTGCCAGCACCATCATCATGATCAATCGCCGTTTCATAACGACGCCTTTCTCTCAAACCGTGACTGGCGAACGCTGCATGCGTCTGGATTCAGGCCGGCTTGCGCGTGACGCCCGTAATGGAAACCGGTCTCGCCAGCCCTCGGTGGAGCCCTTGATCATACATAACACCGATTGAGATGGTGGCAAATGGGGTGAAAGCCTTAGCACTAAATTATCGGAACAACACCCTGTCTGCCAGCGCGCGGGCTCGACTTTCAGCGGGTTTTCAATTGAAATGACCGGCATGTCGAAGTCGCAATTAATCCGTCCTCTTGTGCGCGACCTGCACGCCTATGTGCCGGGTGAGCAGCCGAAGATCAAAGGCTTGATCAAGCTCAATACGAACGAGAATCCGTATCCTCCGTCGCCGCGCGTGCTGGCGGCGGTCAAGGCGGCGGTGGACGGACGATTGCGGCTTTATCCGAACCCGACGGCGCAGGTGCTGCGCGAAAAACTGGCGAAGCTGCATGGCTGCGCACCAGAGAACATTATCGTGGGCAACGGCTCGGATGAAGTGCTGGCGCTGGCCACGCGGGCGTTTGTGGAGCCGGAGCTGAATTCAAAATTAAAAATCAAAAATTCAAAACTCGCGAAAGCAACGGTTCAGTATTTCACGCCGAGCTATTCGTTGTATCCGGTTCTGGCGGACATCCATGGTGCGGCGAAAAACGCGGTGCCACTCAAACCGGATTTTGGTTTGCCGGGCGTCGCGGAATTGAAACGCGGAAAAATCTGGAACTTCAACGCCGCCCTGACTTTCGTCACGACGCCGAATGCGCCGAGCGGGCGCGGTTACAAAACTGCGGAGCTGGAAAAACTGTGCCGCGCGCAGAAGGGCGTGGTCATTCTCGACGAGGCTTACGTGGATTTCGCCGATGAAAATGCGCTGAAACTGGCGCTGAACTTTCCGCATGTGCTGGTGGCGCGGACATTCTCGAAGGCGTATTCGCTGTGCTTCCAGCGCGTCGGTTATTTTGTCGGGCATCCTGAACTGATCGCGGCGCTGGACAAAATCCGCGACAGCTACAATGTGAACGGCCTCGGCCAGATCGCCGCCGCCGCGACACTCGATGATTTGAAATTCTACCGGACGAACTTCAAAAAAATCATCGCCACGCGCGCGTGGCTGAGCCGTGAGCTGACGCAGTCCGGCTTCCGCGTGTTGCCGAGCCAAACGAACTTCATTCTCGCCAAGCCGCCGGGAAGCGTGCTGCCAGCATCCTGCCGGAAGCAGAATACCGTTGAAAACTGCCGGCAGGATGCCGGCAGCACGTTGACGGCGAAGGACTGGCTGAAAAAATTACGCGACCGGAAAATCCTGGTCCGCTGGTTCAGCGCCCCGCAAGTCAGCGATTTTCTGCGCATCACCATCGGCACACCGTCGGAGGCGGCGGCGTTGGTCAAGGCGGTGCGGGCGATTTCAGCGGCTTAACGGCGGCGCGGCGAACCTTTTCTTTGCGGTAGGCACGGTTGCTGCTAATAGTGACAGGTGTATCTGGAATATTACAAATTGAGCCACGCGCCGTTCGACATCACGCCGAACCCGCGGTTCCTTTTCCATAGCACCAAGCATCGCGAGGCGTTCAACCACATGCTCTACGGCATCCGCGAGCGCAAAGGCTTCGTTCAGCTCACGGGCGAGGTCGGCGCGGGCAAAACGACGTTGTGCCGTGCGTTGTTGGAACAGTTGGATTCCAATTTTTCGACAGCGCTGATCCTGAATCCGGTCCTGAGCCCGGATGAGCTGATGAAAGCCATCGCGACGGAGTTCGGCCTGAACGTGAAGGGTCGCGACCGGCTGGAGACCATTTCGACCATTGGCGAATTTCTGCTCAAGCAGATTGAACTCGGCCGGGAGACCGTGCTGATCATCGACGAGGCGCAGGACCTGACGGAGGAATTGCTCGAACAGGTGCGGCTGCTGTCGAACATCGAGACGGACGACCGCAAGCTGTTGCAGATTGTCCTGATGGGCCAGCCCGAATTGCGCGAGCGGCTGAACAGCCCGCGCTTGAAGCAACTGCGCCAGCGCATCACGGTGCGGTTTCATCTCGCGGCGCTGACCCGGGTCGAGGTGGCCCAATACATCCAGCACCGGTTGCAGGTCGCGGGGGCCAAGGGCCTGCCGTTTTTCACCGCCCCAGCCCACTGGCGGATATTCAATTACAGCCAGGGAATTCCACGCTTGGTCAATGCGGTTTGCGACAAGGCCCTGCTCGCCAGTTTCGTCGGGCGCAGCGAGCGCGTCACCTTCTCGATGGTGGGCCGCGCCATCCGGGAACTCGAAGGGGATTTTAAAGCATGAGCCTGATCAACGACGCCCTCAAACGCGCCCAGGAATCGCAGCGGCCGAACATTCCGTCCAGCGTGTCCTCCATCCGGACCATTGATGCCCGGCCCAAGACGCGACCCTTCTTCAGCCGGATGCTCGTCATTGTCATTTTTTTGCTGCTGTCCGCCGCGTTTGCTTTCATCGGTCTGGCGCTGACGGGACGGCTGGCCAAAAAAACCATAACCGCACCGCAAGTTTCCCCGAAGCTTGCGCTGGCTGCGGTTTCCCCGCCGAGTCAGCCATTGCCCACGCCCGTTGCGGCGGTGGTTCCCGCGCCCGTTGTGCCGAGCCCTGCTGCGCCCGCCGCCATGCCAAAACCCGCACCGGTGGTCGCGCCGACCCCGCTGGTCTTGCCAGACACCTTGCATGTGCAGGGCGTGGCGTATGACCCGGTGCGGCCGTGGGCGATCGTCAGCGGCCGCACGGTTTATGTCGGCGATCAGGTGAAAGGCGTGCGCGTGATCGGGATTACCAAAGACGCGGTCACGTTTGGCAGCCACGGGCAGACCAACCTGCTCTACGTCGGGCAGTAAGCATCCAGCCCGGATTACACATGCGTTTCCTTGAAAAAAAACCGGCCTTTCCTCCAGCGGCGTCACGCGTGGTGCCGTTTCTGATTTTTCTCGCTTTGACCGTCGGCCAGGGGAAGTTTGGCGCGGCCTCGGCCTACTGGTTTTACTTTGCCAAGACTTTTGTCGGTGCCTGGCTGGTGTGGGAGATGCGCCCGCTCGTCGTTGAAATGCGCTGGGCGTTCAGTTGGGAAGCCGTGATCATCGGTATCGGTGTGTTTGCGATCTGGGTCGGGCTGGATCCGTTCTATCCGCATTTGATGAAAAGCGGCGCCGCGTGGAATCCCAATGAGCAGTTCGGTGATGGTTCCGCGCTCGCGTGGCTGATGATTGTGACACGGCTGCTGGGCTCCACCTTCGTCGTCCCGCCGCTGGAAGAAGTTTTTTACCGCTCGTTTTTGTATCGCTACGTCGCCAGCCAGAATTTCCTTTCCGTGCCGCTGAACAAGTTGCTGCCGTTGCCGTTTCTGGCGACGGCGGTCGTCTTCGGCTTTGCCCACAACGAATGGCTGGCCGGCATTTTATGCGGCGCGGCGTATCAATGGCTGGTCCTCCGCAAAAACCGGCTGGGCGACGCGATGACGGCGCATGGGATCACCAATTTTCTACTGGGCGCGTGGATCGTGTGGCGCGGCGCGTGGCATTTCTGGTGATTAAGTCAGTAGCCAGCAGTCGGCTGTCAGAGCAAAATTGTGCCGCGCCGCTTTCAGCTATTGACCACGGGCTGCCAACCACGGACCACGAATTACTTTGTCTCCAGCTTGATGCCGTTGCGGTCGAGCGTGCTGCCTTCCTCGGCGGCAAGACTGGCGAGGGCCTTGTTGTAGTCCGCCAGCGCGCGGATTTCCTGCGACCGGGCCGTGGTGAGATTGTTCTGCAGTTGCAACACGGTGAACGTGGTGCTTTTGCCGACGGCATATTTCTTCTGTTCGGCATCGAGCGCGGCCTCGGCATAGATGCGCGACTGCCGCGTGGCCTGCACACTTTCATAATCGGATTTGGCCGTGCCCACGGAGTTGTCAATCAGCACCATGATGTTTTGCTCCAGTTGTTTCAACTGCAACAGGAGCTGCTTCAGGGTCACCTTGCCGGCTTTGAGCTGGTTGCGCGGGCCGACATTGCTCAAGGGCATGGAAATCTGCGCGCCGTAGCTGTAAAACTGCCGGTCGGCCTGGTTGAACTGGTTGA
>TBL_comb47_HYPODRAFT_10004000_pt1 | contig 17147 bp, 10 predicted proteins | sample TroBogypolimnion_40_FD_10682 | JGI IMG/M metagenome (IMG submission 10682)
CCACGCATCCACGCATCCACACATCCACACATCCACACATCCACACATCCACACATCCTCGCATCCTCGCATCCTCGCATCCTCGCATCCTCGCAGCCTCGCAGCCTCGCAGCCCCAAAGCAGAATTCATGTCAGCTGCATTTTGCATGGTGCAGTGAACCTCTGTTTGGGGCTTGGGCATCAAGCCTTGGTGAGTGAGAAGTCTTGTGGCTGCAAAGCCGTGGTGTGCATCGTCGCATTCAAAGCGGTGACCGCGTCGGTGGCCAAAGACTCGATGTTGCCATTTTGGTTGAGTTGTTTGAGTTGTCCATTTTTGACCACCACCGCGAAGGGCATGTGAGAGAGGATGACATCGTCGACCAAATTTGGAATGGCCGCCTCGTTGTGATCCAGCCCCGGACCTACATACAAGGTTTTGTTGTCGATCCGATTTTGAATTTGATCGGTGTAGCCTTTGTATTGTGTGAAAGTTGTGTCATTGAGGCCGTGACCTTGGATGGCCAGTTCTTCGAGTTGCGGGTTGCTTTGCAAAGTGTGTTCAATGCTCAAGTAAGTCTGGAGCGTTAAGGGCGCATTGGGGTCAACGCTGGCCAGTGTCATCGCGGCAAATTGCGCATCAAATTGACGTTGCAAATCCACCCGGTATGCTGTTTGTAGGGTGGCGCTGGCTTTGGCCAGTCCTGTGTTGAGCAGCACCGATTGGGCATTGGCTTCCAAGCGCAACTCAGGCGTTAAGCTTGTCCCGCCGTTGTTGATCAAGTCTTGATAGGCATTGCTCCATTCGGTTGCCAAGTCTGCGCTGGTTTCAAAAGTCCCCGAGGCATTGGCCTGCCAGGTGTGGGTGTTGGTGGTGATGGTGCCTGAAACCACATAGCCCTCAAGCGTGACGATGGAGCCCTTGGGCGCGGTGGTGGTTTGGGCGTTCAGAAAGGTCAAGGCGGGAGAGATGAAATTGACGTGGGTGGAGGATGCCGTGCTCGCAAAGTCGCTGGCAGAATAGGTTCGGTAAAACATGCTGTCGTCCAATGCGCTCACCGCCTGTGTCAAGGTGTTCTCAGCATTGGCATTTTCATTGAGTTGGGTGGCCGTGCCGTTGTGCTCAACCACGGCAAACGGCATGTTGGAAAGAATGTTGTCATCGAAAAAGTTGGCAACGGCGTTGGTGTTGTTGTTGAGTCCGCCTCCGATAAAAAGGATGGTCTTGTCGCCATTGTTTTGGAAATCTTTGGAGTAGCCGGCGTAGCGCGCGAGCCCTGTGCCGTCCAAACCGTGGCCTTGCATGGCCAACTCTGACAAGCTGTCATTGGATTGAAGCGAGTTCTCCACGCTCAAGTACTGTGTTTTGGTCATGGGCGCATTCAAGCTCACATTCGAGCCGACCATGCTCGCAAAGATGGCATCCAATTCGCGTTGAGTGTCTTGTCGATCGGTGCTCAACTGGCTCGTGCTCAGTTTGCTGAGGGCCGTGTTGTCAAAGACGGCTTGGGCGTTGCCTTCCAGGCGCTGGATATCGTTGAGGCTAGCACCTTGTCCGTTTTGCATGGCCAGATAGCAGGTCTGCCACTCGGCCGCCAAATCGGTGGTGGTTTGGTAGAGGTGGGTGGTGGGGTCGGCCACCCAAGTGTGGCCATTGACGGTGATGGATTGGGCCGCACTCGAGCCAAAAATGGTGATGAAGGTGTGGATGGTGTCGAGTGTGATGGGAAGGACGCCGCCGGCGCTGGTGCTCAAATCATTGCTCATGGTTTTTTCTCCAAATGGACTGTTGTTTGACCGTTGATCGTCACTTGGAAGTTCTGCTGCCGGCTTAAACCCCCGTGAAAGTGGCAACAGAACTTTCAAAAGTGACACCTATACTATATGGGAAAATATCCCATATTAAAATAAATGGGAAAAATTCCCACCTATAACCAGGGTTATTTTAGAAAAATTGAGTTCTAAAGAATTCTTATTTCGCAATTTTGTGGTCTATTGAACGATTTTCTGAGCTTGACGCGCTTCAAATGGCGTGCTTTATTTCAAAAACGAAAATACTTTTTAAATGGGTAAATTTCCCATACAATAAAATCATGACGAATTTTGAAGCCCCAAACGAGCCCGCGAACTCATCCTCTTTGGACGAGATGCTGGCCGTTGTTCAGCCTTTGGTGTTGTGGATGAGCCGTACTGGGATTGGCTACACCGAGTTTGCAACGGCCTTGAAACCTTTGTTTTGGAAAATGGCCATGATGGAGCTCGAGCGCTTGGAGCGCAAAACGTCCGACTCGGCGGTCAGTTTGCTATCTGGGCTGCACCGCAAAGAGGTCAGAACCTACCGCGAAGAATTGAACATGGATGCCTTGCAGTTACAACAGCAGCGCGAGCACTGGGGCAAGCCCAGCGCGGCGAGTCAAGTGGTCACCCGGTGGTTGAGCCTGGGCCTTGAGGACACGATTGCTTATTCAGGTGCAGAGCCTTCTTTTGAGCAGTTGGCGCAATCGGTGTCGAAAGATTTTCACCCGAGGTCGGTCCTCATGGAGATGTGCCGCTTGGGTGTGGCCAAAGATCTGGGGCCCCAAGTGCGCTTACTAAAAGAGAGTTTTAGCCCTGACGCGCAAAACAAAGAGGCGAGTCAAATGCTGGCGGTCAGTGTGGCCGATCACCTCTCGGCCGGTATCCACAATCTCTTGAACCCCGAGAGGAGCAAGTTTTTGGAGCAAAGTGTGTTTGCCGATGGCTTGAGTGCCGAGTCGATTGAGCGTTTGAACGCCATGGCGCGTGAGCTCTGGGCCCAGGCTCTCAAGCAAATAGTGCAAGCCGCAACCCAAATGGTGAAGGACGATGAAGGGTGTGATGCGCCTTATCGATTCAGACTGGGACTTTTTACCTTTGCAGCAGACCCTGATGGACAGGCCGCACTTCTCTCACCCGGCATGGATGCCAAGTCATGAGTCTTTTTTTCGTCTCTCTGCTGCTTCGGCCCATGGTCATGGGGAGCCACCGCGGCGTCTCCCCCAAAACTTGGATCTCGCGCTTGGGGTTGCTGGTGTTGCTGTCGTCTTTGCTTTCTTGCGGAGGCGGTGGCGGCGCTGCCGTGGTGGCCAGCTTCATCTCGCCCGGTGGGGTGGGCAGTGGCGGTACGGGTCTGGTGGAAGGTTTGATTGCGGGTTTTGGCAGTGTGATTGTTGACGGTGTCGAGTATGACGACAGCCAAGCGGTGAGCCAAACCGATGACGAAACGGGGGCCTTCACGACGACTCAAACCCAATTGGGGCAACGCGTGAAGATCACCCAGTCACAATCGGGCGTGGCCAGTGTCATCAACATCACGCCAATGTTGCGTGGCCCCATCAACGCGAGCTTGCAAGGGAGCTATTTCCAAGTGATGAACCAATGGGTTCAAGTGTTGGCGCAAAGCACCGCCTCAGGAAGTGCCACGGTGTTGAATGGCTTGGCCAACTTGGCTGCCTTGAAAGCGAATGTGAACGTACAGATTTATGGCATCTGGATTTTTGATACCATTAAAAACACCTATGTGCTGCAAGCCTCGAGGATTGAGTTGCTGAGCGTTGCACCCACTTATAACCTGGTCAGTGGGATGGTTCTGGGTCGCAATAACAATGATTTGCTGATCAACCAAAACGCCGGACCGCCTCAAATTCATGCCCTCAATGCCGTGCCACAAAGTATCACCTCGGGCAGTCTGGTGAGAGCCTGGGTCGAAGCTTCTCAAAACAACGCGGGCAATGTGTTTTTTGCCACCCGAGTGGTCGATGCCACTCCGGCCCCTGCCAATGGTCAAACCCTCTTGATCAGTGTCCCCACTTCGGCTGGCAATGTGCAAAACGGGCAGATCCAAACACAGGGCCTGAACCTTCAAGTCCCTTCCGCTGTGGCGGCACAAATGCCAGCCAATTCCGAGCTGGTCCAACTCAATGTGCTCAATACCAATGGCGTGCTGACCGTCACGGGCGTCAACTCCCCCAGCAACACCCCAGCCCTTCAAGCCCAGGTGGGGGGGCAAGTGCAATTGATGGGCGCCATACCCTGGATCGCCAATCCGCCCACGATCAACTTGCGCGGTGTCTTGGTGGTGGGCACCAATGCCCCAGGCGTGATCGACAAAAGCTGTCCTCCACAAAACGTGCCCAATCCCGTGCAAATCAACATCCTGGCCAACATGGGTGCCCCAGGTTCCGCCATCGTGGCGAAATCGGTCAGCTGCAACCTGACACCCCCGCCCCAATCGGTGATCCAACAGTCTGGGTATTTGCTGAGCTACGCAGCAAACTTGTCCACGCTCACGTTCTCCATCAACGCCAGCCCAGTCACCATGACCTTGACGCCAGGCACGGTGCTGCCCCCGCCGCCCAACGATTTGCCCAGTTTGGTGAAATTTAAAACACCCCTGACCATTGAGTTTCAAGTGATCAACTCGGTCTACCAGATTCGTGATTTCCAGCCGCCACCCCCCAATTGAAGTGTGCATGCCGCTCAGGAACTCCAACCCAACCCCCCGTGAAACTTCGCAACTGGATTTTTTGGATGATGACCATCCAACCCTTTTTAGGAGAGACACATGAACAGCAGTATGAATTCGGCGAGTCCTCTCGCCATAGGAACTCAACACGGTATTGACCTCAAGCACCTCAAGCACCTCAAGCACCTCAAGCACATGTGGCGGCAAGTCTTTCTCGTGGCCTTGACGCTCGCAGGCCTCATGGCCTGGACCTATTCGGCGCACGCGCAAATCACAGCACCTTCCCCAGCGCCTCCCAACAGCACAGCCGCCGCCCCTATGGTCACGCTGGAAAATTTGGGACAAAAGATTTTCAATGACAAAAATCTCTCGCAACCTGCGGGCGTTGCCTGTGTGAGTTGCCACAACCCGCAGACTGGTTTTTCCAGTCTCAATGGCTCAAGACTGGGCGTCCCCTTGGGCAGTACCCCCAACTCCTTTGGTAGTCGCAATGCCATGCAAAACGCCTACAGCTCGTTTGTTCCCAGCTTTTCATTCAGGGTGGTGGGGACAGACACGGATCCCAAAGGAGGGCTGTTTTGGGATGGGCGCGCGGATAACTTGGTGGCCCAAGCGATGATCCCATTTTTATCCAGCGCAGAGATGAACAACGCCAATGCCAGTCAAGTGGTGGCCAAAGTACAAAGGGCCAGTTACGCCAAAGACATGACCGCGCTCTTTGGCCTGGGTGTCTTTAACAATACCGACACGGCGTTTCAAGCCATTGCACAAGCCATCGCTACCTTTGAAAAAAGCCCTGCACTCAATGCCTTTAATTCCAAATACGATCAGTTTGTAAAGGGGCAGGTCAATCTCAGTGCGTCAGAACAAAGTGGTCTGAACCTTTTCATGAACCCGAGCAAGGGCAACTGCGCATCGTGTCACTTGATGAACCCGCAATCCTCTAAGCCCAGTGACAATTTATTCACTGACTTTGCAATGTATGCGACAGGCATACCCAGAAACCCCCAAATTCCTGCCAACGCCAACCCGTCCAATTTTGATCTCGGGCTTTGTGGGCCCAAGCGCAACAAGCCGGCGCTGAGCTCCAATGTTCCTGTGGGTGTAACGATCGAGCAGTTTTGTGGCACTTTTCGCATGCCCTCGCTTCGAAACGTTGCACAACGGCAGTATTTTATGCACAACGGCGTCTTTACCGATTTGAACGAGGTGGTCTCCTTTTATGCCACCCGCAACGCCAATCCAAAGCGATGGTACGGTCCCGCTGGTGTGCCCAATGATTTGCCCAATGCTTATCTCTCCAACATTGTGAGCGACCGCGCGCCTTTCAATCGGTTGGCCTCCGAGGGCCCAGCGCTCACCCCCAGTGAAATTGGCGATGTGGTGGCTTTTCTTAAAACTTTGTCGGATGCGCCCGTGCCCCCTGCTGCGCCAGTCGCAGGCCCATCCTCGCCCGGCGCTGTTGGGCTCAATCCTTTTTCTGCCCCTGCACCTGCACCTGTACTTGCACCTTCGCCTCCACCTCCACCTCCACCTCCACCCCATAATCCACCCTTGGCCGCCAGCGCGCCTGCAACTTCAAAGTAAGCGGGGAACCCACGGACTGGAACCCGGTTCTTTTGCTGGGCCAATGCATCAAGCATGGGGGGAGGTCGACTTGACCGTCTCACTCATGCCTTGGTGTCTGAGCAACGCGTCCATCTCAGGGGCTCGCCCCCTGAATGCAATGAAGGACTCTAGCGCAGGGCGGGATCCGCCGACTTGCAAGATTTCTTGCAAAAACCGCTCGCCCGTTTTCGCATCAAAGGCACCCGTGGGTGTCATGGTCTCCTCAAACGCAGCATAGGCGTCGGCACTCAACACCTCGGCCCATTTGTAGCTGTAGTAGCCTGCCGCATAACCACCGCTAAAAATATGGCTAAAGCTGTGTGCGCTTCTCACCCATTTTGGGGTGGGGATCACACTCACCTCGGACTTGATGCGCGTGAGCAGGGCTTGCACGTCTTCAACGGCCTGGGCTTGGCTGTGGAGTTGCATGTCAAAGAGCGCGAACTCGACTTGCCGCAAGGTTTGTAGGCCAGATTGGAAATTGCGCGCTAGCAAGAGTCGATCAAACAAGCTCTTGGGCATGCGCTGCCCCGTCACGGCGTGCGCCGTCATGGGCTCCACCACCGACCACTCCCAACAAAAGTTCTCCATCCATTGACTCGGCAACTCAACCGCATCCCACTCCACGCCATTGATACCTGAGACATCGCGCACATCGACTCTTGAGAGCATGTGGTGCAGTCCATGCCCAAACTCATGGAACAAGGTGATGACGTCGTCATGGGTGAGGGTGGCGGGTGTGGTGCTCGTCGCACTGGCAAAATTGCACACCAAGTGGGCAATGGGGGTTTGCAAAGTGCCGCCATCGGGTCTGAGCCAACGGCTTTGTGCATCGTCCATCCACGCTCCGCCGCGCTTGCTTTGGCGGGCAAAGGGGTCAAGGTAAAACTGTGCGATCAAGTCCGCGCCTTGGCTGATGTGGTAAAACCTGACATCCTCATGCCAGACGGGAGCGAGTGCTTGCGTGATGGTCACGCCAAAGAGTTTTTGAATGAGTTCAAAGAGTCCCTTCAAAACACTCTCAAACGGGAAGTAGGCCTTGACCTCTTGTTCACTGAAGGCGTAGCGTGCTTCCTTGAGCTTTTCTCCCACGAAGGTCCAGTCCCAAGCCTGCGGCTCTTCAATACCCAACTCTTTTGCAAAAGTCCTCAAGTCCTGCAAGTCTTTGAGGGCATGGGGCTTGGCACGTTTGGCCAGGGTTGCCAAAAAATCAATGACCTCCTCGGCCGACTGTGCCATTTTGGGCTCGAGCGAGAGGGCGGCAAAATGCCCAAACCCCAGGAGTCGAGCCTCCTTGTGGCGTGAACGCAAAATATCTTTCATCACCAGGGTGTTGTCAAACACCAAAGCACTGGTCTCGGCTTGATCGGATGCACGGGTTTGGTAGGCTTGGTAGAGCTTTTCGCGCAGGGCTTGATGTTGTGCAAACTGCATGACTGGCAGATAGCAAGGCATTTTTAAGCTCAAGCGATAACCCTCTTGGCTCAGAGCTTGGGCCGATTCACGCGCGGTCTGAATCACGTCCTCTGGCAGACCCGTGAGTTCAGTGACGTCGGCCAGATAAAACCATGCATCGGTCGCATCGAGCACGTTTTCACTGAATTTTTGGGTCAATTGTGCCAATTGTTCTTGCAGCAAAGCGTAGTCTACTTTGTCCTGGCCCTTGAGTTGAGCGCCGCCAAGGATGAAGTTGCGCAAGGCCAGCTTCAAGGCCTGGCGTGTGTGAGCATGCAAAGGGCTAGCTTGCACGCCGGCATATTTTGCAAACAAGTCGTCGTTGGATCCAAGCTGTGTCCAGAACTCGGTGACCTTGGGCAAGACTTGGTTGTAGGCCAGCCGAAAAGGGGCCGAGTCCATGACGGCATTCAAGTGGTTGATCACACCCCAAGCTCGACTCAGGCGCTCAACGGGGACATCGAGCTTGAGCTCAATGGCGTGCCAATCGGCTTTGAACTCNGGCGTGGAGACTTCTTTGAGCGCTGCTTGTGCTTGTCCAATGAGAACATCCATGGCGGGCTCGAGGTGCTCGGCTTTGACTTCATCAAAACGTGCTGGGCTCTCGAAGTCGAGCAAAGGATTGGGCTGGGCTTGAGCGCGGGCCAAGGCAGAGAATGCGGTATGGGTGTTCACGGTTGATCAAGCCCTCGGTGTTGGGGGTTTATGGGCGGCATGGACAGTCTGGGCTGACAAGTCTGTCAAGGTTGATAGGGCGGTCTGCGCCGCCTCCAAAGTGTTGGCCAAGAGCATGGTGATGGTCATGGGGCCGACGCCTCCGGGCACGGGGGTGATGTAGGAGGCCACTTCTTTCACCGCCGCAAAGTCCACGTCCCCGCACAACTTGCCCTGCTCGTCTCGGTTCATGCCGACATCGAGCACCACTGCCCCGGGTTGGACCATGTCGGCTTTGATCAAGTGGCGAATGCCCACCGCCGCCACCAGCACGTCCGCCTGCAAGGTCTGGGCTTTGAGGTCTGCGGTTTGACTGTGGCAAATCGTGACCGTTGCATTCCTTTGCAAAAGCATCAAGGCCATGGGCTTGCCCACGATATTGGAGCGCCCCACCACCACGGCGTGTTTGCCTTTTAAATCGAAACCGATGGCGTCTAGCATTTGGAGGCAGCCGTGCGGCGTACAAGGCCAAAAGCTCTTGGTCCCGCACATCAAACCACCCGCACTCTCCAAGTTAAACCCATCCACATCCTTTAGCGGTGAAATGGCTTGAATCACCGATTGGGGGTCAATTTGGGAGGGCAGGGGCAATTGCACCAAAATGCCATGGATGCTCGCGTCGTGGTTGAGACGGTCAATTTCTTGGAGCAAGCGCGCTTGCGTCATGTCGGCCTCAAATTCAAGCAGCACGGAGTGCATGCCAATCTCTTTGCAGGCCAAGACTTTGTTTTTGACATAGACCTGGCTGGCGGGATTTTGACCGACCAAGAGCACGGCCAGGCCGGGCGTCACGCCCTGGGAGGCCAGTCGTTTAACACGTTGCCCGTAGTCTTGCCTGAGGGTGTGCGAGAGTTGTCGTCCGTCGATGATGTTGGCGCTCATGGCTGGTTTGGTTTGGTGAGTTGAGTTGAGTGGTGTTGTTTTGTGTTTTGGGGCTGTGAATGCGCTTGAGGCTCATGTGGATATTGCGACCCCAAAAGGAAAGCCTCTAGGCCAGACCAGCAGTCTGGGGCTTGAGGCTTGAAGATTGGCGTCGAATGGGGGCAAGCCCGCGCGCGACAGCGTTAAGAGGCGGTTTTGCTGGACGTGGAGCCGAGTGCAATTTTGAGCAAATCGGCCACCGTGTTGGCATTGAGTTTTTCCATGATGTTGGCACGGTGGGCCTCAACGGTTTTGATGCTGATGCCAAGGTCATCGGCAATTTGTTTGTTGAGCCTGCCCGCCACAATGCGCTCCAAAACCTGGGCTTCGCGGCTGGTGAGCTTGGACATCAATGCATCCCTGGAGGCGGCTTGTTGGTGGCCCGCAAAGGCATCTTTGGCTTTTTCAAGCATTTGCTCCACCAAGGGCACGAGGTCATCTTCTTTGAAGGGCTTTTGGATAAAGTCCATGGCACCTTTTTTCATGGTGTCAACGGCCATGGGCACGTCGCCATGACCGGTGATGAAGACCACGGGGAGGGGGGAATTCTTTTCGGTGAGTTTTTCTTGGAGCTCCAGGCCGCTCATGCCTCCCATGCGGATGTCCACAATGAGGCATGCCACTTCTCTGGGGTCATAGCGGTTGAGAAAGGACTCGGCCGAGTCAAAACATCGCACCCGGTAGTCCTTGCCTTCGAGGAGCCACTGCAAGGAGTCGCGCACGGCCTCGTCATCGTCAACCACATAAACCGTGCCTTTTTTTGGAATCAAGCTCATCATTTGCCCCTGTCACCTGTAATTATGAAATCTCAAACCTGCCAGTGTATCGCTTTACTGCGCCACCAATTCTTCGTGAGCTGGTAGCCAAAAGGAGAAGCAACACCCAATGACCTTATCACCATTGTAGATGTTTTGTGCCTGCATTCGGCCTTGGTGGGACTCGACAATGCTTCGGCACAAATTGAGCCCAATGCCCATGCCTTCGGTTTTGGTGGAAAAGAAGGCCTCAAAGAGACGCTCAAGCGCCTCTGGGGCGAGTCCTAGCCCCGAATCGGTGACGGTGAATTCAATCACCTGTTGAGCATCGATCAGTTGTGGGGTGACTTTCATCTCGACATGCCGATGCCCGCTCTCCCTCTTGGCGTTGTCGATGGACTCGGCCGAGTTGCGCAGCAAGTTGACCAGCACTTGTTCAATCAAAATCGGCTCGACCATGACGGGAGGCAGGCTCGCGGAGATGTAGTGGGTGAGTTTGACTTGGCGGCGTTTGAATTCAATCTCGGTGAGCTCAACGGCCTCCATCACGATCATGCCAATGTTGGCCAAGCTGCGGTTGGGCTCGCTCCTTTTGACAAAGCTGCGGATTCTTTGAATGATTTGACCTGCACGCTGAGCTTGGTGTGAAGTTTTTTCGAGTGCCAACAAGAGATCTGCTTCTTGTAACTGCCCGCTTTTGATGCGCGAGACCATGCCCGAGCAGTAGTTGCTGATCGCGGCGAGGGGTTGGTTGAGTTCATGCGCCACACTCGAGGCCATCTCGCCCATGGTCACCAAGCGGCTCAAGGACTGAGCCCGCTCAGTTTGCAAGGCTTGCAACTCTTCGGCTTGGCGACGAGGGGTGATGTCGGTGGCAATGATCATTTGCGCCAAACGGCCATCGACCCAATTCAAATAGCGTGATCGCACTTCCAGCCATTTGCCCAGGTTTGGGATCAAGATCTCGGCGTTTTCGGAGAAGGTGCGTTCTAAGTTCTGAGATGGCAGACCGGCCAAATCGTCGGCGTCCTGTGCCAAGTTGTTCATCATCTGGATGGACTCGAAGGCCTCTTCGATCATTTGCAAATGGCCTTCACTCTTGGCGCCGAACCATTGGCGGTATAGCTTGTTGGTGAACAGCATTTCGCTCGAACCAATTGGGGTCACCGACACCGAGGCGTCCAAGGCTTCAAGAACAGTGGTGAAGCGCTCGTAGGAAGCGGAGAGTTGTTGGCGGATGCGGTTGGGCTCGGTGATATCGGTCATCGAGGTCATCCAGCCCGATTGTGCGCCCTTGGCGTCGATCAAGGGGGAGACATATAGGCGTGCATCAAAGAGGGTGCCGTCACGGCGCTTGACCCGCACTTGCAGGCCGGTTTGCGTGTTGTTGCCGCTCAACTCCTCGGCCAGTTTGGCGGCCAAGACCTCGCGGTCGGCATCGGGCCAATAGGGAAATGGGGGGTATTGGCCCACCAAGTCAAGCTCTGCCCAACCCGTCATTTGGCAAAAGGCTGCGTTGACATACGTGATGCAGCCATTCATGTCCATGGCGCGCATGCCTGTGAGCATGGAATTTTCCATGGCACGCCTGAAATTGGTCTCGGCCACCAAGGCTTGTTGGGCTTGCAGGCGGCGGCGGGTGTGGCGCCAAGTGCCAATGAGCATCCAAGCGGTGAGTAGGCTCAAGAGGGTGATCATCCAAAAAAGTCCATTGCCAATCACCCCTTGTGAGGTGCGAAAGGCTTGGGCTTTGAGAATCAGCCCATTGCCCACCGGGGCAATGGGAACTTCATAATGGTAAGGCGGTTTGATCCATGGGGCCAGGTAGGCGGCTCGAACACTCTGTTTGAGCACCTGGCCGCTGAGCAAATGCTGGCTGTCATCCCAAATGGAGAGCGCCACACGGTCTTTGACTTCTGGGGGAATGACAAAGCGCATGAGTCCATCGATCTTGTATTCGATCAAGAACACCCCACTGAAATTGCCTTTCACGACAAACGGCACCAAGAGTTGGAGTTGCGGCTCTGGGGTGTCGCGTCCCACGGCTTCGCTGATGCTTGGGGGGGCATAGGCGCTTTGTTGTCGATGCTTGACCCACTCAAAGGTGCGGATCAAGCTCGGTGTTTTGAGGGAGTCTCCCAAGAGGTGCAGTTGTGGGTTTTGCACGCCCGCTCCCGCATAGGAGTATTTCACTCGCATTTTGGTGTCTAGCCAACTCACGCCGGAGACTTCCGGGTAGTGGGAAACAATGGAGCCGGCCTCTTTCAGGAAGTCCAAGTCGGCAAGTTCTCCCGTGGAAATTTCGCGCGACAAGCGCAGCACTTGCTCTTGTCGCTCCAAGAGACGAATGCGCAATCGCTGCTGGGCGTATTCGATGTCACGCCGCACGGTCTCTTCTTCGCGAAGGATTTCCTCATAGCGCAAATAGCCAAATGCGGTGGCGATGGCGGCGAAGAAAAAGATGACCGCCGTCAATGGCGCCATCAAAGCGAAACGGTCTTGGCGGCTTGGGCTTTGGTTGCGCCACCACCGGGTCCAAGCCTTCAAAACGACTTTCAAAGGCAAGCGAATGGTGTGCAACAGGTTGAACATGGATTCATTTTAGAGGCACTTGTGGCCGTGTCTCTTGAGACAAGCGCAGGCCCCTGCATATTTTTTACTGTTTTTTTAATTTCATAATATAAAAAATAAAAGCATAATTTGAAATCCGATTGACCTGTGTGATAATCTGAAAAAAAACAAAGTTCACGCACAAGCCCACCAAGCCATCTAAGCCCCGAGGAGACAAACCATGTCCGCTTTACCCAACGAGCAGCGCACCTTCGCGCTCAACGACACCGACAGTCAAGAAACCCGAGAGTGGCTTGATGCTTTGAGCGCCGTGATTGCGTCTGAAGGCACTGAGCGCGCCCATTTCTTGATTGAGCAACTCCTTGAGCACGCCAGAGAAAGCCGAATTGATTTGCCATTCTCGGCCAATACCGGTTACATCAACACCATCAACACCGAGGAGGAAGAGGTCTGTCCGGGAAACATCGAGATCGAGGAGCGACTGCGCGCTTACATGCGTTGGAACGCCATGGCCATGGTCGTCAAAGCCAATCGCCATCACCCCGAGGATGGCGGCGACTTGGGCGGGCACATCGGCTCCTTTGCCTCTTTGGCTCACCTCTTTGGCGCGGGTTTTAATCATTTTTGGCATGCTGAAAACGAGAACCACGGCGGCGACCTCCTCTACATCCAAGGCCATGTCTCACCGGGTGTCTATGCGCGTGCTTACTTAGAAGGGCGCTTGAGCGAGGAGCAACTCCTCAACTTCAGACAAGAAGTTCAAGGCAAAGGCCTCTCGAGCTACCCCCACCCCAAACTCATGCCCGAGTTTTGGCAGTTCCCGACCGTCTCGATGGGACTGGGCCCCTTGATGGCCATCTACCAGGCCCGCTTTTTAAAATACCTTCACGCCAGAGGCATTGCCAGCACCGAGAACCGAAAAATTTGGGTGTTTTGTGGAGACGGTGAAATGGACGAGGTCGAGTCTTTGGGCGCCATTGGTTTGGCCGCTCGGGAAAAACTCGACAATTTGATATTTGTGATCAACTGCAATTTGCAGCGATTGGACGGACCTGTGCGCGGCAACGGCAAAATCATCCAAGAGCTCGAGAGTGAATTCAGGGGTTCGGGCTGGAATGTGATCAAGCTCATCTGGGGCAGCAATTGGGACAATCTCTTGGCCAAGGATCACGATGGGGCCCTGCGTCGCATCATGATGGAGACCCTGGACGGTGACTACCAAGCCTTCAAGGCCAACGACGGTGCCTTCGTTCGTGAGCATTTCTTTGGTCGAGACCCCAAGACCTTGGAGATGGTCGCTAAAATGAGCGACGACGAAATTTGGAATTTGCGCCGCGGCGGCCACGACCCCCAAAAGGTCTACGCGGCTTACGCCAAGGCGGTCAAGCACACCGGCCAGCCCACGGTCTTGCTCATCAAGACCGTCAAGGGCTTTGGCATGGGCAAAATTGGCGAAGGCAAGAACACGGTTCACCAAACCAAAAAGCTCACCGACGAAGACATCAAAATCTTTCGCGACCGATTTAATATTCCCGTGCCTGACAGTGACTTGGCCGCTTTGCCTTTTTACAAACCCGCCGACGACACGCCTGAGATGCAGTACTTGCACCAGCGCCGAGCCGCCCTCGGAGGCTACTTGCCCGCTCGCCGTGTCAAAAGCGAAGAGGCTTTTCAGGTTCCCGCTTTGGAGACCTTCAAGTCAATCTTGGAGCCCACGGTTGAAGGTCGCGAGATCTCCACCACCCAAGCCTATGTGCGCTTTTTAACCCAGCTCTTGCGCGACCCTGCACTGGGCTCTCGCGTGGTGCCGATTTTGGTCGACGAGGCCAGAACCTTCGGCATGGAGGGCCTCTTTAGGCAAGTGGGGATTTATAACCCTGCAGGCCAACAGTACACCCCGGTCGACAAAGACCAAGTCATGTACTACAAGGAAGACAAAGCAGGCCAGATCTTGCAAGAAGGTATCAATGAAGCGGGGGGCATGAGTTCTTGGATTGCGGCCGCCACGTCCTACTCGACCAACAACCGCATCATGATCCCGTTTTATGTCTACTACTCCATGTTCGGGTTCCAGCGCATTGGTGACCTGGCCTGGGCGGCAGGGGACATGCAAGCACGCGGCTTTTTGCTCGGTGGCACCTCCGGGCGCACCACCTTGAATGGTGAAGGTTTGCAACACGAAGACGGTCACAGTCACATTTTGGCTGGCACCATCCCCAACTGTTTGAGTTACGACCCGAGCTTCGCCCACGAAGTGGCGGTGATCATGCAAGACGGTTTGCGGCGCATGGTAGAAAAGCAAGAAAACGTCTTTTACTACATCACCCTCCTCAATGAAAACTACCCCATGCCGGGTCTGCAAGCGGGCACGGAAGAAGAAATCATCAAGGGCATGTATTTGCTCAGCGCTGGAGACGGCGCCAAAAAGGCTCCCCGGGTCAATTTGCTCGGTTCGGGCACCATCTTGCGCGAGTCGATTGCCGCTCAGGCGCTGCTGAAAAAAGACTTTGGCGTCGTGGCCAATGTTTGGAGTTGTCCGAGTTTTAATCAACTCGCCCGCGAAGGCCAAGAGATGGATCGCTGGAATTTGCTCCACCCCGACCAGACTGCGAAGGCCTCTTTTGTGGCCACGCAACTCGGCGCCCATGAAGGCCCCGTCGTTGCGTCAACCGACTACATGAAGTCCTATGCCGAGCAAATTCGCGCCTTTATCCCCAAGGGCCGAAGTTTCAAGGTCTTGGGCACGGATGGCTTTGGTCGCAGCGATTTCCGCTCCAGACTGCGTGAGCATTTTGAGATCAATCGCCACTTCATCGTCTTGGCCGCCTTGAAAGCCTTGAGCGAGGACGGCCTGTTGCCCACCTCCAAAGTCTTGGAGGCCATTGAAAAGTACCAGATCAAAACCGACAAAATCAACCCATTGAACGCCTAATTCCAGGAGACGCTGCATGAGTACAGTCGAATTAAAAGTGCCTGACATTGGGGATTTTGAATCCGTGGGTGTCATCGAGATTTTGGTCAAAGTGGGAGACGCCATTGAGCTCGAACAGTCCTTGATCACGGTGGAGTCGGACAAAGCGTCCATGGAAATTCCATCCTCCGTCAAAGGGGTGATCAGCGAGCTCAGGGTCAAACTTGGCGACCGCGTCAAAGAAGGCAGCGTGCTTGCGATGGTGACGCTGGCCGCCTCAGGCGAGATTCGCGAAATGCCTGCTTCCCCTGGCGTGGCAGTTGCTGCCCCCGAAGTATCTGCCGCCATCACCCCTGCAGCGCTGCAAGCCGCGGCTGGGGGCGCTCCTTTGGCCTCAGCATTATCCCCACCTGTGGCTGCATCTTTGGCCGCAACTGTTGCACCTGTTGCAGCCTCCCCAGCGCACAACCCCACGCAGACCCCCGCCTTGCTCGCCCAAGTGCCCCATGCGTCGCCTTCTATTCGCAAATTCGCCCGTGAGTTGGGCGTGCCCTTGAGCGAGATCAAAGGCAGCGGCCCCAAAGGGCGCATCACCTTGGACGATGTGCAAGCCTTCTCGCGCAGTGTGATGGCCGGTGCCATTCAAACCACAGCCCAGGCCGCTTCTGGGTCCGCTCGAACCTCTTCGGGTTCTGGTGAGGCCTTGGGACTCTTGCCCTGGCCCAAGGTGGACTTTGCCAAGTTCGGTCCTGTGGAGCGCAAAGAAATGGGCCGCATCAAGAAAATTTCAGGGGCAAATTTGCACCGCAATTGGGTGATGATCCCCCACGTGACCAACCACGACGATGCCGACATCACCGATTTGGAAGCCTTTCGCGTGCTCGCCAACAAGGAGCATGAAAAAAGTGGCATCAAAATCACCATGCTCGCCTTTTTGATCAAAGCTTGTGTGAGTGCGCTCAAAAAATTCCCTGACTTCAATGCCTCTTTGGATGGCGAGGATTTGGTTTATAAGCAGTATTACCACATTGGTTTTGCCGCTGACACGCCCAATGGTCTCATGGTGCCCGTCATCAAAGATGCCGACAAAAAAGGCGTCTTGGAGATCTCGCAAGAAATGTCTGACTTGGCCAAAAAAGCCCGCGAAGGCAAACTCGGTCCGGCTCAAATGAGTGGCGCGTGTTTCACCATCTCATCCCTGGGTGGCATAGGTGGGCGCTACTTCACCCCCATCATTAACGCGCCTGAAGTGGCGATTTTGGGTGTTTGCAAAAGCCAAATGCAACCCGTTTGGAGCGGCCAAGCTTTTGAGCCGCGTTTGATTTTGCCCTTGTCCCTCAGTTGGGATCACCGCGTGATCGATGGTGCGCAAGCGGCCCGTTTCAATGCGCATTTGGCACAAATCTTGGGCGATTTCCGCCGCGTCCTTCTTTAAGAAAGTCCAACCATGGCCAGCATAGACATCAAGGTCCCCGATATTGGTGACTTCCAAGAAGTCGCGGTGATTGAAATTTTGGTGAAGGTGGGCGACACAGTCAAAGTTGAACAAAGTTTGATCACCGTGGAGTCGGACAAAGCCTCTATGGAGATTCCGTGCTCCCATGCCGGGGTGGTCAAAGCGCTCAAGGTCAAACTCTCCGACAAGGTCAAAGAGGGAAGCGTGCTCTTGACACTCGAGACGGCAGACAGTGCACAAGCTCCCGCCGCCACCGCCACCGCCACCGCCACCGCCACCGCCACCGCCACCGCCACC
>TBL_comb47_HYPODRAFT_10004001_pt1 | contig 17146 bp, 12 predicted proteins | sample TroBogypolimnion_40_FD_10682 | JGI IMG/M metagenome (IMG submission 10682)
AGCCGACGAGGATGTTCGGGGCGAAATCAGGCATGATTTCAAACCAACTGCCGGGGTCCATGACCCGTGCGATGACCTGTTGCATGTCGAGGGGCGCCTTCTGATCGGCCGGGATGAGTTCGTGCATCTGCAGGTCTTCCACAATCTCGATCTGCTCGTTCATGCGATGCGGCGGATTGCTCAGGTTGTTAGACGGGAGGTAGTCCAGCAGCCGCTTGCACAGGGCGATGGCGTGGGTGTCGTCCTCGGCGATGAGGTGGATGTTGCCGCTGACCTGGGCGTGGGCGTCGGCGCTGGCGAACTGGTCGAGAGAGGCGGTTTGGCCGGTGGCGGCGCGGATGACATCGGGGCCGCAGATGAACATGTTGGCGTTGCGGCGCGTCATGATGATGAAATCGGTGAGGGCGGGGGAATAGGCCGCGCCGCCCGCGCAGGGACCGGCGATGATGGAGATTTGCGGGATGACGCCGGAGGCCAGCACGTTGCGGAAGAAAATCTGGCCGTAGCCGGAGAGCGCCTCGATGCCTTCCTGAATGCGCGCGCCACCCGAATCATTGATGCCGACCACCGGCATGCCTGCCTTGATGGCAAAATCCAGCAGGTCGCAGATTTTCTTGGCGTGGATGGCCCCCACGGCGCCGCCGCCGACGGTGAAGTCCTGGGCGAAGGCGGCGACCTGACGGCCATCGACCACGCCGGTGGCGCACACGACGCCATCGCCGGGCATCTTGCGTTTTTCGAGGCCGAAGTTGATGCAGGAGTGGTGGGCGTGCATGCCGAACTCAATGAAGATGCCCTCATCGAAAAATATGGCGAGACGCTCGCGGGCGCTAAGCATGCCCTTTTCGTGACGTTTTTTGAGGCGGTCCTTGCCGCCTCCCTCGAGGGCTTCCTGTCTGCGGAGATTGAGACTCTCCATGAGTGATGGGTCGATGGCCATGGTGCTGTGTAGTTAGGATTGGGGACGTGAAGGGTTCTCAGGACTTGGATTGGCAGAACTCGGTGAGCACACCGAAGCTGGATTTCGGATGGAGAAAGGCCACCAACTTGTTGGCGGCACCATCGAAGGGAACTTCGTGAATGAGCCGCGCGCCACTGGCCTTGGCCTGGCCGAGCTGGCCGTGGATGTCGTCGGTGGCAAAGGCGATGTGGTGGATGCCGGGGCCGTTTTTCTCGAGGAATTTTGCGATGGGGCTCTCGTCGGAGGTCGGCTCGAGCAGTTCGATGTGGACTTCGCCGGCGGCGAAAAAGGCGGTCTTGACCTTTTGCGACTCGACTTCTTCGCGGCCCTCACATTTCAGGCCCAGCACGGTTTCGTAGTAGGGCAGGGCTTCATCAATGGAGCGCACGGCGATGCCGAGGTGGTCGATTCTGGTGATCATGGTGGCAGGTAGATGGCGGGATGGGGGATGATGCCTGTGACCAGGCGGGTGACGGAATTGAGGATGGGGCAAGCGGGGCAGGCTGTCACTGCGGGGAGTTGCTAAGACTGTGCATATCCTGCCATTGTTGCGTTTTCCTGCAAGGGTGGTGCATGGGTCGGGGCGGTTTTGTCAATGGGGATTTTTGTTTTTTTCAGGGTTTTGACAGATAGGCGGAAATGAGTATGCTGGGCTTCGTTCCGGGAGGCCGGACGGCAACCAAGTACACCATCAGACCATGAGCGACACAACCAAAGAACAACATCCGTTTCAAGCCGAGATCCGCCAACTGCTGGACCTGGTGGTCCATTCACTTTACACGGACAAGGAGATTTTCCTGCGCGAATTGATTTCCAACGCGTCGGACGCGATGGAACGACTGCGCCACATTGAGGCGACCGAAAAGCACGTGCATGAGCCCGGGCTGCCGATGGAAATCCACCTCACCACCGACGAGGCGGCCCGCACGCTGACTATCGCCGACCACGGCATCGGCATGACGCGCGAGGAGCTGGTGAAAAACCTCGGCACCATCGCCCACTCGGGAACCAAGGCGTTTTTGGAGGCGGTCAAGACGAGCGGGGGCGCGCCGGGCAAGCTCATTGGCCAGTTCGGGGTGGGATTTTACTCCGCTTTCATGGTGGCCGATGAGGTGAAGGTCTATACGCGGAGCTGGCGCGCCGGGGGCGAGGAATTGGTGTGGACCAGCGACGGGGCCAGCGGCTATGAAATCGAGGATGCTCCCGGCCAGGCGCGCGGGGTTAGGGTGGTGCTGCATTTGAAGGAGGACCAGGCCGAGTACGCCGCTGAAGCGCGGGTCAAGGGCTTGATCGAGACGTACAGCAACTTCGTGGGTTTCCCGATTTTGCTCAACGGCAAGCGCATCAACGAGGTGGAGGCATTGTGGTTGAAAAACAAGACGGAAATCTCCGAGGAGCAGTACAAGGCGTTCTATCAGTTTGCCGGAAAGGCGTTTGATGAGCCGGCCTATCGGCTGCATTTCAGTGCCGACGCGCCGCTCGAGATACATGCGCTGATGTTTGCGCCGAGCGAAAACCCGGAGCGGCTGGGCTTCGGCAAGGTGGACGGCGGAGTGGCGCTGTATTGCCGCAAGGTGCTCATCGACGAGGATCCCAAGGGCCTGCTGCCGGAGTGGCTGCGCTTCATGAAGGGCGTGGTGGATAGCGCCGACCTGCCCCTCAACATCTCGCGCGAAACCATGCAGGACAGCGCCTTGGTGCGCAAACTCAACAGCGTGCTGAGCAAGCGGGTGCTGCGGATGTTCGAAAAGGAGGCCGACGCCGATCCGGAGAAATACCGCGCTTTCTACCGCAAGTTCGATAGGTTTTTCAAGGAAGGCGTGGCCACCGACTATGCCAACCGCGACGCGCTGGCCAAGCTGCTGCGCTTCGAGTCGTCGCTGGCCGAGCCCGGCGTGCTGTGCGGTTTTGCCGATTACCTTACCCGTGCGAAGGACGGCCAGCAGGAGATATACTATATGGTGGGTCCGAATCGGGACAGCCTGGAGAGCAGCCCCTATCTGGAGGCCTTCAAGGCGCGCGGGATCGAGGTGATCTACTTCACCGAGATGGTGGATGAATATGTGGTGGACTCGCTCGGCCAATTCGACGGCAAGAAGCTGGTGTCCATCCGCCATGCCGGGGTCGAGATCGAGGATCAGGAGGCCACCGCGGGCGACTCGCTCGATGAGGCGCAAACCGCGGCCCTGTGCGACTTCCTCAAGGCCGAACTGGGCGAGCGGGTGACCTCGGTGGCCAGTGGCAAACGCCTGGTGGACAGCCCGGTCATCGCCTTGGTGCCGGCCGATGGCCTCAGCCCGCAGATGCGCCAGATGATGCGCGCCATGGATGAAAACTTCAAGGATGAGGTGAAGGTGGAACTCGAAATCAATCCGCGCCACCCGCTGTTGCGCAAGCTGGCCACCGCCAAGGACAGCAATCCGGAACTGGCCAAACTCGTCGCCCGCCAGTTGTTCGACAACGCCCTGATCGCCGCCGGCTTGTTGGAGGACGCCCGCGACACCGTCGGCCGCATGAACACCCTGATGGAAAAGGCCATGGGATAAATTGGGTTTGCATCGGTTGCGGGAATGTGGTCTTACCCCTCCTGAATCTGAGGCGGCTGCCGCCGAAAACCCGAACCGCTACCGTGTGATGATGAAGCATTGGAAATTGAGCAACCTGAAGCTTGCGGCCGTGCCCGCCTTGCTGGCGGCCAGCGCCGTGCCGGATGCCTCCGCCGCGTTGGCGGTGAGCAACGGCAACTTCGAGGCCGGAGGCGGATTCAAAGCCGATGTGATCGACTGGTTTGACCTGGGCCCTCGCCAAGGGCCCGACCGTTTCTAACAACCAAGTGGCGGCCGACCCCGACGGCGACGGCCGGAGTAATCTGACGGAATTCGCATTTGATGGGGATCCGCGCCGCCAACGACGGCAAGGTGCTAAGCCGGCCGCCGGTTTCTGGCTTGAGTGGGGCAGCGGGACGAAGATGACCTGCCTGTGCGTGACCGCACGCAGCCAGGTCACTTGGGAACCTGCTCACTTTATCTTTGATGTCGTTGCGGTCAATGCACCTCATGCTCGGTCAGATCAAGAAAACCCGCCACTGGCGGTGGATTTTGATTTGCCGGGCGCTTGGGATTGGCCATGCTCGCGGCAATGGCAGCGCGCGTATTCCTCGGCTGGGACCGACCGTTCTTGGAGCGGGCGGCGGAGTGGTTGTTAGATCGGCGGGATGAACTGCCGGGCCTGCTGGTGGTGGTGCCCACGGCGGAGAGTGGCCGGCGCTTGCGCGAGGCGCTGGGGGAGGGTGCCGGCGCGGTGCTCTCGCCAAAGATCGCGACGCCGGGATCGTTTCTGAAAATCGAGAACCCGCTCGAACCGGTGGCACCGGACTGGGCCGAGCAAGTGGCGTGGATGGAAGTGATGGAAGGAGTGGCGGATTGGTCGGCTTATGAGGGTTTGTTTCCCGAGGCGCCGGCATCCGACGGCGAGTGGGCCGGCGGCTTGGCCAGGGAACTGGTGCAAGTGCGCCACACCTTGCAGGAAAACGCGCTCACGTTGCAAGCCGCGGCGCGACGCTTGCGCGACACCGTCGAGTCCGAACGGTGGGCGGCTCTCGCCAGGTTGGAGGACTTGGTCGAGCGCAAGCTGGGAAGTTGGGGCTTTAAGAGCCGCAGTCGCGTGCTGGCGGCGGGACTGCGGATGGCAGGTGGCATTTCTAACATCGTGCTCGCGGGGGTGGCGGAAATGCCGCCGCTGGTTGAGCGGATGTTGTTAGAGTGGGGCGGCGATGACGACGGGCGGAGTTGTAGCGGCGCTCTGCGGGCGCCCGAGCCTTGTAGCGGCGCTCTGCGAGCGCCGTTGGCCAATGATGAGCATGACATTGGCGGCGACAGTTACAGACCGCCGCTACAAACGCCGGACATTGATAGCGACGGTCACAGACCGCCGCTACAAACGCCGGACATTGATAGCGACGGTCACAGACCGCCGCTACAAACGCCGGACATTGATAGCGACGGTCACAGACCGCCGCTACAAGGCTCCAGATGCGCTTGCGACGGTCATAGACCGCCGCTACAGCGCTTGACGGTGTTGATCGGAGCGCCGGAAGACGAGGCGGAGGTTTTCTCAGCGATCGGTCGGCCGCTGGCGGGGTGGTGCGAGCGGGCGCTGCCGTGGCCGGAGGGGGCGAACGGCTCGGTGCGGGTGGTGGCCGACCCGCGCCAGCAGGCAGTGGAGGCGTTGCGGGTGATCGGCGAGGAACACTGCGCATCGAACGAAGTGGCGCTCGGCTCAGCCGACGCGGAAGCCGGCGAGGAACTGGCGCGGGCGCTGAGCCGCGGCGGCTGGCCGGCATTTCATCCGGCGGCCGTGCAAGCGACGGCGGGACTGGCGCGTTGGTTCAAAGTCTGGGGCGAATGGTTGGCCGAGCCGAGCATGGCGGTGATGGCGGACCTGCTGACGCTGCCGGAAACCGGCGCGCTCATCGGCGGGCGACGCGCCCAAAAAGCCCAGCGTCTGTCAGAATTGCGCGACCAATGGATGGTGATGCGCACGGAGGATTTGCAGCGCCGGATGGATGCCGCGGTTTTCCGCAGCGATCAGGCCAAGGCGGCGGCGACGGAAGTGCTGGACGCCGCCGTTGTGTTAGAGAAGCGGCGGGCACGCTTTCTCCGTGACGATTTCACCGGGGCCCTGGCGGAAATGTTAGATGCGCTCGCTGCCAGCGGTCCGGCGTCCGCGGAAACGGCCGCCACGCTGGCTGAATGGATGGCGCAGGCGGCGCCGGTGATCGGGCGGGTGCGGCGCGGCGCGCGGTTCTGGCTCGATTTGATGTTAGACGAGGTGTCCGCGTCCGTGCCGCTGCCGTCGGCGGGGCGGGTCATTGACGTGCACGGTTGGCTGGAGTTGTATTATGAGCCGGGCCGGCATCTGGTGATTTGTGGCATGAACGAAGGCAAGGTGCCGGCGCGCAGCGGTGGCGAGCCGTGGTTGAGCGAGGCCGCGCGCGAGCGCCTGGGCCTGATCACCGATGCGATGCGCGCGGCGCGCGATGCGTTCCTGTTCAAGGCGATGGCCGAGGCACGGGGCGCGGGCGGCCGGGTTGACGTGATTTGTGGCAAGGCCGGCGCCGGCGGTGAAACCCTGCTGCCATCGCGCCTGTTGTTAGCCGCCGAGCGGCCGGCACTGCCGCTGCGGGTGACGACGTTGTTTCGCGAGATCGAGCCGCCGGAAGCCGGCTTGCGCTGGCACGCCGACTGGCAGTGGACGCTGCGCAAGTTGGAGCCGCCCCAGCGGATCAGTGTCACCGCCATCACCGATTATCTCGCATGCCCGTTCCGCTTCTATCTGAAACATGTCGTCAGCATGCGACAACCCGAGACAAGCCGGGTCGAGTGGAACGCCAGGGATTTCGGCACCGTCGCGCACGAGGTGTTAGAGCGCTGGGGCAAGGATGTGGAAGCGCGCGAGTTCGACAAGACCGAGGCGTTGAACGCCTGGCTGTCGGCGGAACTCGACCGGGTGGTCGGCGAATGGTTCGGCAAGCGCGTGCCCATGTCTGTTAGGATACAGGCCGAGTCGCTGCGCCAGCGCCTCGCGTGGCTGGCGAGGATCCAAGCCTGCGAGCGCGCGGCGGGCTGGCAGGTGGTGGACGTCGAGCGCAAGGTGGAACTGGTGGCCGGCGAGGCGATGCTGGTGGCGAAGATCGACCGCATCGACCGCCACCGCGACAGCGGCGAGCTGCGGGTCATCGACTACAAGACCGGCAGGGTGGATGGGGTGGAGAAGGCCCACCGCAGCAAGATGCTGGCAAGCACTGTGCTGCCGGCGCACCTGACGGATTCCCCCGCCGTGCACGAGCGCACGGAGAATGGCAAGTCGGCAAACTATCGCTGGGTGAATCTGCAATTGCCGCTCTACGCCTTGGCCTTGGTGCGGCGCAACGAAAAACTGCCGCGGCCCTGCTACTTCACGCTGGGTGCCACCGACGGCGATGTTGGCGTGCACGAGTGGGTGGATTTCACGCCGGCGGATTTGGCCGCGGCGCAGGCCTGCGCGGAGTGGGTGGCGGATCACATATCTAGCAGCATCTTCAGTCCGCCGGCGGAAAAGGTGAACTACGATGACTATCGTATCTTGGGCGCGGGCCGCCCACTGCACGAGGCGATGGCGTTATAGGCAGCGGCCGCCGTCAAGGGGGGGCCGGGCGGCCGGCCCGTTGCCCATGGTGAGCCAATGCATGGAGGCAAGCTGCTTCCCCATTGGTTCCTCATGGTCATGGGCGATGCGGGGATCGCCCCCGCTCGACGATCAACCCGTCACGGGCGGACTTGCCCGGCGGGATGTTTGGACGGCGCCTTTTCAGCGCTGGAATCACTGGCCGCCAGCAGCACGATGAGCAGAGCCAACAGGACCAGCGGTGAAACCATCAACGCGCGCAGCCCCCACAGGGCACCGGTGGGGTGCTTGGGGCGCCTGCGGATGATCGCGTCGGCCTGCGCCGGGCCCGTCAGTTGGGCCAGAATGGGCTCAGTGACATCGATTCCTCCGGAAGTGTTGCGCCACAAAGCTGCAATGGTAAAGACAATGCCCCAGGGGAAGCCCCACCAGCCGAAACACAAGGGGATGAGCGACCAGGTGAGCGCGGTTCCCGCACCCGAGCAACCCGGTGCGATATAGATGATGGGGGAGTTCCTGCGAAATGTCAGGATGACGACGGAATAGACATAGCGGAAAACCACCAGGCGCCCGCCGGCTGCCACTTCATCAATGATCCGGCGCACGCTCTTGCCCTCCGTGCCGGCGAGGACCTTGCCGCTGATGCGGAATTGTTGGTCCAGATAGCGGGTGTCGGGTGCCGCGCGCAGCGGTGGCGGGCCGCCCGCCGGTGCCGCCCGGGCGGCGGGACACGCCACCAGTTGGGAAAGCGGGCACCAGTCGCTGGCTCCCACGGGCGCGCCCAGATCGGCAGGCGTTAGCAGCCCCTGTTGCAACATCGCCTGAACGGTTTCCGTGGGATGAGGCCCTTCAATTGCGCCGGAGCGGCATACGTACAGTTCCATTGTTAGAAAGACGGTTGGGGTGGTGCGGCTGCTAGGTTCGCGGCACTAGGCCGCCGAGCCCGAGGATGGACTTTCTATCCAATTTGCCAAGGAAAATCTAGCGAGGCTTCGCCTCAGACCCAAGGCGCAAGACTGCAAGACGCAAGACTGCAAGGCGCAAGACGAAGAATTTGACCTAACGACAACATCCTTGGCTTTTCCAGGATGCTAGGATGGCACAGAGGTGGTCCGCACAGTCCCCTGTGCGGATCTTCGGTGAAAGAGCAGCGGAGGACAGGGATGTGAAGACGTCGCGGACAAGTTCGGCGCGAAGACCGCACAGGGGACTGTGCGGACTACACCTGCGGGGAACGCAGACCGCACAGGGGACTGTGCGGACTACACCTGCGGGGAACGAAGACCGCACAGGGGACTGTGCGGACTACACCTGCGGGGAACGCGGACCGCACAGGGGACTGTGCGGACTACACCTGCGGCGGGGCGAAGCCTTGGCGGTAGTGGCGGCGGACGATGGTGGCCGAGGCTTCCGGGTGATTGGTGAAGGAGAGGCTGGGCTTGTCCCAGCGGAGCTCCTGGCCGGGGTAGCGTCCGGCTTTGACGGCGAGCTGGACTGCCTCGGTGATGCGCAGCGCGTCGCGAAACGGGCTGCGCAACTCGGTTTTGCGGCCGAGACAATTGTCCACCCAGGCATGCCAGTGGTTGAGCGGCGCAAACTCGGGCAGGCCCGGCATTTTCAGGCCGGCGGTGAGCTTGCCGTCGCGCCAGATTTCGAGGCGCCCCGGGGCGGTTAGAGCGAGCACGCCGCCCTCGCAAACGACCACCGTCATGTTGTCGTCGGCGAATTTCCCTGCGGGCAGGCCGAGAGCGGCGCGCGAGGCGGCCTGGCCGGAATCACTGTAATGGATCGCGAAGCGGTTGCGGGCGAAGGTGTTAGAGCCGACCGCATAGGTGATGGTGGTGCGGCACGGGTGCGGGTGGAAGTCCGGGTTGGGGGATTTCGGGCAGTGGTTCAAAACGGCGATGGGCGAGAGCAATTCATCATACGCGTAGAACAGCACGTCGAGCACGTGGCAGCCCCAGTCGCCCAGACCGTTGCTGCCGTAATTCCACCACGAGCGCCACACCACCGGCGCGATGCCGGCGCGATAGGGCACCTCGTCGCAGGGCCCGAGCCATAGGTTCCAATCGAGGTTTGGCGGTGGCGGGCTGGGCTCGGCGAGCACGCGGTCGAGATTGAAATAGGCGCGGTCGTTGGGCGAGCCGATCCAGACGTGGGCCTCGACGGCCTTGCCTAACATCCCCTGGCGCAGAATCTCCACCGCGGCCCGGCGGCCGGCCAGGGCCATGCGCTGGTTGCCGAGCTGGGTGACGAGCGCGGGCCGCGCGGCCAGCGCCTTGTCCATCATGGCGAGTTCCTCCAACTGGTGGACGAGGGGCTTCTGGCCATAGACATGTTTGTGGCATGCCAGCGCGGTGAGCATGATCGGGGCATGAGTGTGATCCGGAGTGGAGACGACCACCGCATCGAAGCGCTCGCTTTTGTTAGCAAAAGCCTCGCGGTAATCCCGGCACAGGAACGCCTGCGGGTGGTCTTTGGCGGCCTGCGCGAGGGCGGCGGCATCGACGTCGCAAAGTCCGGCGATTTCCACCAGCGGATGGCTGGCAACCTGCTTGCGGTCCTCCGCGCCAATCGTGCCAACCACGCCGATGCACAGCACCCGCAGCTTCGCGTTGGGGGAAACGGCGGGCGTCAGAGCGCGGACACCGGCGGATAGGCCGAGGCCGGCGGCGGCGCTGCTCCACAGGAAGCGGCGGCGGTTGATGCAAGGAACCATGCCCCGTGTCATACTCGCGCGCGGCGGCGGCTTTGTCAAAAATCCGGGCCGCGATGCGCGCCTCAAAAGCCGCTCACGCCGGGTACTGGCCGCTGAGGTATCCGGTGAGCTGCTGGATCGCGTGACGCTGGGCGTGCATGATCCAATTGACCACGTCGCCCATCGACACCAAGCCGACGAGCCGCTCGCCGTCGAGCACGGGCAGGTGGCGGATCCGGTTGAGGGTCATGCGTGCCATGCATTCCTCGATGCTGTCGTCGGGCGCGATGACCACGACGGGGCGGGAGAGGATTTCGCCGACGCGGGTGGTGCGCGAGGTTTTCCCTTGCAGGATCACCTTGCGGCTGTAGTCGCGCTCGGAAAAGACTCCGACCACATTGGGGCCTTCCATGACGACGAGGGCACCGATGTTCTTTTCGCCCATGAGCGCCAGCGCGTCAAAAACCATCGTTTCTGGCGTGGTGGTTAGGACGTCGGAGCCTTTGCTGGCGAGGATTTGACGGATGGTGCCGGAAATTTCCATGAGCGGTTGGGTTGATTGCAATGCAATCCTAAGGGGTGTTTTCGGCAGTGGCAAGGAATCTCGCTGGAATTTTTGCAACGAGTCCACGCTTTGGGGTGAATCGGGAATCAGAAACCACTGAAGGCACTGAAAACCCCTGAGAGCACTGATAGAAGCCGGGATTCGGGGGCGAATCTTACCACTGTCTCACTGAGGGCCACTGAAACCACTGAAATAGTGACACATTTCTTCTCGGTGGCCTCAGTGGGGCTCAGTGTCTCAGTGGTTTTCTTAGGCCCAATTCTCCAGAACCACGCGGTTTCTCGACCCTCTTCCCCTTAACTTGCCTCGCGTGGCCTGAGGGGTTGCGTGTTAGGGCGGCATCGGCTTGAGTCGGGGCGTGAATGCATTGATCCAATCAGCGCGCAAACTGGCCGACTCGCTTCGGAGCCTGGAGTTTTCCGCGCCGGTGGCGCAGGTGTACCGGCCCTTGGATTATGCCTGGCAACCCCATCAGATGTACCTGCAACGCTTTGGCAGCGGTCCCAAGCGAGTGTTGTTCCTCGGCATGAATCCGGGGCCCTTCGGCATGGCGCAAACCGGCGTGCCGTTTGGGGAAGTCGCCGCGGTTCGGGACTGGATGGGCATTGAGGCCGCCGTGGAGCGGCCGTCGCGCGAACATCCCAAGCGGCCCATCGACGGTTTCGCGTGCCAACGCTCGGAAGTCAGCGGGCGCCGGCTGTGGGGGCTTTTTGCCGCGCGCTATCCGCAGGCATGCGACTTTTTTGCCGGACATTTCGTGCAGAATTACTGTCCCTTGGTGTGGATGAGCGCGAGCGGCGCGAACCTAACACCCGACAAGCTCGCCGCCGCCGAGATGGCCGCGGTGGAGGCCGCCTGCCTCGCGCATCTGGCGGAAGTCGTCGAACTCCTACGCCCCTCGTACCTGATCGGCGTGGGTGGCTTTGCCGAAGCTCGCCTGCGCCTCGCCGCGACCGCCTGTGGCAGCAGTACGCATATCGGGCGGGTGCTGCACCCGTCGCCCGCATCCCCCGCCGCCAACCGCGGCTGGGCGGAGGTGGCCACCCGCCAGCTCCAAGCCCTCGGCGTGTGGCCGCCTGGATAGGGCGCGTTCAAGGTGCGGCACTGTCGGCAAGAGGGGAACGAGCGGCCCGCCCGTTTTCCATGGTGAGCCAATGGGCGGAGGACTTCCGCTTTCCATTGGCCGCGCATGGGCAAGGGGGACAAGATGTCCCCCCTCCTTGAGGGCTCGACAGCGGCGGCGGCCCGGCACTAGCCTCGGCCATGCCCAATCCGACGATGAGCGAAGTGGCCCGTGCGGCCGGGGTGTCGAAAAACACGGTGAGCCTGGCCTTGCGCGACAGCGTGCGAATCTCCGCGGCGACGCGCGCGCGGATTGTTGGCATCGCGCAACAAATGGGCTACCGGCTCAATCCGACCGTCGCCTGCCTGATGGCGGAGTTGCGCCAAAGTCGCTCGCCGGGCTTTCAGGCGACCCTGGCGCTGATCAATGGCAATGAGGACCGCCAGGCCTTCACTCGCCATCCCACCATCCCGCATTATGTCGCGGGCTGCCGCCTGCGCGCATCCCAGCTCGGGTACGGGCTCGACGAGTTTTGGCTGCACGATCCGGCGTTGCCGGTCAAGCGTTGGCTGTCGATTTTGCGGGCGCGCGGGATTCGCGGCGTGCTGCTGGTGGGCTTGATGAAGGCCAAGCACCTGCCCGCAGCGATGGCGGCGGTGTGGGATGAGTTCCCGGCAGTGGTCACCGGTGTGCGCACTCGCAATCCCGCGCTGTCGTTCGCCTGTGCCGACCACCACGGGCTCGCTCTAACAGCCTTCGAGCGGGCCCTGGCGGCCGGCTACCGGCGGCCCGGCCTGGTGCTCGATCCGGTCATCGACGAGTTGATCGAGGGCCGGCTCACGGCGGGCTACATGACGGGGCAGATGAAATTGTTAGCCAAGGCTGCGCGGCTGGCGCCGTTCACGGCGATCCGGCAGGCGCGGCAGGATGTGNCGGGCTTCGGCAGGTGGTTGGTCAAGGCGCGGCCCGACGTGGTGTTCACGCTCTATCACGAGGTGGAGCGCTGGCTGACCCAACTCGGCATGCAGGCCGGTGGGGACATTGGCTTGATCCAATACGAGTGGCGTGCCGACCATGCGCATTGGGCGGGCATGGACCAGCGCAACGACCTGGTCGGCGAGGCGGCGGTTGACATGTTGGTGTCGATGGTCCAGCACGGCGCGAAAGGTCCGCCGGCGTACCCGCGCGCCACGCTCATCACCAGTCAGTGGGTTGAAGGAAGCACCGCGCGCTCGGGGGTGGGCAGTAATCAGTAATCAGTAATCAGTAATCAAGGCACGCTAGTGCGGGATGACGACGGGGGCGGTGTCAACGATGGTGGTGACGATGGGCAGGGTGGCCCCCGGCGTGACGTGGACGATGAAAATGCGGCGAAACGCGTCGAGGTACTGCAACTGGCGTTCGGTGAAAGGAACCCACTCGGTGCCCTCCTTGTAGTAGAAATTGGTCTGCGCCATGTTGAATTCGTTGACCTTCTTGACGGGTGGGACATGGGCGATTTTGCCGGCCGGCACGGGCAGGCTGTGCTCGCCGGCGCGGATGGCGGTGTCCACCGGCACGAGGCTGAGCACCCGCGACTCGCCCTGGGGAAAGGCCGCGGGAGAGTCATTGATGAGCACCATCCGGTAGGCGGGTTTGGCCGCAGGCGGGGCCGGCAGCACCACGATGATCGCGCGCTTGGCATCGGGTGGAATTCGCACGCTGGCCGCCAGGCTGGCTGCCGGGTTTTTCGGATCGACCTTGTCGGTGTTGTAGAGCACCAGCGAGCCGTTGACCGGCTGGCTGGACTGCATTTGCGAGAGCCCCTCAGGGACGAGCTTCAATTTGACCACGGTGCCGGTCTGGTCGGGCAGGTAGAGATCGGCGACCGGGTGGACCGGGTCGTGCAACACCGCACGGATCTGCAGCGGAGCGCTCGGCTCATGTTGTTGGGCACGGCTGGTCATCGGCAGCCACAGAACGGTTAAAAACCAAAGCGCTAGTTTGACAATCATGGAGGTTATATTTCGGTGCTGGCCAGCCACCGGAACGAAACCACGTTCATACGCCGTCCGAAATTCCGGTTGGCCAGGGCTGCCTTGGAGTCAGTGTACACGTTGAGCGAGGGCCGGTCAACCGGATTCACATATTCGGGCATGCGTTGCACCACGGCTTCGGCATAGGCGCGGGCGGTGACACTGCCCTTGGCATCCCAGGCTTCACCGCAAACGCGGATGACGAAGGTGTCGGCGCGCACGGTGGCGGCCGGTTCGAGCAGGCGCATCAGGTCGCCCTGGCAGATCCAACCCGGGGCACCGGCTGCGGGGTTGCCGGTGGAGGCCGTCGGTGTCTTGTAATTGTATAGCTTGGGGTCGCTGACATCGGCCACGGTGATGGGCACCTGAGTGACGAAGGCGGTGTCGTTGACCTTGGATTTGGCGATGGCGGCTTCCAGGGCGCCGCTGCGCGTCAGGTCGGATTCCGCGCCGATCTGGCGGTTGACAAACTCGGAGAGCGACAGGAACGGGCCGCGCAGGCGCACCTGCTCGACGATGCACTCGGCGAGCTGCTCAAGCTGGCTGTCGCTGAGTTCATGGCAGCCGTTCCATTCGTTGGTCTTGCGGTCGTCGATTTTTTTGGGATCCATGGGGCTGGCGGAGCCGCCGCCGTTGAGCAGGGACATGCCGACGATGGGGATGGCTCTGGCGAGGTTGTTTTCCAACTTTCCGCTCTTTTGCCACAGGGTCACAATCTGGCTCTTGTTGAGGGTTGCCAGCATCGCTTTCCATGCCTGCACGCTCATCGAGTTGACGTTGAACGGTCCGCGCAGCAACTGGAATTCCGCCGCCATCTGATAGGCGGTGTTGCGCGGCATGCCGGAGGCGTAGAGTTCCGTCATGGCGTCGTCGGCACTGCGCCCGGCGGGCAGATAGGGCTGGAACGCCTGCGCCGGCAGCGTGCGTTTGCCGTTCATGAATTCGCTGAACACCTTGTCGGGGGTGACACTGCCGGCGGTGGCGAAGGTCGAGAAATAGAACCGGTCGTAAAGCGCGTGGTTGGCCAGCACCGAGTGGTCGAGCAAGGCATAGGTGGCCACCGCCGGATCGGTCTGGTTGACCTTGTCGGTGGACATCAGCGGCGAGATGATCGAGTTGGCGACGGGTTGGACGAAATTGGGCAGGTAGAACGAGGTCAGGGCGTTGGAGCGGCGGAAATCGGCGAGGGTTTGCAGCGGGCCGACGGGCAATTCCAGATAGCTGCCCGCCTTGATGCCGTGGCTGGTGGTGTTGCCGGTTAGATAGGGGCAGCGGTTGGTGTCGTCCACGGTGAGGTAATCGTCGAAGGCCCCGGCGCTGGCCATGCGCTGCAAGTTGAGCTCATGGGAATGGGCCCCGAGCTTTTCCTTTTTGAGGTCCATGCTCACGACCGTGCGGGCGGGATTGTTAAACAGGAAGGGCTTGCCCGCCAGGCGCCCGTCCAGCAACGAGTTGAGGGCGCCTGGCGTGACGGTGCGCTTGCCGGTTTCATAGACGCCGCCGTTGGTGGTGTGGGCGTAGGCGGAGAACACCGCCACGGTTATCGCTTCGGCATGGTTGGAGAACCAGGCATCGGGGGGAATGGTATTGGACACATGGGCGGAAATGGCGGTGAAGTCCCCGCTGGCGGGATAGCGATAGACCGTGGGGAACACGGATTTGAGGGTGGCATCGTCCGTGTACTTGAAACTGAGCCCGCCATATTGCTTGGTCGTGTTATTGGAGGTGATCGTGGCGAGCACCTGGAACTGGCCGCTCGTATCCATGGGGGGCTTTTGGATGGCGCACTCCATGTGCACCAAGTCGGTGGCCTTCAGGCCGAGCACCTTGTACACTCCGTCGCTCTGTTGGGCTTCCGGCAGGCTGTAGTCGTCAGGCGAGAGCACGTCCAGATCGTAGCCGAAGGCACGCCCCTTGTAGCCGGGGCTGGCCTTGACAAACTTGCCCTTCAGGTCCCTGTCATTGGTAATCCAGGTGCTGTCGTCGCCTTGGCTGAAGATGGTGTGCGGGTCCATATAGATTCCGCAGACCATGGTTTGGCCGGGCTTCATGATGATCGGGCCGCTCCTGCCGGATGTGCCTGCGTTGAAGTCGGACCAGTTGGCGATACCGAGGATGAACTTGCGGTCCTGGCTGAGGTTGTCATCCCAATACAGCGAGTTCAAGGACACCAGGCTGGTGTTTTGCGCCTGGCCATTGACGTAGAACTTGAACGCGACGGGCACGTTTTGGAACGCCACGTCCATTTCATCGAAGGAGAGGCTGATGTTGTAGGGATTGTGCAGGGTGACGACGGGCGTTAGAATCAGGTGGCCCATGTACTTCAGGTCGGGACTCTGCGCGTTGAGCGGGGCGATCCACATGCCGTGGGATTCGCGGACGACAAAACTCAGCACGATTTCCACCTTGGCGATGACCGGTCCCGGATTGTAGGAGGTGGGCGTTGTCTGGGTGGTGATCAACACGTCCTGCACCGGTTTGGTGATAATCGACGGGTTGGAGTCGCGGTTGGTGACGCTGCGGAACGAGTTGTAGTAGCCTGACAGGGTGCTCCAGTAGGGGTCGGAGACGCCGGTGATGCCGTGGGTTGATTGATAGAGTTTTTTGTTGGCGAAGGCGTCCGGCAGGCTGGAGTTCATCTCGAACACGGAGGACAGGTCCTGCTTGAGTCCGCCCTTGCGCACATCCACCAGAACGCCCAGCGAATAGGGCGTCACGTCGTTGCGGAACTCCTTGATCTTGTTCTTGGCGTCTTTCAGCAAGTCCACCTGAGCGAGGTCGGTGAGTTTCGCCGTGCCGGTCGTGGCATCCGTGAAATCCTTCGCGGTGTCGTCCTTGGGCAGGAACGAGAGTTGGCTGCCGGCCGGTGATAGGATGACCGAGGGGTCGGGCCGGTGGCCGGCGAGCAGGGCGCGTTGCTGGGCGAGGGTGGTGTTGAGGCTCGGATCGCGGTACAGGTTGATGCGCGCTTTGACCGCTTCGTCGGCCACATGCCAGGCCAAGGCGCCCTGGACTTTGCCCTCGCGGGTCACCGGCACCTTGCCGGCGACGACTTTGGCGGAGGCCGCCGCGTTGTCGCCCAGCGAGCCGTCGCCGACCAGTTCGATGGTGTCGCCGGTCCACATCGCCGCGCCAAAATTGCGCGAGGTGAGCGCCGCGGGGTCGGCGCTGGAAACCAACCAGCGCTGGAAACGCTTGGTCTTCTCATCGCTGTAGTTCAAGGTGCCGCTCGGGTTGAAATCCCAGGAGGTCCAAACTCCGGTGGTGTTGGGCTTGGCCGGATGAGTCGCTAGAATCTCGGACGGGGCGCTGACCGCCTTGTCCGGACCCAACGATTTCTGCAAGTCCCCGATGGCCAACATCAGGGCCAGCCGCGCGTTGTTGCGCGCCGTGGCCATCGCCTCGTTGCGGCTGGCCTCACGCAGCGAAATACCTGACAGGGCCAGCAAGCCGACGACTAACAGCGTCAGCAGGACCATCAGGGCAAGGGTGATGACCAAGGCAAAACCTTGGGATCGCGGATCGAGGGGTGGTTTTTTCATGAAACGATCNTGAATCTGGGCAATTCAGCTCGATGGACTTTGTAATTACACTTGAACGACGGATTAGTACGTCCGATGCGCCGCTGCCGCAACTCCAATTTTGAAAATTCACGTGGGCAATCGCAGCCGGCCTCCGG
>TBL_comb47_HYPODRAFT_10004004_pt1 | contig 17137 bp, 15 predicted proteins | sample TroBogypolimnion_40_FD_10682 | JGI IMG/M metagenome (IMG submission 10682)
GCCAAATGATCGGTGAATGGAACAATGGAACAGGCCGTCGCAAATCCAGCGTCGCCCGCGTGTTTCTGAAAAAAGGCTCCGGCCAAATCGTGGTGAACGGCAAGGCCATCGAAAACTTTTTCGGTCGCGCTACCTCCATCATGATCTGCAAGCAGCCCCTGCTGTTGACTAACCACGCTGAGACATTTGACATCATGGTCAATGTCAATGGCGGCGGTGAGTCAGGCCAGGCTGGTGCAACCCGCCACGGCATTACCCGTGCCCTGATCGACTACGACGCCACGCTCAAGCCCGCCTTGAGCGCAGCTGGCTTCGTGACACGTGATGCACGTGAAGTCGAACGTAAGAAGGTCGGCTTCCACGGCGCTCGCCGTCGCAAGCAGTTCTCCAAGCGTTAAGCACCTGCAAGCAATTGCAAAAGGCCGTCGGGATGCAAGTTCCGGCGGTTTTTTTCATGGTGCATCGGTGCAATGCCCACACTGGAATCGGCGGCATACAAGCCACTAAAGAATTCCCGAGCAGTTTGCTGTACTATTGACACATTAAAGATTTGACAGGAGTCGTCTATGAGCGCAGTTGCCGAAAATATCCAGACAGAAATGCCCGCCCCCATCCTATTTACGGACAGCGCGGCGGCCAAGGTGGCCGACCTGATTGCCGAAGAAGGCAATCCCGATTTGAAGCTGCGCGTGTTCGTGCAGGGTGGCGGATGCTCAGGCTTCCAGTACGGTTTCACCTTTGACGAAATCACCAACGAAGACGACACCACCATGAGCAAGAATGGCGTGTCGCTGCTGATCGACGCCATGAGCTACCAGTATCTGGTAGGCGCCGAGATCGACTACAAGGAAGACCTGCAGGGTGCGCAGTTTGTCATCAAGAACCCGAATGCGACTACCACCTGTGGTTGCGGTTCGTCCTTCTCGACCTGAAGCGTTTTTACTCCGCTTTCAAGCGGGGTAGATTGCACCGAGTATTCGGGCGCCGCTCGCGCCCGTCACGCTTTTTGAGCTTGCAGTTTTGCGCTCAAAGCATTGTTTGGCCAGCCAGGCGAAGGCCGTGGCTTCCACTTGCAGCGGCGGCAGACCAAAGGCCTCTGAGCTTGCCACGGTGCATACCGGCAACAAGGCCTGCAGGCGGGCAATCAGGTGTGCATTGAGTGCGCCACCACCACAGACGATCAAACGCTGCGTACCAGGAATAGTTTGCAGCACGCTGTCTGCGCAACTGCGCGCGGTGAGCTCGGTCAGCGTGGCCTGCACATCTTGCGGTGGCAGACCGGTATGGGCGGCGAGCCTGGCCTGCAACCACGGCCCGTTGAACAAATCCCGTCCCGTGCTTTTGGGTCCTGGCTGACCGAAAAAGGGTTCATCCAATAGCGCTTGCAGCAAGCCTGCATGCACGACACCCGTAGCCGCCCAGCGACCTTTGTCGTCATAGGGCGCACCGGTATGTGCCAGACACCAGGCGTCCATCAGCGCATTGCCAGGACCGCAGTCAAAGCCCAGGAGCCGGTCAGGTTCGTCCACATGCAGCGCCGTGAGATTGGAAATGCCACCGATATTCAGCACGCCACTGACTCCGGGCAAGTGCCCGAAAAACGCCTGATGAAAGGGCGGCACCAAGGGCGCACCCTGGCCACCGGCGGCCACATCACGGCTGCGGAAATCGGCCACCACGGCGATGCCGCTCAGCTCCGCCAGCAGCGCGGGTTGGTTGAGCTGAATCGTGTAGCCGGTGCCATCAAACAGCTGGGGACGGTGGCGTACGGTCTGCCCATGGGCACCGATGGCGCACACCGAAGAAGCTTCCAGTTTGCAAGACCGCAGCAGTTGCTCCACAACCGACGCATAGACGCGCACCAGGCCGTTACCGGCCAAGGCGGCGCGGTGCAACTCGTTGGGACCTTCGGAATTCAGTGCCAGCAGTTCTTGTTGAAGGGCCGTGGAAAACGGCGCACTGATATGCCCCAGAACGAGGGGTATCTGCGGTGCAAAATCAACCAACACGCCATCGACACCATCCAGCGAGGTGCCCGACATCAGGCCTGCATAGAGTGCCGACAAGGCGATTCGGCGCCGTTTATTCGATGCTGCTGAGCTTGGTCTGGCCGGCGGCCAGCAGGGCCACACGCGCTTGCGCCGCGGCCTTGTCAAACTGCGGCTTCAGGGCTGCGGTGACTGGCACCGTGTCATGGCGCTGGGCAATAGCCTGCGGGTCTTGGTAAACGCCGTTCACACGGTATTCAAAGTGCAGGTGCGGGCCGGTCGCCCAGCCGGTCATGCCGACCTGGCCGATCACCTCGCCCTGGGGCACTGCTTGCCCGACGCGCACATTGATATGACTGAGGTGGGCATAGACGGTGCTGATCTGCCCCTGGTGTTTGACCTTGATGACATTGCCGTAGCCATTTTGCACGCCAGCGAATTCGACCACGCCGTCTCCCACACTGCGCACGGCCGTGCCAATGGGCGCTGCATAGTCCACTCCCAGATGCGCGGTCCAGACCTGCAGGATCGGGTGAAACCGCATTTTGAAGCCACTGGTGATGCGCGAAAATGCCAGGGGTGCGGCCAGAAAAGACCGCTTCAGGCTCTCGCCCGCAAATGTGTAGTAGCTACCCTTGTGGGCTGCCCGACTGGCCCCGGCAAGTAGCGGTTCCTGGAACCACATGGCCTGGTGGGTTTTTCCGCCATTGACAAATTCTGCGCTCAGCACGCGTCCGGCGCGCAGAGGTTCGCCATCGCCTTCCAGAGATTCATAGACCACCGAGAAGCGGTCGCCCTTGCGCAGGGAGCGGTGAAAGTCGATATCGCCTGAGAAGATGTCGGCCAACTGGTTGGCTACCGAGTCCGGTAGGCGGGCTGCGTCCGTGGCGGCGAATAGGGAGGTGCTGATGCTGCCGCTGCCCATGCGGGTGGTCGCAGTCAGGGGCAGGGTTTCGACCGTGGACACAAAGCCCTGCGCTGTGCGCACTATGCTCAAACGCTGAAAGTTGCCGTCTTCGTCCGGGCTCCAACGCGCCTGTAGCTTGAGCAGGCTGTTGTTGCCAGCGGCCTCCAGGTTGACAGAACGCCCGGCACGGCCCAGCAGGTTCTTTTGCACCAACGCATCCTTGCGCAAAAATGCGGCAGCCTGAGGATCAAACACGCCCATGCGCTTTAACAGGGTTTCAGCAGTGTCAGTGGCGCGGGTCAGGTCGGAGCGATACAGCTTCAGGCTGAGGGCCTCCAGGCTCTCGGCCTGCAATCCCAGGTCGGGCGTGCTCAGGCTTTCGCTGACGCTGCGCACAGGCAATTCGGATGCGTCGGGTGCCAAGTTGGCCACGGCAAAGGTAAGGCCGGTTCCGGTCAGCAGCAGGGCAGCAAGGGTGGCGGAAATGCGTTTGGGGTGACGGGCCAGAACGGCGCTGGTGCGGGACAACAGTTCTTCCGCAATGCGGATCAATGCACTTTTCAAAATCGGGGCTCCAGGGGGCAAAGGCGGGGCGACTAAAATCGATGGTCGCCGGTTCCTTGCGCGTTGCAGGAATGGTCCCGCAGTATAGCGGCGCCCGGCCCATCTTCCTGCCTGAAAACCCTTATGAATCAAGCCTCAAGCCCAACTTTACCTTTAACCGATCGTGTGCTGGAGGCGCTGGCAGTGACCTTGCGTGGCTGTGAGGAGCTGATTCCGCAGGAGGACTGGGTCAAGAAGCTGGTGCGCTCCGAGGCCACCGGCATCCCGCTGCGCGTCAAACTGGGTCTGGACCCGACCGCACCCGACATCCACATCGGCCACACCGTGGTGCTCAACAAGATGCGCCAGTTGCAGGACCTGGGTCACACGGTGATCTTCCTGATGGGCGACTTCACCAGCATGATTGGCGACCCGAGCGGGCGCAACACCACGCGCCCACCGCTGACGGCCGAACAGATCAAGGTCAATGCGCAAACCTATTTCAAGCAGGCCAGTCTGGTGCTGGACCCTGAGAAGACCGAGTTCCGCTACAACAGCGAATGGAGCGACCCGCTGGGCGCGCGCGGCATGATCCAGTTGGCCAGTCGCTACAACGTGGCGCGCATGATGGAGCGCAACGACTTTCACGACCGATTCAAGGCCGGCACGCCGATTGCCGTGCACGAATTTTTGTATCCGTTGATGCAGGGTTACGACTCCGTGGCACTCAAGAGCGACTTGGAACTGGGCGGCACCGACCAGAAGTTCAATTTGCTGATGGGTCGCCATTTGCAGTCCGAATACGGCCAGGAGCCGCAATGCATCTTGACCATGCCCCTGCTCGAAGGCACCGACGGCGTGGAGAAGATGTCCAAGAGCAAGAACAACTACATCGGCATCTCCGAAGAACCCAACACCATGTTTGCCAAGGTCTTGAGCATCTCGGACGTGCTGATGTGGAAGTGGTACACCCTTCTGAGCTTCCAGAGCGAGGCCGCCATTGCCGCGCTGCAGGCCGAAGTGGCTGGCGGGCGCAACCCTAAGGACGCCAAGGTGGCGCTGGCCAAGGAAATCACGGCGCGCTTCCATTCGGCTGCGGCGGCCGATGCGGCCGAACAGGACTTTATCAACCGCAGCAAGGGCGGCGTGCCTGACGAAATTGCCGAGATCAGCCTGCCGCTGGGCGAAGGCGGTGCGGCGGTGGGCATTGGCGCCCTGCTGAAGTCGGCGGGGCTGGCGGCCTCCAGCGGCGAAGGCAATCGCCTGATCGACGGCGGCGGCGTGCGCATCGACAGCAACACCGTCAGCGACAAGGGCTTGAAGCTGGCGGCCGGCACCTATGTGCTGCAGGTGGGCAAGCGCAAGTTTGCCCGCGTCACCCTGGCCTGAGTGCCATGCTGGCCTTAGTGCAACGCGTCAGCCGGGCCAAGGTCACGGTGCAGAACGACGGTGTTGGCGAAGTCATCGGTGAGATTGGCCGCGGCTTTCTGGTGCTGGTCTGTGCCGAGCAGGGCGACAGCAAGGCGGAAGCCGACAAGTTGCTCTCCAAGATATTGAAGCTGCGCGTGTTCAGCGACGCCCAAGGCAAGATGAACCTGAGCATCCAGAACCTGGACGGTGCAGGTGCCATGGGCGGCCTGCTGCTGGTCAGCCAGTTCACCCTGGCTGCCGACACCACCGGCGGCAACCGGCCCAGCTTCACCAATGCGGCGGCACCTTTGCTGGGGCGCGAGTTGTTCGATTATTTTGTGGCACAGGCCCGCGCCGCGCACCCCATCGTGCAGACCGGTCGCTTTGCCGCCGACATGGCGGTGGAGCTGGTGAACGACGGACCCATCACCATACCGATGCGGGTGGTGCCACAGCCTTCCGATCCACACTGAGCCGCGTCAGTAGGGGTTTGTAAATCCCAGCCGCGCCATGATTTCGGTCTCGCGCAACTCCATCACTTGGGCATCCTCGTCCAGCTCGTGGTCCCAGCCCTGGGCGTGCAGCGTGCCATGCACGATTAGATGCGCGTAATGCTCCTGCAGCGTCTTGCCCTGCTCCTTGGCCTCTTTCGCCACTACCGGCGCGCACAGCACCAGATCGGCTGTGACCAGCGGCTCTTGGGTGTAGTCAAAGGTCAGCACATTGGTGGCGTAGTCCTTCTTGCGGAAGTCGCGGTTCAGGGCCTGGCCTTCGTCAGCGTCCACAATACGCACGGTGATTTCGGCGTCGGACGCCAGTGCATGGCGAATCCAGCGTGTCACTTTATGACGGGGCAGGGCGCTGCGGTGGCGGTCCGCGTATTTGATGGGCCCGAATTGCAGGGACAGAGACAGTTTAGACAGCATCGATAACTTTCTTTTGGGTAGCAGCCACCTTGGCGCGGGGCAACGGGTCTTGGGCAGGGCCACGCGTGGCAGATCCGTGGCGGGCTCGGGCAGGGCAATGGGCAATAGCTCGCTCAGGCGGGCGGCATCGTAGGCGTCCACAATGCGAGCCACCAGCGGGTGGCGCACGATGTCGACGCTGGTCAGACGCGTGATGGCAATGCCGGGCACGCGGCGCAGAATGCGCTCGGCTTCAATCAACCCGCTCATCTGGGACTTGGGCAGGTCGATCTGACTCACATCGCCGGTGATCACGGTCTTGGTGCCAAAGCCGACGCGGGTCAGAAACATCTTCATCTGCTCGGGCGTGGTATTTTGCGCCTCGTCCAGGATCACAAAGGCGTTGTTGAGGGTACGGCCACGCATAAAGGCCAGCGGCGCAATTTCCAGCTGCTGGCGTTCAAAGGCCTTTTGCACCTGCTCGTAGCCCATCAGGTCATACAGCGCGTCGTACAGCGGACGTAGATAGGGGTCCACCTTCTGGTTCAGATCACCGGGCAAAAAACCCAGGCGCTCACCGGCCTCCACTGCCGGGCGCGTCAGCACAATGCGTTGCACAGAACTGCGCTGCAGCGCGTCCACGGCGGCGGCGACTGCCAGGTAGGTCTTGCCGGTGCCGGCCGGGCCGATGCCAAAGGTGATGTCGAACTCGGCAATGTTGTCTAGGTACACCGCCTGGTTTTGTGTGCGCGGCTTCAGATCGGCGCGCCGGGTCAGCAGGCTGGGCCCGTCGGCGGCATCGGCCGAGCCGTCGCCGGCCAGCATCAGTTGCACCGTGGCCGGTGGAATCGGGCGCCCCGCCATTTCGTACAGCGCCTGCAGCATGTCCATGGCGCGCTGGGCCTTGGGCTTGGGGCCTTCCACCTTGAACTGCTCGTGGCGGTGGGCAATGCGCACCTCCAGCGCCAGCTCAATCGTGCGCAGATGCTCGTCGGTAGGGCCGCACAGATGCGACAGACGGTTGTTGTTGAGCGGCGTGAACAGGTGTTTGAGAATCAAGCTGATAATTCCTCACAGCAGACAGAAGAAAGTTAACCCCCATGATAGGCACAAAATGATTGGCAAGCTCACCGGCACTCTCAGCGACAAGAATCCACCCCAGGTGTTGGTGGATTGTGGCGGCGTAGGCTACGAGGTGCATGTGCCCATGAGCACCTTTTACAACCTGCCGGCGGTGGGCGAAAAAGTATCGCTCTTGACGCACTTCGTGGTGCGCGAGGATGCGCAAATTCTGTACGGCTTTGCCAATGCCGCCGAGCGCGAAGCCTTCAGGCAGCTGATCAAGATTACCGGTGTGGGCCCGCGCACGGCCTTGTCCGTGTTGTCTGGCATGAGCGTGGCGGATTTGGCGCAGGCGATCACCCTGCAGGAGCCCGGCTATTTGATCAAGGTTCCGGGCATTGGCAAGAAGACCGCCGAGCGCCTGATGCTGGAGCTCAAGGGCAAGCTGGGTGCGGACATCGGCGCGCCGCTGGGCGCCGCGAGTGGAGCGCAGTCGGATATTTTGCAGGCGCTGCTGGCGCTGGGTTACAGCGACAAGGAAGCTGCGGCCTCCCTGAAAGCCTTGCCTGCCGACGTGGGGGTGAGCGAAGGGATCAAGCTGGCGTTACGGGCATTGGCAAAGTAGCTATTTCGCTTCCCGCACCGGTCTTCCATTTACCGCCTGCACCGGCCGTGCATTGAAAGGGAACTGCTGGCTGAACAGCCTGAATTGCTCCGGGCTGATGCGCAGCGGCTGCTTGATCACAATCCACAAAACGCCCTCGGTGCAGGGCGGCGTGGTGAGCGATCCGAAGTACTGGTAATAGCGCTGGTCGGCCGGCAGGATTTCATTCATGTTGATCACCCCGGCAGGCATGCGCACCTGGTCATTGGTATCCAGCGGCATGTAGGTCCAGACCCGGTCCATCAGCGCATTGGGTTCGCCCTGCTCCAGCAGCACGGCCACCACCGCCAGTTGCCCGGCCTCGTTCTTGTGCACCAGATGCGCCACCATGGCATAGCGCTTGGTGTTGATCATTTCTTCCGACGGTGTGTGGAAGTGGAACTGCAGCAGTTTGTAAGTGGAGTTGCGCACCGTAATGCTGTTGTCGCCCTCCACATTCACCTGGATGGTGTGGCCGTTGTTGACCACGGTGCCGGTGCTGGGGATGTAGTGAAACTGTACCCCTTCGGCCGGCCCCAACAGCGTGGCATCGTCCTGGATGGCGATGGGCGACTGGCGTTTGCCGATGGCGCACAGATTGAATTCTGGCTTGAGCTTGCCCCAGGCCTGCGGGCCGTTTTCGCCCTCGTAGGCCCAGTGCACTTCGCCGCCATGGCCGTGCTCCTCGGGCAGCGCCTCGCCACGCGCCAAGGCCAGCGCCCTTGCACGGATGTACTGGCGACTGCTCGCATTGCCGCCGCCGTGTGAGCCGGTTGCGCGGCTCCTGGCATGGGGTTCGCCTGCCTGCTTGGCGGGTGTGCCAATGGCTCCCAGTGCCAGGCGCAACTGCTTGACCGTCTCGCTGGCGGCAGGCCCCGTCGTGGGCTCACTGTCTGCCTTAGCGGACTTCGCTGCGCCCGGCTTGGAGGTCTTGCCGACAGGGGCAGCCTCTTCCTTTTCGGCAGCCTTTTCGGCGGGGCGCTTGTGCGCCGGAGCTGCTGCCGCAGCAGCAGCCTCTGCCGCAGCAGCAGCCTTCTCCTCCTTGAACTTCTTGATCTCGGGCATCTGAATCAAGTCCTTCTTGAGCTCAGCATGGGCATTGCCTACAGCCCATAGGCCCAGCACGCTGACAATCAGCAGGCAGATGGCGGGGCGGAGTCTGAGGGCAATAGGGGACTTGGTATGCATGGGGCGAAACCTCTGGGGGGGCCTGCACAGCGCAGGCACAACATTCGAAGTTGCTCAAGCATAGTATCGGCCTGATTGCCCCATACTTGAGTTTCNCGAAGCCAGCAGGCGCCACGCGCTATAGTGCGCCACTGCCCCGCCACCCCCACTTTTGCGATTGATCCTGTGAGCATACAGACCGACGACTTTTCTTCCGCTCCGCCACCGCTGCGCATGGTGTCCGCTGCACCCACTTCGCCCCAGGAAGAGGCGGTGGAGCGGGCCCTGCGGCCCAAGCTGCTGGACGAATATGTGGGCCAGGCCAAGGTGCGCGAGCAGTTGGAAATCTTTATAGGCGCCGCCAAGATGCGCGCAGAAGCCTTGGACCATGTGCTGCTGTTCGGCCCGCCGGGCCTGGGCAAGACCACGCTCTCGCACATCATTGCGCACGAGCTGGGTGTCAACCTGCGCCAGACCAGCGGCCCGGTGCTGGAAAAGCCCAAGGACCTGGCCGCGCTGCTGACCAATCTGGAAAAGAACGACGTCCTGTTTATCGACGAGATCCACCGCCTCTCTCCGGTGGTGGAGGAAATTCTCTATCCTGCGCTGGAAGACTACAAGATCGACATCATGATTGGCGAAGGCCCGGCGGCGCGCTCCATCAAGCTCGACCTGCAGCCCTTCACCCTGGTGGGCGCCACCACGCGAGCGGGCATGCTGACCAACCCGCTGCGCGACCGCTTTGGCATCGTTGCACGCTTGGAGTTTTATACCTCCGACGAGTTGCTGCGCATCGTCACCCGCAGTGCCGGCCTCATGAAGGTGCCCATGCACGAGGAAGGCGGCTTCGAGATTGCCCGCCGATCGCGCGGCACGCCGCGCATTGCCAACCGCCTGCTGCGCCGGGTGCGCGACTATGCCGACGTCAAGGGCAAAGGGCTGATCGACCTGGACATTGCCAACCGGGCGCTGGCCATGCTGGACGTCGACCCGCAGGGTTTCGACCTGATGGACCGCAAGCTGCTGGAGGCCGTGATCCACCGCTTTGATGGAGGCCCGGTGGGGTTGGACAATATCGCCGCCAGCATTGGTGAAGAGCGCGAAACCATCGAAGATGTTATCGAGCCCTATCTGATCCAGCAGGGATTTTTGCAACGCACGCCGCGCGGACGCATCGCCACGCTGGCCGCTTATCGCCATCTGGGCGTGGCCGCACCCCAGCGCGATGCGGAAATACCGGAGCAGTGAGCCGGCAACCAGTCGGCTGAGGCTAATCCGCCACGTAGGGGTTGCTGCGGCGCTCGCGTCCGAAGCTGCTTTCCGGGCCATGGCCGGGGATAAACACCGTGTCATCGCCCATGGGCCAGAGCTTTTGCTTGATGCTGGCAATCAGCGTGTCGTGATCGCCTTGCGGAAAATCGGTGCGGCCTATCGAGCCGGCAAACAGCACATCGCCGACGAAGGCCCGCTTCGCCTCGGCCGAATAAAACACCACATGGCCGGGCGTATGGCCGGGGCAGTGGCGCACGGCAAGCGTGCTCCTGCCAATCGTCACCGTATCGCCATCCTTGAGCCAGCGCGTGGGCGTGAACACCTCGGCATGGGGAAAGCCAAAGCGCTTGCCCTGCTCGGCCAGACCGTCGATCCAGAACTGGTCGCCCGGGTGCGGGCCGATGATGGGCAGGTCCAGCGCGCGTGACAGTTCGGCCGTGCCACCGGCATGGTCGATATGGGCGTGGGTCAGCCAGATCTGCTCCAGCGTGAGCTTGAGCCGCTTCACCTCGGCCAGGATGCGCGGCAGGTCGCCACCGGGGTCAATGACGGCGGCTCGCAAGGTCTGGTCGCACCAGACGATGGAGCAGTTTTGTTGGAACGGGGTTACCGGGACGGTCAGGTAGTGCAGCATGGTTTCAAGCGGGTGAATGTGCCAAGGCTTGGCGACGCAAAGCATGGGCGCAGTTTATCGAGCTTAGCACCGCGCCTGGTCCTTCACTAGATCCTGTCATTGCCGCGCAGGCGAGACTCCAGGGTATTGCCTTGCTGCCCCAGCCCACGGATTGCTGGCCGTATAGTGATGCACTTTCCGTAATGGGCGCAACACAAGGGTATTGCCATGAAATTTCTGCTTATCGGCCTGCTGGCCTTGAGTCTATTGACCTCGGCACAGGCTGCCGATGAGGCGCTGCAACAGGCGATTGCCAGCCCCGCTCGCACGACGGCCTTTGTCGCCCGCGATAGCTGGCGCCACCCCTTGGAGACGCTGAGCTTTTTTGGCATCCGCGCGGACAGCACGGTGGTGGAGATCAGCCCCGGCGCTGGCTGGTATACCGAAATCCTGGCGCCCTATTTGCGCGACAAGGGTCAGCTCATTCTGGCAGCGGACGATCCGGATTCGCCCAAACCGGAGGCAGTCAAGAGCGTGGAACGGCTCAAGGTTAAGCTGGCCGCCGACCCGCAGCGCTATGACAAGGTCCGCCTGGCGGTATTTGCGCCACCCACAAAATTGGACTATGCGGCACCTGGCAGCGCCGATCTGGTGCTCACCTTTCGCAATGTACACAACTGGATGGCCAGCGGAGATGAGGGCGTGCGCAACGTGTTTGCCAGCGCCTACCGCAGCTTGAAGCCGGGCGGTGTGTTTGGCGTCGTCGAGCACCGCCTGCCCAGTAGCCGCTTCCAGGATGCAAGCAGCAGCACCGGTTACGTACACCAGGCCTTCGTCATTGGACTGGCGCAGGAGGCCGGTTTCCGGCTGGAGGCGAGTTCCGAGATCAACGCCAATCCTTTGGATCATGCCGACCATGTGGGCGGTGTATGGGCGCTGCCGCCGGGCTATGTGAACAAGGAAGTGGACCGCGAAAGCTACCAGGCCATAGGAGAAAGCGACCGTATGACGCTGAAGTTTGTGAAACCCTGAGGAGCCTTGACGCTGACCCAGTGCGCCTGGCTATTTGTAAATCTTCTTCAGCAGCCGGATCATGTCGCGGCGCTCGGGCGCCGTCAGCTTGGTGGCCACGCGCGCTTCCAGACTGGACGCGGTTTTTTCCGCCTGCAGCATCAGCGCCTCGCCCTCGGCCGTGAGCATCAGGCCAAAGGCGCGGCCATCACGCGGATGGGCGTGGCGCTCAATCAGGCCGCGCTTCTCAAAGCCATTGACCATGGCCACGATGTTGGGCGCCTGAATGCCCAGGGTGCTGCAGAGCTGGCGTGAGGTGATGCCGGGGTTGTGGGTGATCAGCGAGAGGGCAGAAAAGTCCACCGGCCGCAGCTCATACACCGCCATCTCTTCCAAAAACAGGCTGATCACCGCCAGCGCGGCCCGTCTGGCGTTGTAGCCCACCAGGGTTTCAAGGTAGCGGGTGTTGACCTTTTCTACAAAGGGCTTTTCGGTAGCGGATGTCATGTGCTCTGGATGATAAGGCGGCCGTAGCCAGCCTAGACCAGCGCAGCTTCGATGATGGCCAGGCGCATGGCAAATTCGGGCAGTACCCAGCGCTTGAGAGCGCTTTGGGGCTGCGTCCAGCGCTGCGCATCCGCAGGCGCCGAAGCCTCGATGCGCGCACCGGCCCAGCCTAGCAGCGCCATGGCCATCAGACGCAGGTAGTCGTCGGCCACCCAATAGGCCAGCGTGGCATGGTCCTTGGCGGCCAGCACCAGCGCCTCGGTCAGGCCGCGCAGTTGGGTGAAGCGTTGTTGCACGGTGGTGCTTGCTTCCAGACCGGCGGGCAATTGCGCGGTCAGTTCGTCCAGCAGGGCGGACAGGCTGGCGCCACCATCTGCCAGCACCTTGCGCACCAACAGGTCTATGGCCTGGATCTCGTTGGTGCCTTCGTAAATCATGGTCACGCGAGAATCGCGCACGATCTGCTCGATGCCCCACTCGCGCACATAGCCGTGGCCGCCAAACACCTGCAGGCATTCGCTGCCGCCATAAAAGGCCTGCTGCGTGAACGCGGCCTTGATCACCGGTGTAACCAGGGCACACCAGCGCTGCCCCTGCGCGCGGCGGTCGGCATCGGCGTGGTGCTTGATGACATCGAGTTCCACGGCCGTGGTGTAGGCCAGCACGCGGCCGCAATCGACCCAGGCGCGCTGCGTGTCCAATATCCGTCGCATGGCGGGGTGCTCGGCAATGAAATCCGCCTCGGCTGCACTTTTGCCGCGCCCCGGCGCACGCATCTGACGCCGCTCCCGGGAATAGGCGTCGGCCTTTTGCCAGGCTGCATCCAAGAGGCCAATGCCCTGCAGCGCCACATGCAGGCGCGCGGCATTCATCATCACGAACATGGCGTTCAGGCCCCGGCCCGCTTCGCCGACGATCCAGCCCCTGGCCGCTTCAAAGCGCATGACGCAGGTGGGGCTGCCATGCAGGCCCATCTTCTCCTCAAGGCGGTCGCAATGCGCGGCACTGCGCGTGCCATCCGCATAAAACTTCGGCACTAAAAACAGCGACAGACCCTTGGGTCCGGGCGGCGCATCGGGGAGACGCGCCAGCACCAGGTGCACGATGTTGTCACAGAGATCATGCTCGCCGCCGGAGATAAAAATCTTGGTGCCACTGATGTCGTAACTGCCGTCCGCCTGCACAGACGCGCGGGTGCGCACCAGCCCCAGGTCGCTGCCGGCATGGGCCTCGGTTAGGCACATGGTGGCCAGCCATTCACCGGTGGCGACCTTTTCCAGATACTGACTTTTAAGCGCATCGCTGGCATGGTGTTTGATGCATTCATAGGCGCCATGCAGCAGACCCGGTGCCATGGTCCAGCCGTGGTTGGCCGCGCTCAGCATCTCGTACAGCGTGGCCTCCAGCACGGCCGGCAGGCCCTGACCGCCGTCTTCGGTAGCACATGCCAAGGCGGGCCAGCCGCTTTGCCAGAAGCTCTGGTAGGCGTCCCTGAAACCCGGCGGCATGGTGACCTTGCCCATGCCGTTATCCAGCGTGTGCTGTGCGCCGACTTCGTCGCCAATGCGGTGCAGCGGTGCCACCACTTCGCCGACAAACTTGGCGGACTCTTCCAGCACCTGCTGCATCAGCTCAGCATCCACCTCGGTATAGGCTGGCAGGCCTTGCAAAGTGGCCGGTGCGCCCAGCACACTCGACAGGATGAACTGGATATCGGCGGGGCGGGGTTGGTAATCGCTCATGCGTGGCTTTCGGTTGCGGCAACCGGCTTGCGCGCGGCGCCCAGGTAGGTGTCGATTACGCGCGCATCTTTCGCCAGGTCTTGTGCCGGGCCGTGCAGGGCAACCTCGCCCATTTCCAGCACATAACCGTAGTCGGCGGTCTCCAGCGCGGCGCGGGCGTTCTGTTCCACCAGCAGGGTGGTGACGCCGGTCTTGCGCAACGCGTCAATGGTTTTGAAGATTTCACGCACCACCAGCGGCGCCAGGCCCAGACTGGGCTCGTCCAGCATCAACAGCGTGGGGCGGGACATCATGGCGCGGCCCACCGCCAGCATCTGGCGCTCGCCGCCCGACAGCGTGCCTGCCAGTTGCAGGCGCCGCTCTTTCAGGCGCGGAAATATTTCGTAGACAACATCGATCTGTTCGCGCCACTGTTTGTTGCGCAGGCGCACCTGGCGGAAGGCGCCCAGCAGCAGGTTGTCTTCCACCGGCATGGTGCCAAACAGTTCGCGCTTTTCCGGCACCAGCGCAATGCCGAGCATGACGCGTTCTTCGAGCGACAACGGGCTGATGTCTCGGCCTTCAAAGTGGATGCTGCCCTTGGAAGGCAGCACGCCCATCAGTGCATTCAGGAAAGTGGATTTGCCCGCGCCATTCGGTCCGATGACGGTGATGATGCTGCCCTTGGGCGCCGACAGGTCAATGCCACTGAGCACCTCGGCACGGCCGTAGCCGGCGTGCAGGCCCTGTATGGATAAAACGGTTTCGCTCATGTTGCTGCCTTCAATGCTCCATACCAAGATACGCCGCCCGCACTTGCGGGCTTTGCTGCACCTGCTCGGGTGTGCCGTCCATCAGCTTGGTGCCGAACTCCATCACCACGATGTGGTCGGTTACGTCCATCACCAGGTCCATGTCGTGCTCCACCAGCAGAATGCTCATGCCCTCGGAGCGCAGTTGACGCAGCACGCCGATCAGCGCCTGCTTCTCCTTGTGGCGCAGACCGGCGGCGGGTTCGTCCAGCAGGAGTAGCGACGGGTCGCTGCACAGGGCACGGGCGATTTCCATCAGACGCTGCGGGCCCATGGCCAGGTTGCCGGCCTGTTCATGCAAGGCATGGCCCATGCCGATGCGCGCCAATTGGCGGGCCGCTTCGCGCAACAGGCTTTGTTCTTCCGCACGGTCAAGCCGCAGCATGGAGGACAATGCGCTTTGGTTGCCGCGCAGTTGCGCACCGAGCGCCACGTTCTCCAGCACCGTCATTTCCGGAATCATCTTCACGTGCTGGAAGGTACGGCTCATGCCGCGGTTGGCAATTTCCCGCGAGGGCAGGCCACTGATGGTCTCGCCACGAAACTTCACCGTGCCCGAGGTCAGGCCCAGCACGCCGCTGACCAGGTTGAAGGTGGTGGACTTGCCGGCGCCGTTGGGGCCGATCAGGCCGACGATCTGTCCGGCCTTGATATGGAAGCTGATGTCTTTCACGGCGGTGAGGCCACCGAACTGTTTGCGGATGTCGGTCACTTCCAGCACGGTCTCACCCAGGGCGGGCTTGCTGCGCTCGGGCAGCAGGGCCGCGCGCTGCCAGTCATCGACGCGTTCGGGCTTGGGCAACCAGCGGCCGACCAGGGACCACATGCCGTCGGGCAGGTACTTCAAGACCAGCACCAGTACGATGCCGAACACAATCACCTCGTAGCTGCCGCTGGTTCCCAGCAGTTTGGGCAGCAGCACCTGCAACTGGTCTTCCAGCAGCTTGGTCAGCACGGCGCCGCCTATGGCACCCCAGACATAACCGACTCCGCCGAGAACGGCCATGAACAGGTATTCGATACCCATCTTCAGGCCGAAGGGCGAGGGGTTCACCGTGCGCTGGAAATGCGCAAACAGCCAACCCGAGACGCTGGCAAAGAGTGCCGCGATCAGGAAGATGCCGATTTTGTGGCGCAGCGTGTCCACGCCCATGGCCTCGGCCATCAAGACGCTTGCGCGCATGGCGCGGATGGCGCGGCCGGTGCGGGAATCTAGCAGGTTCAACAGGGCGAACACACCCAGTAGCACCAGCCCCCAGGCCAGCACAAAGAAGCTGCGGCCCTGGCTGATATCCCAACTGCCGAGCATGATGGGCGGCACGCCCTGGATGCCGTCGTACTTGCCCAGCGCATCCAGATTGCCCATCAGGTAGTACAGCGACAGGCCCCAAGCGATGGTGGCCAAAGGCAGGTAATGGCCGGACATGCGCAGCGTGATCCAGCCCACCACCAGCGCGCTCACTGCCGTGATGAACAGTCCGGCAAACACCGTGAGCCAGGGCGACCAGCCCATGTTGACCGTGAGGTAGGCGCTGGTATAGGCGCCTATGCCGACAAAGGCCGCCTGACCGAAGGAGGTGAGTCCGCCAATGCCGGTGAGCAGCACCAGGCCCAGAATCACCAGGCTGTAAAGCGCGATGTAATTGAGCTGGGTGATCCAGAAATCCGGCACCGGTGACACCGCGTACAAGAGCATGCAGGCAAACACGGCGATGCGTTGGGCGCGGGCGTTGTGCAGCCAGTGCTGCAGGGGGGTGGGTAGCGTCATCTCAATGTTCCTCGGCGTGGCCGTCGGCCATGGAGCGCCACAACAAAATCGGCAGCACCAGGGTGAACACAATTACCTCCTTGAAGGCACTGGCCCAGAACGAGCCGAAGGCTTCGACCAGACCAACAAAGATGGCGCCCACAGCCGCCAGCGGGTAGCTTTGCAAGCCCCCCATCACGGCGGCCACAAAGCCCTTGAGGCCGATCAGAAAACCGGAGTCATAAAACACCGTGGTGGTCGGTCCTATCAGCAGGCCCGACAGCGCGCCAATCAGCGCAGCCATGGCAAAGGTGGCCTGGCCGGCGCCTATGGTGGAGATGCCCATCAGGCGCGCGCCCAGGCGATTGACCGCCGTGGCCTGCAACGCCTTGCCGTACAGGGTGCGCGCAAAGAACTGCCACAGCAGCACGATCAGTGCCAGCGACACCATGAAGATGATGATGGCCTGGCCCTTGATGGCAAGGCCGCCGAGATTCACGCGCATGTCCCAGAAGGAAGGGTTGCGAAAGCCCTCGGCGCCAAAGAACAGCAGGCCCAGGCCGGTCATGGCAAAGTGCACGCCCACCGACACAATCAGCAGCACCAGCGAGCTGGCATCGGCCAGCGACTGGTAAGCCAGGCGATAGACCAATGGCCCGAAGGAGGTGACGATGGCCACCGTCAACCCAGCCTGCACCAAGAGCGGGAGGTTTTGCGGTGCCGCCCACAGCGACACCAGCGAAATAATGGCGGGCGGCAGCAGCGCGGCCAAGCCGGCCTTGGCCGCCTTGGCCGCGCTGCCGCTGTGCTGCCAGCTCTGGCGCGCATC
>TBL_comb47_HYPODRAFT_10004005_pt1 | contig 17131 bp, 14 predicted proteins | sample TroBogypolimnion_40_FD_10682 | JGI IMG/M metagenome (IMG submission 10682)
TGATCGCNTTAGCCACTGAGACCCAAGCCAAGTTTGAAGCCCAAAGACTCTATGCTCTGATTGAGGCGGCGCAAGAATCGATCAAGATCAAATGGATGGCCAGTGATATCGCAAGGCAAAGTGTAATCGCTAACCAAAAGAGTTATGAAGCTGGTGTGAAATCGACTACCGATGTGCTCATCGCTATTAGTACACAATTTCAGGCAAGGGTAGATTATGTGCAATCCGTCACACAACAAGGTGCAAACCTGCTGAACCTCTTACTGGTAAGCGCAGAAGAGCCAGAAAATGCGGTGACTCAAACTCAAGCTTTCTTGTTTAGAAAATAAGGTCAGCTAGACTGAATTAGTTTAGTCTTTATGCAATCAAATCCAAATTCGATACATATGATGCTGCAAAAAATAAAATCATCAATGAAGGGTCTGACTGAGCAATTTCTTGTTGCTATTTCTCGTTTTGGAAAAAACTTCCAAATTAAATTCAGTCGTTTGCATGATTCTAAGGAAAATGTCAGCGATCAACTAAATCAAAGCATGGGTATCTTGATCGAAGATCGTAAACGTTTGGTAGAGGAGTTGGCCCAAATCCGCTCGCAAATTCAAGGATTAGCTGCCTCACGTAAATCTGATCAAGAAGAGAAATCCCAGGATGTGCTTGAAAAAGAAAGCGCTATTGCACAGGCGTCAGAATTAAGTACGCGTTTGGAGGAATTGCAAAAAGACCGCGATGAAATTGTAAAAGACCGTCAACGTCTTTGGGAAGAGTATCAAAAGTTAGCCGAGTCTCGCGATGAGTTGCGCCTTGCACTAGAGGCAAAAGAAGGAGGTACTAGTGTTTAGTTTTTTTAAGAAGGATTTATCTTCAGATCTTGAAAAAGCAGCGGGCATGATCCAGGTTTTAGAGGAGGAGCGTACTCTTTTAAAGGCTGAGATTGAGACATTAGTCACACAAATTGCAAGTTTGCAAGATTTACAAGTTGGTGCAAGTGACGATTTAGCTAATGCCTCCCTATTAGATAGCAAGTTAGCACGCGTACTTCAGGAAAATGAAGAGCTATTAGGGCAAGCAAAACAAGCGCAGTTACATCAACAAGCCTTGCAAGCTCGAATTACTGAGTTAGAAACTCAGTTAACTCAAAATGAGGCTTTACCTAAGCAAGAAGATTTACAAGCACAACTTCAGGAATCACAAGAGAGTAGAGAAGATATCGTACGTGACCGTCAGCGCCTCTGGGAAGAGTATCAGAAGCTTGCCGCATCTCGGGATGCTCTGCAAGCTAGTCTAGATGAGTTTGAGGCTATAAAGAAACAGGGTCATACACCAGAAGAGCGCTCAGAGCTAGAGCAGTCTTTGTATGAAGAACGCTTATTAATTAACCAAATGGATTATGAAATCGCTGATCATAAGCGTGAGAATGCACTGTTACAGATTCAGAATCAACAAGCTCAAGAAGAATTAATTACTTACCAGCAGCAAATTCAAATACTGCGGCAAGAGAGTAGTGCATTGGGCGCTCGTTGGTCTAGGCTTGAGCGTCGCATGCCAAACTATATTGATTTTGGCGGTCTAGAAGTGGTTCAAGTGGACTCCATTGGCGTTAGTCCACAAATCATTTGGCGAGTCAGTGATTTTTTCCAGGCTGGATTGGTATTGCCCCAGTTTTACTTTAGGGCAAGCTTACGCGATGGTGTAGCAGGCATTGGCTTAGTCGATGATCTTGCTGCAATCGATACTATTCCGCTACTGGTACCTGGAAACATCGCATCTTCTGCTGAACAAGTAGAGTTATTTCGCAGCTACACCACAACAGAATGGCACAAGATTAATGCAGCATTGTTAGTATTAGAACAGTTAGTTAATAATAAAGGATTGGGACTTGGGGATGCTATTCAGAGCTTTGATTTCGGATTCTGGAAGCAATCTTTAGCAAGCTTAATTACGGATATTCGACGATTGCCTCAGTTATTACGCTTTGAGCGAGTTAAGCTTAAACGGGAAATTCAAAACCCTGATTATGAGCACCTGTGGCTTGAGTTCTATGGCCTGGAATTTGGTAGCTACCGAAAGCCAAAGTTAGAATTCCGCCTTGGAGCTGCTATGATTCAGCCCGGAGCGTTTTCTCGTTTTCCTAAATTAGAATTTCCATTGGTCGATGGGGTGCATAAACCTTTTGAGAGTTGGTTTGCTGAATCCTATGACGATCATGGTGGTAAATATGAATTACGTTTTTCCTTAGATAAACAAGCATTTGATTTGATGAATTGGCTCAAATTAAGTCCCGATGATCGACTCTTATTGCAAAGTCTAATTTTGGCGCTGCCCTCGAGTATTGCGAGTTTGGCAAAAGACAAAGTAGCAATTCTGCGACCTTGGGGGCAGTGGATGGATTTTGCCAAAGAGACTAGCCAGTTATTTAGACTGCAACTTCAATCGATCGTAGCAAAGATGAAGGCTGAAGCGGATGGAGCCTCTGTTCCTCAAGTATCACCAGTACAACAAACTAATACTACCGTGCGCGATGAAAAGCATAAACCTATTAGCGTATCTGTAGTTAAAAGCGCTAAAACTCCTGTAAATACGACTCCTGCAAAGACGGCTAAAAAGTCAGTCCGTAATGTAGTAGGTAAGCGAGCTGCTAAAGCCTAATAACAAAGGCTCTGTTAACTTATGCTCACCGTCTTTGCTCAATACTATGTGCCAAAAAGCGCTCTGCGTCGCAAAGAGATTGACACTTGCTTTAAGAAAAATTTAGAGAATCCCCTCATTTCTAAGTTCATTATCTATTTTGAAAATGAATCAGACATGGGGTATTTTGCAGATAGCCCTAAGCTTGAGAAGCGTTTTTTATCTGACCGCATGACTTATGGCTTTTGGCTTAAAGAAACCGATAAACTCCCAGTTGGCACACTCTCCATCTTGGTTAATTCAGATATTTATTTAACTGAATCGATTTCACATTTATTAGTTCACCGTCAAAGTTTGGCTGAGCAAAAGCGCTTTATCGCAATTACTCGCTATAACCCAGATCAAGGTAGTTTTACTCTCAATAAAGATCCTCATTGGTGTCAGGATACCTGGGGGGTAGTCAAAGCATCCTCATCATTTCCGCGGGCACTCTTGCAAGAGGCTGCATTTGAGTTGGGACAACCCGGATGTGATAACAAAATCGCCTATGTCATGCATAGTTATGGTTATGCAGTGACCAATCCATGCCATAAAGTCAAAACGATTCACTTACAAGCAGATGACGGCCGCTCTTACGATCCTAAAATTAGCAAGTTGATTGGTTTGCACGCTTTTGTGCATCCTAGCGAATCGGTAGTTGAAGACTCTGCTTTGGAGTTTGATCTGTTAACCAGAAACTTACAGGACTTAGGCTCAATACGCGTTAATAATTGGATCAATAGCCGTAAGGATTATCAATTAGTAGCAGATAAATTAGAGGGGGGGCAGCCCATAGTTCAGCCAAGGCAGAAAATGACCGTTGATAGGCTGCCAATGCCACGGCCAATCATAAGAAATGCAGTCGAAAGTAATACGGATATTGTGGATCAAGGCATTCACCCGCTGCTGGAGCATGATGCTGCCCAGTTTATTCTCAAAAATGAATTTATAGCAGATCGCTATCGCTTGATAGCCGATTTTTCTGAACGCTTTAAGGTGTATGCCGATACCGATTACCTCTATTTTTATGATCGCTATTGGCCGGTGGTTAAAAAGGTGGAGCATGCACAATTTCAGGCTGCTGAACTTAGTGATAATAGTTTTACTTTATTTGCCAAGGGTTTTATTCCAGCCTGTCTTGACTTAGGCCTCATCACGATTGCTCAAGAAATGCAATATAAAGATGATGTCTTATTTTGGCAATTTCCTGCCAAAACTGAAGCAGACGCATATGAAGTTCACCAAAGTATGGCAAGGCAAAATATTGACGAGGCTAAGAAACAAGTCAATCTCTATATTGGACTACCTTGGGCAACTTTTATTGATAAGACGCGCTATCCATCAGCTATCTTACATCTCTATACTTCCAGAGTTTCAGCCTTAAAAGAGTTCATACAGCAATTTGGATATGAACTTCAAGTTCATACAGTTTGTCAGCATATCAACTGGCAAAAAATTGTGCCATACATAAATCAGATTGGCGTTACTCAGTTATGGGTTTCCCACAAATCAAAGGGATTTGATGTTGTCGAGGTAGAAAATTCATCAGGGCAGATCATTAATCAGATCCCATTACATGCCTGGCCTTTGTATGCGGTTAATTATCGTGATGTCACAAGACGCTCTGGTTTAGTGAACAAAGCAATTAAAGATAAGTCGATATTCGCTTCATTTATTGGGGCGTATATGGGGCATTACCTGTCTGATGTGCGATTGAGATTACTAAAGCTTGAAGTGCTCACTGATTATGCAATTGAAATTAAAAATATGTGGCACTTTAATGAACAGGTTTATGAAAAACAGGTGCTTGGTAGCGCCAAAAATACTGAAGCTGGTGCCGCTAAGAAAGCAGAAGCAGTTCGCTATAACTCTATCCTTAGCGACTCGGTCTTTAGTCTATGCCCAGTTGGCGCAGGCTATAACTCCTTGCGTTTATGGGAGTCATTAGCAGTAGGATCTATACCAGTGATATTGGCCGATAATCTTGAGCTTCCAGATTTAAAACAAGTAGCGTCTCATTTAAATCTCACATGGCATGATGCAGTTGTGTTTCACGCTGAATCAGAACTAGAGACATTGGATGCACGCCTACGTGCTTATCTTCCGGAAGAGCTTGAGAGTATGAGGGCGGCTGGTTTAGCGATCTCCCAGACCATGGAGCAATTGACTTGTTTCGGTAAGTTGGCACCACTACGTCAATTCATTAAAGAAGTTGATACAGATAAAATATCTCCTAACCAAGCAATAGAGCAAGAGGCTATTGTGGTTGTTGACCGCTTTAAGGATCAGCAAATCCATATTGTTGGCGCTACTCAAAGTATTTTTAATGGCATAAATGACATTAAAGCAGCACAATTTAAGGTGGGGTCTGATGTACTAACAGCAATTATTCATTTCGATCAAGTAGAAAGACTCTCAAGCTTGATATTTGATGTGATGTTGTCAGACATGAATAACAGTCGAACTGCACAAAAGCCAAAGCAACAGCTTGAGATATCGGTATATCGCTATAACGAGTTTAATAAGTTCCAAGTGCTTCAATCAAAGCAACTACTGAATCATTCACAGACTTTACGCCTACATCTAGATTCTGCTAAGACAATTATGGCAATGGGTCTGAAAATCGAATTGCGCCTCGTCAATGAATCTGAGAATGATTTAATAAATAGTCAAACCGCACAGGTTAATTTACACTGTGAAGTATTTGAGCATTACTTCGCTAGAAGAATGGAGCAGTTTGATAAGCAGGGTTTACTTAAAGCGCTATCAGACAATAACCCAGAACGCCAAGACGATTTATTTGATACCAAGCATATTGAGTCTGGAGAAGTACTTCACGACATATTGAGGGTGGGCACTCAACTGCTTGAAAAACCTGGTGTTAAAGTAGAGAAACTGTTCCCAGAAGTACAAGAACGCACCCAAAATTTACTTGGCGAACTGCTAAAAGACGGTATTACGATGTATGTTCATCTCATGAATCGTAATGAAAATGTTCAAGCAAACTTACCTAATTGGTTAAAACAAGAGTTTGATGAGTTAATTTTGCTGGATTGGTCCTCAAAAGATTCGGTGGCATCAATAACAGGAGTATTTGATGACCCTAGGGTAAGGGTAGTAAGGGTAGAAGGTCAAGAGCGGTTCATGCGCACATTGGCTCAAAACTTGGCTAGTCAGATGGCGAGATATAAGCACATATTTAAGTGTGATTCAGATGTATCAATTAAGGGTAATTTCTTTAAAGAGCATCCATTAAAGAAGGGTGAGTTTTGGGTCGGCGATTGGCATCAGGGGCGTGACTTTAATGAACGACATCTGCACGGCGAGACTTACTATCACGTTGATGACTATTTCCGCGTCAATGGCTATGACGAGCGCATTCTTGCTTATGGCCATGATGATACCAATTTAAAAGATCGCATGGTGTTAGCGGGACTTGTTAAAAAAGTATTTAATTACAACCAGTTCTATCACCAACCGCATGATCAAGCCCTCCGGTCAAGCAATCAGGTGATGGTGCATCCAATGGTCAAGACCTATGAGAATAGGATTGCATCCAATACCAAACCCATTTGGTCATCAGGAAATCAACTGCTTACATATAAAGAAAAAGTTAATCCAAGTCATGATGAAAACATAAAAAACGGTCATCTAGTAACGCTAATGGCAACCGCAAGCTATGAGCCTCATCATGACCAGAAAATAGAAGATAAGGCCATAAGTATCGTTTCAAGCTGGTATGCAAGGCCAGACAAATTAGAGGCAATGAGTCGGGATCAAAAAGTACAATTAATTTGGGAAATGCAGGTGGAATAATATGTGGGAAAAAGATATTGAATTATTTAAGCCATCTTATGTTTGGCCTAACCCAGCTTTTCACTTTCGACTCTATTATGAGAGTGACAAGTGTAGAACTTTTCTTATTGAAAATATTGCCCATAATTGGAGCTGGCTTAAAGAGTATCGCCATAGATTTAGGGAAAATGATTTTTTTTTCGTCCAGCTTGGTTGGTATTTCGATGAGCATTTGGTGCAGGAGTGTAATCATATATTTGAAATATTGGGCCTTAGAAAAGATAGATTCATGTTTATGTTCCCCGACTTTTCTGCTAAGACAATGTTTGAATATTTTGGCTTTAAAGGGGATATCGTCAATCACAATTGTTTTCTTGATGAGAACCTTTTTAAGGTGGTTGAGTCAGAAAAAAAATACGATGCGATCTATACGGCAAGATTAGCCCCCTTTAAGAGACATCATTTGGCTAGCAAGGTAGAGAATCTTGCATTAATAGCCGGCAATACAAGTGGCGAACTGATTAAAGATTTACCGCCGCATAAATATATCAATGAGAGTCATCTGAGCCCAGAAGAGGTGATACTAAAATTGTCAGAAAGCAAGGTTGGGCTCTTGCTTTCTGAGTTTGAGGGTGCTTGCTATTCAAGTAGTGAATATCTCCTTTGTGGATTGCCGGTTGTAAGCACTAGGTCACATGGTGGACGAGATATTTGGTATAACGCCTACAATTCAATTGTTTGCGACGCAAATCCCGACTCTGTTGCAGAGGCTGTTAAGCATCTTGCGTCTCAAAAAAGGGATCCTTTTAGGATAAGGGATATGCATATTTCTTTGGCAAAAGAACTTAGAGATAACTTCATTCAAATGCATCAGTCATCCTTAAGAGCATGTGGCGACAATTCGGATGCAGATGATTTTTACAAGAAAAATTTTCGCCATAAGTTATTAACTTCAGAAAATCCTGAATTTTCGTTAATTTTTTAATTAAACTCTACTAGCTATTTAATAGCTGTGGTGAAAAAAGTAATTATTTACAGATGTTTGATATTTGAGTGATTTTATTGTTAGGCTGGAATCTTGCTTGTTCAGAAATACTATCTTTATATAAAAAGCCTAATGCTGTGCAACTGATTTTTTTTAGGATGTTTAAGTATTTGGTGCTTTATATAAAATTATCATAACTAATAATTTTCATAAATAAAGGATGAATTGTATGGAGCCAGTAACAAATATGGTTGACTTTATGTCAGGCATTGAAAAATTTTCCAATATTGATAAGTCATTGCGTGAAGTTGTAATTTGTAGATATAACGAGGATATTGCGTGGTCTGAGTCAATAAAAAATATTAGGACCATTTACGATAAGGGGTCTCCATATAATGCAGATAGCATTCAGCAACCCAATTTTGGCGTAAATCAAGAAACTATTTTGTGGCATATTATTAATCGATATGACAGCCTCGCAGAGGTTACTTTTTTTACACAAGCTGTTATATGCGACAGAGATGATCAGCCTGTTTATTCGCTAAATGACTACCTGTCGATAGATGGCAATGGTTATCTTGCATTTGATAAGAAGTTAACTAAGGCCTGGGATTGCTTCAAAATTGAGTATTTTTATCGAGATAATCATATGCCTGATAAAGGGGCGTCAATTCACACTTTATTTAGTTTTTCTAAGTATGTTCTTGGCTTGAGCTCAGATTTTAATGAAAGATTTTATAACGACGGCTCTTATTTCTCAGTGGGGGCTGAGAGGATACGTTCAAAACCACTGTCTTATTATCAGCATATTTATAATGAATGTAACTTTGGGCGAGGTAATTCTAGCGTTCATTTAAACGGTAGTACTGTTGAAGAAATATTTTTTTTGGAAAAAATGTTTTGGAGTATATTTAATTTAACTCCTGACTTTGGATCAAATATTCCTAAAATATTTTAGATTGCCTTATTTTTTGATTGAGGGTGTTTTATGTATGTCATTACCAAGCACTTGACTTTTCTTGCTTTAGACTCTGCTGGAATGGTCTATCAGGCTCCTTTAGATGATGAGAAAAACCTTCTAAAAGTTTATGAGGATTCATTTGGGAATTTTCGATTCGTGAACGAAAATCATCCAAAGTTAGATGTTATTAAAGCTCATTATGGTTATCATTTTTTTGATGGGCAGCACTATCTCTCAGCGGAGCCTGACAAAAATACGATCTCAATTAATCGTGCAATTCCTTTGAGCTTTGAAACCTTTAATTTTGTTTCGTGCGAAAAGGCACAAAAAATTCTTGGAATTCTAAAAAGCTCTGCAGAAGAAGAAAATATTCGATTTATTAATCGAGTCAATGAATTAAAAGCTGCGAATTTGCCCATTAAGCTCTACTGTGCCGCTGGTACAATCCCGAGGCAAGGGTTCTTAAATTTGGATATTGAATGCCAATCATTCCCGTTTATTAATAATAATACTGAAGACTATTTTTTGCTCCCTTTTGCCCAAATGAAGTGGTCCCTCGATGACTCATCTGTAGATTACATCTATCACGAGGATTTTATTGAACATATTCCACAAATAATGCAAATACAATTCCTTGCGGAAACTTACAGAGTCTTAAAAACTGGTGCCGTTCATAGAGTAAGCACTCCAAACTTGATTTCATCGATGTTACTGCAGTCAAATTTTGCGGCCGGTTTTGAAGGTGTCTATACTGGAGAACTTCGCTGGGGTCATATTGCATTATTAAGCCCCAAATTTCTGATGGAACTTGCTGAAATGGTAGGCTACCAGAGAATTATTCCAGCAGAAAAGAATCAAAGTGTCTCTCCATTTTTTGATTACGATGTTAGACCAAACTCTGACCGTCAATGGGAGGACGGAAATATTTTTGTTGATTTAATTAAGTATTGATTTAGGTCAAGTCCTCTCAGTTCTATTTTACTAAATTACCTAACATAGGTATTTAACTTTAATTAGCTTCTATATTAAGTATCATTAATTAGTCTTTTTTCGACATTTATATTTTTTTATAGCTATATCTAAATTTTTTATTAAACAATAAATGAATTCAAGTATGTTGCTTGTAGTTGTTCCAACATTTAATTCGATGCCATATTTTCCTCAATGTATCGAGACCTTGAATTCTTCTAATTCAGAAATGATTGTTCAATTTTTAGATAATTGTTCAATTGATGGAACGGTTGAAGAAATACTTAAGTATGCACCCCCCCGTCAATCTTGGGTCTCTTATTCAGGTGCTGATTCAGGGCCATCACAAGCTTTAAACTCGGGCTTAAGAAATGGCCTTGTTAGTCCAAATATTGAAATTATCGGTTGGCTCAACTCTGACGATATGTATGCCCCTGGCGCCATTGATCGAGCTATTGCTGCCTTCAAGAAAGACCCAAAACTAAAGATTGTCTATGGTTTAGGCCGTCATATTGATGCTGTCGGTAAGGATTTAGGTTCTTATCCAACCTTGTCGCCATCAAGCTCCATTAAATCCTTTGCCGCAGGAAGTTTTATTTGTCAGCCAACCGTCTTTTTTCGTAAAGAGGTTTTTTCTGAGGTCGGTTTACTTGACGAATCCTTAAAGACAGCTTTTGATCTGGACTTATGGCTACGAATTTTTAAGCGTTATCGAAAAAATCAAATTGGCTTCATTAATCGAGTTCAAGCTTACTCGCGCCTACATGATCAGTGCATTACGAAACGCATGCGTCAGACGGTCGCTTTGGAGAGTATGCAAGTCATTGCTCGTCATTTAGGGTCTGCTCCTGGCCACTGGATATTGACTTACTTTGATGAGCTATGTGAGCGCTACCCTTTCATCGAAGAAAAAGATTCCCTCGTTGAGATTGTGAAGAGTGTTTTAACGAAGGCTAAGCCTTATATGAAGCCCGCCGAATTTAAGGCCTTAGTTCAGAGGTTGCAGGCAGATGCTCGTTTGAGATTGTCTAGTGAGAATATATTCATTGGTGTTCAGCCAGATGGCTGGGTTAGCAACCGCGTCATTGTGAAATTACGTTATAAAAAGGGTGGTAAGCGTACCTTGCGTTTAATGTGCAAGGGTGGATGGCCTAATTCTGCTAATTTGAATCTGAAGATTCGCTCGATGGCTGGAGAAGTAGAGCAGTTTAAATTAGGTTCTCAAGATGAATTTGTTTTAACTCTCGAGGCACCCGAGACCACAACAGAAGCTTTTGCTGCCTGGGTGATTGAGACCAGACAATCTTTTGTGCCATCGCTACACAATAAGCGCTCGAAAGATGATCGTAAATTGTCGTTTCTGGTGCAAGGCCTTGAACTGGTTTAATGCATTAAGTATTAAATGCAGGAGTGCTCTGGTTTGAGACTGAGGATGCGGCAGTAAGTTTCTTCTGATTTCTTGATGGTACCCGCAAAGTGGTTCATTTCTTTTATTTGGGCAATATCTAAAAAAAGCAATTTTCCATTTTCATGACCCAGAAGACGTGCAATATTGAGGTAGTAATAGGCTTTTTGCAGATTATCTGGAGTGTGTTTTTGATGGCGGTAATGTTTGCCCAGAATGTAAGCTGCCTCCCTGCTGCCTAATGCTAATGCTTGCTCTAGTAGTTGAAGTGCTGTTTTTAAATCTGGCGCTACAGAAGCTGTTTCATTTTGCGGCAGAAGCAGGTTGGCATAGCCTGCCATCGCGTCTGCAATCCCTTTGTCAATCGCAACTTGAAATCGCTCAATCGCTCTGGGCATATTCTGCTCATAAATTAATCCCGATGAATCAACTAGCGCAGCAATAAAGTGGGCATACTCATTTCCATGGGGAATCTGCTCATCTAGCCAAATCGGTAAAATTTGATCATCCCTGTAGGCGAGATTACCATCCCAAGCTAGCCGAGCGATAATGGCCTGAGCTTGGGGTGATTGATGTTTTACCAATTCTTTTAGGGCAGACTCCAAGGCAAGGTTATATTGCTTGGCTCTGAGCGCTATTTGGGCATCAATCAGGTGATCCATAGGCGTTATGCTTTATTTATACGAACATAGAGTGTTGATAAAAGAAATGTATTAATGATTCTAGTTTAATCTGATTTTCATTGAATAATTTACTTAAATTACCACTTCAATAGGTAGATTGTTGACTGGCTAATGAAGGCGGGTTCTAATTTGATTGATTAGTAGTCTCTGAGTTTTTCGCATGTTTTGATTGAGCTAGTTTTTCTCTTAAAAGTTCCATTCGATTTATGCCAGCTCGCATTGGAGATTTAGCCTTTGGTTGACCGCGATTATTCTTCCCTATGTCTTTTGAGACACAACTATTACTTACACTGGTGGTATTGAAATTGCCCTCCTCAAAAGGGGCAATACCAAAAGCCAAGCGAGCACATTGGGAAAATGCTTTGTGCCTGAGCATTCTTCGTGGCATTTGTATCCATGCCTCATGATCAGCTTTTGCCTCTTGATAGTATTCTCGAATGGTTATGGGAACGATGCGATCATGGCGATAAATAGAGCACTCTATCCAAGACGGAATCCCATCTATTTTCTCTTCTGATTCTTGGAACTGAATTCCTCTAAATTGAGGGTGTCGATTCATGTACTTTGCCCAGCCATCCACGGTAATGATGAGTCGCCAGGTTTGACTTGGATTTTCTACCAGAATAATATCTTGGCAAAGTGGGTTAAATTGATAATGCATGATATAGCTAAAGTACATCAGCAAAAGATTTTGTGGTGCTTGTACAAACTTGAGATGGTGTTCATTCCAGACGATTGCATCAAGATTTAATGTTTTACAGGCTTGCTCTGAGTATTCCTTGAGGGCAATTGGTTCTAGCCCTTGTATTTTATTTTGGGTAGCGGCCTTATCTTTTGGCGCTGATTCCAGCCCTCGCTTGTCCTTACTTATTGCCGCTTGGTTGCCATGGTTTTTCATGCGGGCTCCTTTAGATAAACATTGCTTTGATTGCTTACCTCTTCTTTGATGGGTTTAATGAGTAATCGGCGTGTGCTTTGATTGGCCACCATAAACTGGGCTACTAAATCAGGGTGAGCTTGCTCTATAGCTTTAGCATCCAATCTCAAAGATGCTTTGGGCGTTTTCCAGGTGGCTAGGGTTGAGCCGGAATGGGTCAATATTTGGGCATCTTTCATCGTTGACATGATGTGCTGTTTGATTTGACTGAGTTCCCCTTCAGCCTTCTCAATACGCTCATGGATTTGACTGATCTTTTGGATCTCATTTACAAGATCTTGTGGCGCTTCAATCGACTTTGCGCTATCTTCTTTTCTAAATAAGGCTTGATAATCAGCCTCGCATTGTGCTGGTGGTGGGATATCTAAAAGGACATACTGCTCCCAAAAATGAACCGCTTTTTCTAGAAGAGTATTTTCAATTGCTAAGTCTCGATGGATTTGATAAATCCGAAAATCACTATTACCAAAAAGTACCGCTAAATCGATTTGCTCAATTTGGGTAATTGCTAGATACCAAAGGGATTGGCATAAATAGGGTAGTGGTACTTGATCTGTTCCGACATCCCCCCAATCTTGCTGGCGAAATGGATTGGCTGTTTTGCATTCGAGTAGGCGTTCAATTTTTTGATTTCCAATGCATTCAAGTTTTCTTTTGCTGCGAATGAGCTCAATCGTGCTGGGTAATACTTCATTGCTCGCGTTCGAAGGGGCATCACCATCATGACTCGCTTGAACTACATAGCGATCAATATGACCTCCAAGATAGTCATATTCTGGGTGAGTAATGGCATTTGGGTAGTTGAGTAATACAGACTGAGTTTGAAGTTCGTATTCGCTGGCGACAAAATCTTCTGCAAAAGTGCCAAAACGTAGTGGCAATGAATCAGCTTGATTGACAGTCTTTCCAGTTTTCTCCAGCCAGACATCTACTGCGGTGCGATAGGGTGATAAACCCAAAATAGCGGCAATATCGGATCCGCCTAGACTTTTGGCTCGAAATTGGGCAAAATCTTGATTATTAAGCATTTTTTGAACTCCTTTTGTTCAATTTAATAAATAATTAATTCGAAAAAGAACTAATTTAGTTCATTATAGGACAATAATAATTTGATTACAAGCGCTCAAATTAGAGCTGCCCGCGCGCTACTAGATTGGTCAAGGGATACTCTTTCCAGGGAGTCTGGAGTAGGAATTTCAGCACTTATGCGTCTTGAGTCTTCCGATGGTGTTCCTGGGGGGAATATCAAAACTTTTGAGGCGGTTCAGAAAGCCTTCGAATCTGCCGGCATTGAGTTTATTGGAACTCCTGAGCAAGGTGCAGGCGTTCGCTGGAGGTAAATTAGGTTTCAGTCATGGTAATTGGGGCTAAAAGTAAGGCAAAAAAATTACGCTTTGCCAAAAGTCCTTGGGAAAAGACGCTGGCAAGATTTCAGGCTCATTCCCAAAAAGATGCGACGCTATTAACTCCCCCTACCAAGCATCCTCGTTACAAGATGGTGCGTGCTGCAATAGCTAGCGCTAAATTCAAAGGTAATCATTTAATCGCAGCCGATACCATCATCAATGCTTTGCAAATTGCAGAGGACTTTCGACTCCATCCCAAAATCCCTTATCGCGGTACCAGGCCCACTTGGCAAAATATGGGGCAAAAGAGTGGACCCGGTAGACCTAAAGATGATCTTCATCACTTTTATCTTTTTAATGCGCTCACTCGGGCATGGATTTTAGGCTTTGGTAAATTACCGCGGATTAGCCAGCCAGGCGATTTCTTAGAGTCACCTTTTGTTGTATTTGCTAGAGCGATTTTGCAACATACCGGCATTGGTAATAAGTTGGTCGATTACATTGATGAATATCGCTCGTATAAAAAAGCGCTGCGACGTGGTCTCGATTATGAGCAGTGGTATCGCCTCAGAAAAGCCGCTCAGCGCTTTCGAGAAGGGGGGGAGTCATTTCTGCTGATTGTTAGCAAAAAGTGTTAATTAATGGGGGGTAAAACGCAAAAAACGCGTGGGAGGATGAAGGGGTAGTTTGTAGTACTTTTTTCAATTCATCCTTTTAGGAGTTATATATGACGCACGCACCATCAAAATCGACCGCCAATGCGGTGGTACAAACTGGCCCTAAAACCCTTGCTGGCAAGAAGGCCTCTTCCCAAAATGCCCAAAAAGGAGCCATTTTTACTAAGGGCTACTTAGCATCAGAAAACATCGAGCAAAAGCAAATAGAGTATGAGGCGCTCACAGTGCAGTGGGGCGCTTATGATCCCACGCGCCAAATGATTTTACGCACCATCGAGCAAGCCAATTTGGGGATCGAGCGCCAGATGCTTTTTGAAAAGCAAAAGATTGAGGCGCTCATGCAGTCTGCCGAAGTGGCGCAGCAATTTGCTCGCCATGCAGGTTTAAGTGCGATGGCAAGCACAATCATGCCCGCTTGGTATTTCTCCGATGGTGGTGCGCGGGAAAAGAGAGTGGCTACAAACGTCCTTCAGGTTTATGAACAAGCAGAGCAATTGATTGATGAATACAGCGATCAGATTGCACCGCACATCAAAACACGCTACCCCGATTTGTATAACTACCTGATGGAAGGGCAAGCGGTAACCGCGCAGTTTTTGATTGTGCTGGGAAAAACCTATAAGCAGACTACTGCCATCCTCAATTTGCAAAAATTAATGGAAGGTTTGGAAAAGCACTACTACCACCATTTAGTCTGGGCAAGAGATGCGGATCGCTATCAGATTTTAGTCATCGGTCTGCGCGCGCAAAAAATAGAAGAGGCGATTGATCTAGATAAAAGCAATCGCTATGCCACCAATTTGCAAAACCGCCTACTCAAGGGTGTCAATGCTTTGGTGACCATGGATCAGATCGAGACAAACCAGATGAACGTGGTTAATGCGAGCCTGACGGTTTCAGAGTTGGAGCCAGAGGGCAGTTCAGTGAGCCTGACAGCATCAGATGCATCTAGTGCCAACTCTGAGCCGACCCTAAAATAGCCTTTTGCAAAACGAAATCCCCCCTGCCTTATGCCGCACTTGGGTAGGGCGGGGTTTAGATGGGTAAGATCGAAAGCTTAGTAAAATGAATCTTTACAAAATTAACAGGTTTCATTTTGATCACTTCTGAACAAGTCACTCTTGCCTACCAGCTCTTTTTGGGTCGCGATCCAGAAAGCCCAGAGATCGTTAATAACCTGTGCCAAACGGTGCATAGCGTTTCTGCGTTGCGTGAAGTGTTTATGCGCTCGGCAGAGTTTCGGCAGAGAATGGGTGAAGCTTTAGATAAGCATCAAAATGTGCAATTGCGCCACCCCTTTCATTTGCCTCATATTCCTGTTGAGGCACAAATTTCAGATGAGCTGCTGCATAAAATGTTTAACCGCATTAAGCATGAGTGGACTCACTTAGGTGAGACTGAGCCTTATTGGTCAACGATTACTCAGCCACAATATCACCGTGATCAATTTGAAGGGCATCGTAAGCAGTTTTATGACTCTGGAAAATATGTCGTCGATATTTTCATGGCGGCCATGCGACGCAATAATGTCAACCCCAATTTAATCCAAACGGTTTTAGAAGTCGGTTGTGGAGTAGGGCGCGTTACTGACTTTTTAGCAAAATCATTTCCTAAAGTCATTGCTACTGATATTTCTAAGCCACACATCAGTGTTGCTAAAGCCCATGTGGAATTGCAAAACTCTAATAATGTGGAGTTTATACATTGGGAGGACCCCCGTGCTTTGTATCAAGTACCTAGTGTGGATGCAATATTGTCGGTCATTACCCTGCAGCATAACCCGCCGCCTGTGATGGTCTGGATTTTAAAGAACTTGCTCGCTTGCTTAAACCCCGGTGGCGTAGCGTATGTGCAAATTACGACCTATCGTAATGGCTACTTGTTTGAGACGGAGCGCTACTTACAAACTGCTCAGCCCAATACCTTAGAGATGCATTTCTTGCCCCAGCATGAAGTCTTTAGAATTATTGCTGATTCAGATTGCACTTGTTTAGAGATTCGGGAAGATGGCATGGTGGGTGATGAGAGCCAGATGCTATCCAATACTTTCTTGATACAGCGCAACCCTTAAGTCATGCCGGCTCTCAATGCTTGATCTATCTTTAGCCAAGCATTTTGCTTGGTTGCTTCGTTCAGATGTGCGCCAAGACCTCAAGTCTTCTGATAAGCCAACAGAGCGTTTTGCACAGTGGTGGTTAGTCAATGGCCGCTCCGAGTATCCTTATTGGGATGACCTTAATTCTGCCCAAATTGCTTGGTTGCAAGAGTCTGCGGGCAAAGGCATGTTTGAAGGAATAGAGTTATCGATACCTAAGATGCTGCGTTTAGTGCTCTCTTGGCGCCCAGATGTCATTCAAAAATTTACTGTTAATGACAAGGCAGACTCTGTTTCATTGATGGCCTGGTTTTACCTCTTGGGTATGCAAGAGCATCGTTTGTTTGATGCGGTGTCTTTAGAGATGATTCGGGATCTTGATCGGTCTATTCTCAATGGATCCTCTGCTGCTGGAGATGAGACACCTTCTGCCACCGTGCTCATGGCATTAGCCTGGCGCTTACTAGGGCCTGATTTACAAAAGGCCATGAATCTATCGGATTCTGCTGCGCGCAATCGCTATCTAGCCTGGTTCTTTACTGCAGGTCTTAGCGTCTTTAAATGTCATAACCTGATTGCTAATCGTTGGCGCTCTTGGTTATTGCAGCCCATTC